>JAEEGK010020249.1_pt1 | contig 14168 bp, 10 predicted proteins | sample 8958771 | NCBI WGS metagenome assembly JAEEGK01 (sample SAMN16246547, study PRJNA631951) | gut metagenome | biome: gut microbiome; feature: rumen; material: SC-attached | host: Bos | place: Iran: Karaj | collected 2018-10
CCCCAGGGTTGGCCGCGCGGCCAGGGGCAGGATGCCCCTATGAGCGCAATAAATATCCACATACTACACCGCTGAATCGAAGGGAAAACTTCTTCTTCACTTTTTCCAAAAAAGACTTGCAAAAGTCTTAGAATACCCCCTGCCCTCGTCCGGGGGTGGACAAGCCACCCGGGCGGGTCTTCCTCCCTCCGCAGTACCGCTGCCGCTGCCTTATATTGTGGTTTCAGTGTGGCTCTGCCCTGTTTGCCGTTGCAGGTGGAAAGGCTCGTGGCCGGGATAAAACGCCCGTGGTGCTTATGTTGTTAATAATTAATGTGTTAGCACAACTGACGGGTATGTTTTGAGCACCCGTCAGTTACTCTAATGTGCTGATTAATAGTGGTTTAGCTGCCACGAACTAAAAGCCGCTCAAAGGCAGAAATAAAGTTACTACCAGGAGTAGGAGTCCTAAAAGAAGCAGGACACCTACTCCTTTCCATATCCACTTCACCCACTTCTCATAGGGCACACGGGCCATGGCCAGAGCGGCCATGAGGACACCGGAGGTGGGCGTAATCATGTTGGTGAAACCGTCTCCGAACTGGAAGGCCAGCACCATAGCTTGGCGCGATACTCCCACAAGATCTGAGAACGGAGCCATGATGGGAATGGTGATGGCTGCCTTGGCCGTAGCGCTGGGAATGAGGAAGTTGATAACAGCCTGAATGCCGTACATGGCCGTGAGCGAAGTCACTTCCGAGGTGCCGTCCAGCGAGTTTTGCATGGCGTGGAGGATGCTGTCCACCACTTTCCCGTCCTGCAGGATGATGACAATACCGGAGGCAAAACCCACCACCAGGGCGGCGGAGAGGATGTCTTTGGCGCCGGAGACCAGTTCATCGGCTATCTTGTTAGCCGGGAAGCCGGCGATGATACCGCAAAGAATGCCCATTCCAAGGAACAAACCCGTGATTTCCGGCATGTACCAGCCCCAGAGCGTGACGCCCAGGATAAGGGCAATCACTGTTAGGAGCAATACACAGAAAATCGCAATCTGACGGCCCGTGAGGGGATCGGCTTCTACCTGCGCCTGCTGCTGCGGAGCCTTTCGGGTTTTGCGGGCATAGAGCACCACGAACACGCAGAGAAGGCCGGTGAGAAGGGCCCAGGCAAAGATACGGTAACCCATTCCGGAAAAGGGCGGCAGGTCTGCCATTCCCTGCGCAATGCCCACCGTAAACGGGTTCAAGAAGGCACTGGAGAAGCCGATATTGGAAGCTACGTATACAATGAGCAGCCCCATGATGGCGTCGTAACCCATAGACACCACCAGCGGAACCACAATCCCCACAAACGGAATGGCTTCTTCGCTCATGCCGAAGATGGCGCCGCCCAGCGAAAAGAGCAGCGTAAGGGCCACCAGCACCACTTTGTCTTTTTGGCCGATGCCCGCGATGAAGCGCTTGATGCCGGCATCCACCGCACCGGTGGCATTCAGGAGCCAGAACGCTCCACCTACTACCAGGATGAAAATAATAATCCCCGCCTGCTTCACAAAGCCGTTGTAGATAGCCGTGAGGACCTGCCAGGTTTGTGGAACGGCGTTAACGGACTCGTAAGACAGGGTACCGTCCTCCGCCGTCACGTACTGCCCACCCGGAATAAGCCAGGTAAGTACCGCACAAAAGACAATGAGGATGGCTATGATGACGTAGGTGTTGGGGAGCTTTTTCATAATGGCCACAAAGATAGGGAATTTGCAGAAAAAAGCGTACCTTCGCGCCAAATAAAGACTCCCCAATATATGAAAAGACTCCTCACACTCCTTGTCGCCCTCGCCGCATCACTTCTTGCGCTGCAGGCTCAGAATATAAAGACCTACCTCTCTGCAGAGGAACTGCCCGACGCCGTGAAATTCCTGCCTCCGCCTCCGGAAGAAGGATCGGCGGCCTTTGCCCTCGATGAAGCGCAGTACCGCTGGGGCAAAACGCAGCGGGAAGGCGCCCGTGGCATTCAGGCCTACGAGGAGAGCACCGTGAATGTTGACACCATGGCGCTCATGTTCTCCAAGGCCTTTGGTCGTGAGCTGTCAGAGGCCAGGACGCCCAAGACACTGCACCTTCTCCGGCGCAGTGTCAAGACCTTCCGGCTCAGCGCCACCAAGCCCAAAGCCACTTACATGCGATTACGGCCTTTTGTCTTCTACAGGGAAGGTACGCTCATCCCCCGGGACGAGGAATACGAACGTACGCAGGGATCCTATCCTTCCGGTCACACGGTAAGAGGCTGGGGCATGGCCCTGGTGCTGGCTCAGCTGTGCCCGGAGCGCCAGAACGAGATTCTCACGGCCGGTTACGAGTGGGGCCAGAGCCGCGTCATTGCCGGTTACCACTGGCAAAGCGACGTAGATGCGTCACGGCTCCTGGCATCGGCCTGCTTTTCCCGTCTGCAGAGCTGCCCCGAGTTCCTGATGGATCTCGAGGCAGCGAGAAAAGAGTTGAAATCTAGCCTTTTGTAAGCCCTGCAACCACCGCGGCTGTGAATCCGGCCTCTTCCATGGCGTTGAGGCCCCGGATGGTGATGCCGCCGGGGGTGGTGACGCGGTCAATCTCCGCCTCGGGATGCGTTCCGTGGGCACTGGCCAGGTCTACGGCACCTTTCATAGTCTGATACACCGCCTCACGGGCTTCGGCCGGGTATAGTCCCAGCTGCACGCCGCCTTCCATGGCCGCGCGGGCATAGCGAAGGGCAAAGGCCGTACCGCAGGAGGCTACCATCATGCCGGCGTTCAGGCGCCTTTCGTCCACAATGAGCGTGCGGCCCACCTTGTCAAACAGCGCCTTCACGGTATCATCGGCCTGCCCCAGGATAGCCGATGCGAAGGTCATGCTCTCTCCCACCTCCGCGGCCAGATTGGGGATGACGGTATAGGCGGCCGATGGTGCCACGCCGCTGAGCCAGTCGGCCATCTGCGAGGAAGGGATGCCCGCCGCGAGCGAGAGGAGGAGTTTTCCGCTAAGATGCGGCTTGATCTCATCCAGGAGCCCCTGCACAAGCCAGGGCTTGACGCCGATGATAATGACACTGGCCCACTCGGCGGCCTTGGCGTTGTCCAGTGAGGTCTCTATTCCAAGGGCTGCGTACTTTTCGAGCGTGCTTGCATGCGCCGTAGTAACCAGGAGTTTGTGCTCCGGGGCAAAGCGGTGAAGGCCCAAAGCTACGGCACCGCCCATGTTGCCAGCCCCCAGAATGGCAATCTTATTCATACTTCTTACCGGGGATGAAGAGGGATACCTTCTTGCAATAAGCCTCGTACTCGGGGTACTTGCCGCTGCTGATTTCCTCGGCAAGGGCGGCGCTTCCCTGGAAGAGAACCATCAGAAGCAGGGCGCCAATCACGCTCCAGTTGAGGATGCCCATGCCGGCGCCGATGGAGAAGATGTAGAAAGCGGCCCAGGTACCCTGCTCGGCAAAGTAATTGGGATGGCGGCTGTAGCGCCAGAGACCGCTGGTGTTGAAGCCCAGGTTGTAGGGCGCCGGAAGGTCTTCGAGCTTGCGGCCTTCACCAATCATGGCCCACTTGCGGGTCTGGAAGGCCCACTGCTGCTCATCGGCCACGGTTTCCCAGATAATGAAGCCCAGCATGAGGAGGGCGGCCACAAGGTCTACCCAGCCAAACGGAGCGTCGGACTTCATGGCTACGAGGGCCGGGAACGTGGTCATGAGAACCAGGGCGTTCTGGTAGATGGAAATGAAAAAGAGGTCGAACAGAGCCCAGGTCCAGCGCTTTTTGAAAGCAGGACCGGAGCGCACCACGGCCCAGCGGTAGTCTTCTTCCCCTTCCCAGAACTTGAGCCGGTAGGCGCCTTTGCGGGCAAAGTTGTACGTAAGGCGTGCACCCCAGAGCGTAGCCAGGACGGCCATGACCACAAGGCGCGTAGCAAAGCCGCCATTTGCCGCAATGATCCAGCAGTAGATGATGGGGAGGATGCTCCAGAGCTTGTCCATCTGGGAGTTGTTGCCCGTGAGCTCTCCTACGATAAAACAGAAGGCGGCACTGAGGGCGCAGATGGTGCCCAGTGTCTTGAGAACGGCCATCTGGGAATCGTCCAGGGCCGGGCCCATATAATAATAAAGGAGAGGACACACGATGAGGGACACCAGAAGCAGCGTTCCCATCAGGGGAATGTTCATTTTCATATCGATTGGGTTTTAGTTACGTATTGCAGGTCGTGAAGGTACTACTTTTTTTCGGTATGGACAAATAGGGCGACGACCGTGGCGCAGGTCCAGCCATAAATGGCGCAGGTTCAGCCGTAGATGGAGAAGGTTCCATTTTAGGGCCGAAACCAGCGCCACCGGAGCAACGCAGAAGGCCGATTCGCGGTGCAGGTTCAACCCCTGTTTTGGAACCTGCGCCGTTGACACCCGGAACCTGCGCCGTTGACACCCGGAACTTGCGCCGCCTGCCCCGGAATATAGCCCCTACGTAGGACCTGCGGAAGATTCGTGAATCCTGCGAAATAAGGAAAAGGCTGTGGCGCTTAACTGCCTTATGCACAGTATATTAGAGTAACTGACGGGTGCTCGAAACACACCCGTCAGTTACTCTAAAGCATTGCTAATTAGCTAGTTAACCGCCATGGCCAAGAGGCCCGGAGGCCCGGAGGCTCGGAGCCCCGGAGGCCCAAAGACCCGGAGGCCGGGCACCCGCCCTACTTCTCTCCGAAGTACCGCTTGTACAGGCCGTAGAAGCCGGCACCGTGGCGGGCTTCGTCCTTGGCCATTTCGTGCACGGTGTCGTGGATGGCGTCATAGCCCAGCTGCTTGGCCTTGGTGGCAATGGCCAGTTTGCCTTCGCAGGCGCCGGCCTCGGCCTCGTAGCGCTTCTTGAGGTTGGTCTTGGTGTCCCACACCACCTCGCCGATGAGCTCGGCGAACTTGGCGGCGTGCTCGGCCTCTTCGAAAGCGTAGCGCTTGAAGGCCTCGGCAATCTCCGGATAGCCTTCGCGCTCGGCCTGGCGGCTCATGGCCAGGTACATGCCTACTTCGGTGCATTCGGCCTGGAAGTCATGCTGCAGGCCGGCCCATACCTCCGGGTCGCAGCCCTTGGCCACACCGGCCACGTGCTCGCAGGCCCACTGGGGCTTGCCGGCTTCTTCCTTGATTTCTACAAACTTATCGGCCTTGGCATGGCAGATAGGGCATTCTGCGGGGGGAGTGTCGCCTTCGTGGATGTATCCACAAACGAGGCATCTGAATTTCTTCTTCATAGTCTTGGTGTTTTTTATGGATTTTGACAAATATAAAAAGTTTTTCGTGGAAAATCACTATCTTTAACAGAAAATATGACACCATTTCTCGAGCAGGTGGCCGCGCACTATTATCCCGGCCCGGACATAGCACAAACATGCTTCCTTTTTCCCAACCGCCGCTCCCTGGTTTTCTTCAAGAAATACCTGGCCGCGCTGGTGAAGGAAAAGGGCGGCGGGGTACCCCTTCCCGTACCGCCGCTCTACACCGTCAACGACTTCTTCTACCGCCTTAACCACGTGGAAGTCACCGACAAACTGCGTCTCCTCCTGGAACTGTATGCCGTCTATAAAAACCTCAATCCCAAAGCGGAGCCCCTGGACGAGTTCGTCTTCTGGGGAGACGTCATGCTCTCGGACTTCGACGATATTGACAAGTATCTGGTGAACGCCCGGGGCCTTCTGCAGAACGTGGAAGACTTCAAGGCGCTCCAGGACGGAATGGAATACCTGAGCGAGAATCAGCGCCAGGCCATCGAGCACTTTTTATCCCATTTCCGGGATGCCGATATGGGACGTGTCAAGGCGCAGTTCGTCCATATCTGGAACCTCCTCTATCCCATCTACCGGGATTTTAACAAAACCCTAAAGGAAAAGAGCCTCGCCTACGAAGGCATGGTGTACCGCGCCCTTGCCCAGCAGTTCAAAGACGGAAAGCCCGTAGCCGATATCCTGGCGCCGGAATTCCCCGAAGTAAAGAAGTACGTATTCGTCGGCCTCAATGCCCTCAACGAATGCGAACGGCTGCTCCTTCGCCGCATGCGGGATGCCGGCCTCGCAGACTTCGTGTGGGACTACGTGAGCCCCGAAATCCGGGACAAGGCCAACAAATCCTCCTTCTTCATGCAGCGCAATGTAGAGGAGTTTCCGCAGGCGTTTCCCGTGGGCGGGCTCAGTAAACCCGAGATCACCGTCATCAGTGTGCCTTCCTCCGTCGGCCAGGCCAAACTGGCCCCGCAGCTTCTCGAAGGCATCACCGGAGACCCCGTGGAGACCGCCTTCGTGCTCCCCGACGAATCCCTCCTCCTGCCCCTTCTGAACTCCCTTCCCGAAGAAAGGGACAGCGTCAACGTCACCATGGGCTACCCCATGGCCGGCAGCGCGGTCTATACGCTCCTTATGACCATCGGCCAGATGCAGCTCAAGATGCGCCGCCGGCCGGACGGCTGGTACTTCTATCACCGCGAGGTGCGGGAAATCTTCTCGTCGGGGCTCGTCAAAAAGCTGGCGACGGAGGAAGAATCGGCCGTCATCCGGAAAGTAAAGGCCGATGCCAAGTACTACATTCCGGCTTCCGACCTCGCCGGCGGTCCGCTCCTGGAGCTCATCTTCCGCCCGGTGATTACGGAGCCCTCGGCACCATCGGCCCAGCAGAATCACGCGACCGAGAATTATCTGAAAGAGCTGGTGGCGTACATCGGCCGGCATCTTTCCCTCGAAGGGGACATGCTCCTGGAACTGGACTTTGCCAAGCGCTGCCATACGCAGCTCAACCTTCTGGCCGGCACAGACCTGGAAGTGCTTCCCGCTACGCACCTGAGGCTCCTGGAGCGCATCCTGGAAGGCATTTCGGTGCCGTTCCGCGGAGAACCGCTGCAGGGCCTCCAGATCATGGGCCCGCTGGAAACCCGCGCGCTGGACTTCCGGAACCTTATTATATTCAGCGCCAACGAAGGCATGTTCCCGCGCCACAGCGTGAGCTCCTCGTTCATCCCGCCGGAGCTCCGGAAAGGCTTCGGCCTTCCCACCTACGAGTTCCAGGACGCCGTGTGGGCCTACTACTTCTACCGCATGATCCAGCGCCCGGAGAAAGTGTGGCTCCTCTACGACTCCCGCACCGAAGGCCTCCGCTCCGGCGAAGAAAGCCGCTACATCAAGCAGCTGGAGTACAGCTTCGGCATGCCCGTGAAGCGCGTCGTGGCGTCATCGGCCCTCCTCCCCGTGGAAGAAGAGGGAGACATCCCCAAGACCGAGGCCGATGTCCAACTCATCCGCAGCAAGGAGCTCTCGGCCTCGGTGCTCAAGAGCTACCTCTCCTGCCCGGCCATGTTCTACTACCAGGTGGTGCAGGGCCTCCGCAAGGAGGACGAAGTAGCCGAGTCCCTGGACGCCAGCATGCTGGGAAACGTCTTCCATCACGTCATGCAGGACCTGTACCGCGGCAGGCCGATGGTAACCCGCGAGGACCTCGCCGCCATGATGAAGGACACCGCCCGCCTCCGCCGCATGATCCGGGCCGAGGTCCTCGATCAGATGCACAGCATCGAAGTCACCGGCCGAAACCTGGTGCTCGAAGAAGTGCTCCTGGACTACGTCCTGGGCACCCTGAAGCACGACGCCGGGCTCCTTGCCAAAGCCGGCTCGGAAGGCTTCCGCATGATTGGCATTGAGCAGCGCCGCACCATGGAAATGGACGGCTTCCACTTCAAGGGCTTTGTGGACCGTATAGACTCTTACATTCCCGGGCAGGTTCGTATCGTGGACTACAAGACCGGCCGGGTAGAGGAAGACGAGATAGTCATTACCGATGCCAATGCCGCCAAGGTGGTGGATAAGCTCTTCGGCCCTTCCAACACAGACCGCCCCGGCATTGCCCTGCAGCTGTTCCTCTACGACCTGTTTGCCCACGCCGATCCCGCCCTGAAAGGCCAGGTGGTGGTCAACTCCATCTACTCTACAGGCCGGCTCTTCACCGAGCCCCTGCCGGACTGCCCCGAAAGCCCGGAATTCATCCGCCTCACCCGTGAGCACCTCCGCGAGATACTCCAGGAAATGACAGACACCACCGTTCCGTTCCGCCGGACCGAGGACCGGAAAACGTGCGGGTGGTGCGAGTTCAAGACGATTTGCGGAAGGTAACTACTTCACGTACTCGAAGTCCAGCGTTGCAGGTCAGACGCTAAACCGTCGCAGGTCAGACGTTAAACCGTCGCAGGTCTGCAAAAATCTTCCGAACTGCGACGCTATACGCTCTGGGACCACGATTTCCGTCGCAGTTCAGCCAAAAAATGCGGACCTGCGACGCAACGCGCCCAGACCTGCGACGCAACGCGCCCAGACCTGCGACGCAACGCACCCGGGCCTGCGACGCAACGCACCCGGACCTGCGACGCGACGCACCCCGCCCCGCCCATAACGGTTCCAGGAATGGCTTTAAGGCTTGCTGAGAGTCGCAGAACGCTCCTGGCTCGAAACGCTGTAAGTGCTTGTAAATCAAGTGCGTTGGCTATTTTCTTTAGGCTGCTCGGCCTAAAGAGAAAAAGTTAAGTGGTTGGTAATGAGGCATTTGTGCGAATTCGGTGACGGAAGACGAGTGCCGGGTGCCGTGTGCCTGGTGACGGGAAACGGGAGACGTGCGCCGGGTGCCGGGTGACGTGTGCTGGGTGCCTGGTGCCTGGTGACGGCGGGCGGCGACAGGTAGCGGCGGGGGAGAATGGCTCTCACCCCTTCGCAATTCCGTGGAAATTGCTACCTTTGCACTCATATGGAAAATGAGAACAAGAAATTAACGCCCATGCGCTTTCTCTCCGATCGGAAGGAAATGCCGTGGGGAACGGTAGAATACAAGCTGGCGGACCTCGGGTTCATAGATTCCATGGCCTCCGAGGGCTGGCTCAAGGGAAACAACCTCAGTGACATCATGCAGACCTACCTCGAGCGCGTGGTGGGTGAAACGTCCTTCAACTGGTACGGGACACAGTTCCCGGTGCTGGTGAAAAAGCTCACCGTAAAGGGGCGCACGTCCCTTCATGTGACGGCCGATGACGAGGTGGCCGAGCAGCGTTACGATGCCTTCGGCAAAACCGCCCTGTGGTATGTGGAAGCGGCCGGCCCCGAGGCCAAACTGTACCTGGGCTTCAAGGAAGACATCACGGCGGCCGATTTCTACAAGGCCTGCCACGAGAACAAGGTGGAACAACTCCTGCACACAGTAAAGCCCAAGGCAGGGGAGGCTTTCCTCATCACCCCCGGCATGGTACACGCTGCCAAGGACGTAACCCTCATCGAGATTGCCGAGGCCTCCGAGCTCTGGTTCCGCCTTTATGACTGGGGCAGCGAAGAGCGCGAACTGCACTTGGAAGAAGCCTTCGACCTCATTGACTTCCAGCGTTACCGCGTCAAGCGGGACACGGAAGGGAAAGGCGCCATTGCCATCACGCCCCAGTTCACCGTGAACCGGATAGACCTCACCCAGCCCCTGAAGAGCACCCGCGACGAGGACGATACCTTCCTCCTCTACTACTGCACCCGGGGTGTGGCCGATATCCAGGCCAGCCAAGTGAACTACAAGATGAAGGAAGGAGACCTCATCCTGGTCCCCGCCGAGACCTGCGAATTCTTCCTCCTGCCGGAGACAAAGGACGCCCAGCTTCTGGAAATCCGTATGGATCCCCGCCCGGAGAACGATATCGTATCCGAACCCGTGGACGAAGAGTAATGGAAGTCCGCATTGACAAATACCTCTGGGCCATCCGCGCCTTCAAAACCCGCACGGAGGCAGCCGATGCCTGCAAGGGCGGCAAGGTGAAAGTAGACGGAGTGAGCGCCAAGGCCTCCCGCGACGTAAAGGCCGGAGAAATCATCAAAATCCGCAAAGGCGCCGTGGAGTATACCTACCGCGTAGTGGAACCCACCGAGCACCGCGTAGGCGCTGCCCTCGTACCCCAGTACGCAGAGAACCTCACCCCCGAGTCCGAACTTGACAAACTCAAAGCTCCCGTGGAAACCTTCTTCGTAACCCGGGACAGGGGTGCGGGCCGTCCCACCAAGAAGGAACGCCGTGAAATTGACGAACTATGGGACAGCTTCCGTAATGACTAAGTAATTGATAATCAGGAAAAAACAAAAAGTCCTCCCGGTCGATTCGCCGGGAGGACTTTTATTAAATCGCTGACAGTCAATTACTTATCAAAAACGGCCACGGAATCCGAAACGCCCTCAAAATCCGAACCGCCCGTAAGCTCGTACCCGAAGTAATACCCCTTTCTGGCGGTAGGAATGCCGTCACGCATCCAGGCGGGTTCCGGCTCGCCTTTCAGGTAGTAGTCGAAGAACTGCTGCAGACGGATGCTCAAATCTTTCCGGTTGCGGCGCTGACGAAGGTTATGGGCCTCGTCGTTGTACTCCAGGAGCCAGGCCGGCTTGCCCAGGCGGCGCAGTCCCATGAACATCTCAATGCCCTGGTACCACGGCACGGCACCGTCGTTGTCGTTGTGCATGATAAGGACCGGCGTAGTTACGTTGGGCAGCTTGAACAGGGGAGAGTTCTCCATATAGAGCTCAATGCCGTCCCACAGTCTCCGGCCAATGCGGCTCTGTCCCATCTCGTACTGTCCCTGCCGGCTGCTGCCGCTCTCCCAGCGGATACCGCCGTAGGCCGATGTCATATTGGACACCGGAGCCCCGGCGCCGGCCGCCTTGAACATGGACGTGCGGGTAATGAGGTAAGCCGTCTGATAGCCGCCCCAGCTCTGGCCCTGGATGGCCATGTTGTCCCTGTCAATCCAGGGGAACTGCCACAGACTCTGCGCGCCGCTCACAATGCAGTTGTAGGCGCACTCGCCCGGCGTTCCGGCATGGTACACAATGTCCGGGACAAACACCACGTAGCCGCGGGAGACAAAGAACGGAATGTTGATGATGCTCCACATGGGCTGCACCTGAATGTGGCTGTAGAGGGTCTCGGAGTCTTTCTCGTAGAAGTAGCAGAGCACCGGATACTTCTTTTCCGGGGAGAAATCTTCCGGCTTGTACAGAAGGCCGTCCAGCTGCGTGCCGTCAAAGGCCGTCCAGCGGTACAGCTCCACCGTACCCCAGTTGTAGTCCGCGATCTGCGGATTGATGGCCGTGAGCTTTTCCGTTTTCTTTGCCGACACCCTGTAGAGGTCCATGGGGTCCCGGAAGTTACCCTTCTGGTACAGCAGTACCTCGGCGTCGCGGGCCTTGAGGAAACCGTCGTAGCTGTAACCGCCCAGGCTGGCGTGGATGGGAGAAACCTTCCCCTTCTTCTCCAGCGCCAGGGAGGCAAAGCCGTTCTCCTTGGTCACGTTGTCAAAGAGGCTCACGTAGAACGTGGCGGGAATAAACCGCTCTTCCTCGTCGCGGGTGTCGATATAGCGGTACGTGACGTTTTTCTCACGCCCGAAGGTGAGGCGGGACGCCTTTCCGTCCGGCGTTACCTTCCAGATATCGTATTTGTCATACAGCAGTACGGCGCTGTCTTCCTGCACCCAGCCGGCCACGCCGCAGGGCTCCGGCTTCATGGGGTGATCGTCGTCTTCCAGCATGAACCGGCCCTCCACGGTAACGACCGACCGCGTGGCCGTATTGCAAATGTGCCAGCGAAGGTCCTCGTAGCTCCACCAGATGGCATAACGGCCCAGCGGCGAGAGCGCCTCATTGTCCGTGTGGCCCTGAGACACCTTCTCCCCGTTAAGGAAGATGCTCTTGCTCATCTGGTAGTTCCACTGCGTCTCCACCGGATGGTCGATGTGCACGATCATGTGCACCGGAGCGTCTCCGCGGTTACCCAGGTACAGGCGGTCCCGCTTGCTAAGCGTGAAAGGAACCAGTTCCCCGTTCACGAGCTCGGTGGTATACGTGCGCGCGGCATCCCGCTTCAGGTTCACTTTCTGATACGGCGGAAGCTCATCGGCATCCCAGTTCCAGATATCGAGCCCGGGCGTCTCGAAGGAAACCAGCGATGTGTCCTTGGGGGGCACGTAAGCCTGCACGCCCACGAAGATGCGCTCCCCGTTGTGGCTGAAGGAAGGCTTGGAATTCTCCGTGAGTCCCCAGCCGGCGGGAAGACCCGCCAGGGACGTTTCCAGGATTTGGGCCGATGACCCATTCCACAGGTTGAGCACAGCGTGTTTGCTGCCGCTATCCAGTGTGTCTGCCGCCGTCAGAAAGAGCGCCCGCGGGCCGTTCTCTTCAAAAACCGGCGTACTTACCCACACGGTGGTGTCGGGAAGGTAGGTGACAGCCTGCGCGCCGACGGAATAGAACCCGGCGTTCATCTTCTTCTTGCCCAGCTCGCGGACAATAGCCAGGTGCGCTCCGTCCTTGGAGAAGGCATAACCAGACACCTTGCGGAGGGTGTCAATGTGCCCGCTCTCAAAGTAATACACGGACAGCGTGGTGTCCGGCTTTGCAAACGCAAAAGCCTTGAGGGCATGCTTGCCGGCCTTGTAGCCCTTCACGGAGGCGAACTTCACAACCTCCAGGGTCCTGAGGTTCACAATGGCCAGCGAGTCCTTGGGCATGTCCTTTTCCTTTTTCTTGGCAATTTTGGCCCGCCGCGTAGCCTGGAAATAGGGCTTGATCTGGCACACCGCGTAGGAGTCGTCCTCCAGCACGGTGGCCTTGTAACCGCGGGGAATCTCCACCACGCGGTCCTTTTTTTTGCCCGAAACGTGAATGTACAGGGTTCCGTCACCCTCCTGCGGGTTCACCTCATAGGTGACGACCTGTCCGGAAGGGGAGATGGCGGTATGGGCCACGGACTGCCAGCTGTCAAACACGCTGTGGTCCAGGGGCTTTTTCTGGGCCTGCAGCGAAACGCTCAGAAGCAGGCAGGGAAGAAGGAATATCTTTCTCATTTCTTTGCGGGAAGGATGTAGAGGATGAGGTTCTCGACGATATACACGACAAAAGTCATGAGTACGGCCAGGCTCCAGTTGAGGCCCGCTGCCGCCACAAAGATGCAGGAGGCTGCGGCAAGGCACAGGAACACGATGCGCTTGGCGTCCAGGAGCTTGTGCCCGGGGGCTACCTTCATGCCAAACATGGGAATCTCGCTCACAAGAAGAAGACCCAGCACCACGGCAAGAACCGGCAGGAACCAGGGCGTGGCCACCAGGAAATCCAGGGCGTCGCTGTGATAGGAGAAGTAGCACAGCGAACCGCATATGATGGCGGCCGTAGGCGTGGCTACGCCAATAAAGTCGGAACTCTGGCGCTCGTCCACGTTGAACTTCGCAAGCCGGAGCGCGCTCATGACGGCCAGGAACAGGGGAACCACCTCCGTCCAGCTCTCCACGTGCTTGAGCTGCATGGTGCCTATAAGCATCATGGCCGGCAGTACGCCAAAACTCACCATGTCGGAGAGCGAATCCAGCTCCTTGCCCATGGGGGAATAGGCCTTGAGAAGCCTTGCGGCCAGGCCGTCGCAGAAGTCGAACACCGCAGCGGCCAGCATCAGGATAAATGCAAAATTGGGATGCCCCTGTAAAGCGAACACCACTCCCATGCTGCCGCAGAGGGCATTCATGGAAGTGATGGTGTTAGGAATATATTTTCTGATAGACATTCTCTTACTTAAGGCCGATTTTCTTTAAGATCTCCTTGGGAACAGCCTTCTTGTTTACCAGGATGTTGAGGGTCTTGCCCTTGGCAAATTCCTCGGACATGTACCACAGGCCCTTGTATTCGCCGGTCTCTCCCCAGGAGTTCTTGATCATATAGTACTTGTTGCCGTTCTGGTCCTTGGCAATGCCGTAGAGGTGCATGCCGTGGTCGTCGGTAGACGTTTTCTCGTCAAAGTAGAGCTGGCGCAGCTCCTGCGTCACCTTCACCTCCTTGACAGCGGGCTTTGCGGCGGGCTTGGCTTCATCGGCCTTTCCTACCCAGCGCTCCTGGTCGGAGCCGGAAGTAGCCTTGTTTTCCTCGTCCAGGAGGAGGGCCAGGCCGTTACGGGTGAAGCCGGTCTCGGAGACGTCTCCGCCCCAGGCCACGGTGTAACCGTTATTCACGGCATAGTCCATGATGGCCATGAACTCGTCCAGCGGAACGTTCCAGGACGGGGTCCAGCGCCAGTTGTCGGCTACCTCCATGGCAAAGGCCGTGTAGAAGGGATGATGGGTGTAGGAAGTAAAG
>JAEEGK010020250.1_pt1 | contig 14168 bp, 16 predicted proteins | sample 8958771 | NCBI WGS metagenome assembly JAEEGK01 (sample SAMN16246547, study PRJNA631951) | gut metagenome | biome: gut microbiome; feature: rumen; material: SC-attached | host: Bos | place: Iran: Karaj | collected 2018-10
GAGTAAAAAAAGATTATACGATCGTCGATGAGGACGGTGACGAACAGAGTGCCGTCATCAACAAAGCAGGGACAGGGCTCTGTGTTCCGTCAAGGATGCTCTGCGGTCGTGGTAAATATCTGGATCTTACCGTAAATGACACTCGTGCGGGTGAACTCACAAAGGGTAAGGCAAATGTGATGTTATTCGTTCCGGAATCGTGCGGAAACAGTGAAAATCTTGATTGTCTGCTCGAAGTATACGGAAGAGACAGGGAAGGTAAAGAAGTCCTTATTTCCAAGAATGATATTAGTGGGAAAACCGGCAGTCCAGAGCAGATCCACGGCGTTAATGCATTTAAAGTCGAAAGCGGAGTCTATTTGCTGGGTTCAGCTTATTATTCTGTGGATGATAATGCCTCGGATGAGTTGAGGATCTGAGTGTCGTTTGCCAATAATACGGCAGAGTATTATATTGCCGACATTGCATTTGAGGATTACGAAAACGGAACGTTACGCGTCAATTTTGAGGACGCCGGAGATTTCAAGGATGAAGACGGTAAAACCATCGATCCGGTGGCTATAGGAAAGATGGGAAGAAAGCTGTATCTTGCGGATTTTGACGGCCAGATGTTTTCAAATGAGAAAAAGAAGGTCGTTGCGGCTTCTGACATTTACGATCACGTTGAGGTTGTGTACGAGATCTCCAATCCTGATATAGCCTCGATAAATGCCGAAGGCGTGATAGAGCCGAAGAAGGCAGGGACAACGCGTGTTTCTCTGACGAACGGGAAAACAGGCGACAAGGCGTTTTATGAGCTTAGGATAATCGATCCTTATCTGCAGCTGGTAAACACACGGCTGGTCATTTTCAAAAACAACACAAAGACCTTTAAGGCTGAACCGATGGGTTATTCCGGCGCGGATCTTTCATGGAGCAGTTCGGATCCGAGTGTCCTTACTGTGGACGGAAAAGGAAATGTGACCGGTGTATCTGCCGGGACGGCTGTCATCACAGTGTCGGACAAGACCAGCGGCTATGAAACCTCTGTGGAAGTTAAGTGCATTGACGGAGGGCAGGTAGACTATTCAAAATACATTGTGATAAAGGATCATCCGGATATAGACATTGATATAGCAAGAAAGGTGGAAGAGCTTCTTTATACCGTATATCAGCCGGGCTTTGATTTCTTTAATTACGGCGAATTCAGGACCGTTACGATAAGATATGACTATATCGACGATCCGGGTGTGGCTGCTTACGCTTATTTTGATGAAAACGGCCCTCAGATTGTGGTCGGGATCGAAGGAATGAAAGGCGGGGATTATGACTCGCTGACACACGAACTGATCCATACCGCCCAGGATTATCCTTTTACCACCACTTCCGGAGAGGATGTTACATGGCTCGGCGAAGGCCTTACGGACTATGGAAGATATCTGTTCGGCATCTGGAATGACAGGACCGGATGGAACTTGCAGAAATACCGCGAGGGGCAGCATTATACCGACAGCTACACTGTGACTGGTGGATTTATCAAATATGTTGTGGATAATTACGACAGTGATTTTGCCGTGAAACTGAACGACGCGTTCAAACAGGAGAAATACTCCCACGAACTGTGGAAGACGGCGACCGGTTATTCGATCGATGAATTATGGGACCGCTATTCGAAAGGAATAAAGTGACGAAAGCATGACGTAAAGGATATTGAAAAAAACAACAAATGGTTGTGCGAACAACAACAGATTGATAATTGAAATCCCCCATTCTTTTTGCTATGCTGATCCTGCACCGGTGATAAATTTCGGAGGTATGGATATGCAGGTAAAAATAGGAGACAGGATAAAGAAGCTCAGGAAAAGGGACGGCAGAAAGCAGGAGGATCTCGCAAAGGCACTCGGCGTGACCGCGCAGGCAGTTTCCAGATGGGAATCGGACGGGTGTTACCCGGATATGAGCATGCTGCCCGCCATTGCAAATTATTTCCATGTGTCTATCGATTTTCTGTTTGGGTACGATAACGACAGGGAGATCAGGATAAGAGAACTGACAAAGAAATATAACGAGGCCAGGATCGGGATGGGTGTTGATCTTGATCCCGACACACTTATCGATGAATTGAGAAACAGTCTTGAGGAATTTCCCGGAGAGCCCGAATTTTTGAGATTGTTGGCTCTTTCGCTGGCAGATAAAGGAAGGGATGATCCCGAGAAACCCAATAAGTATCTGAAAGAGGCAGCGGAAATATACGAAGGGTTGCTTAAAGAAAGCAACGGTTATATAGACGGACTTCTGGATGTGTATACACTGCTGGGAGATTACGAAAAGGCGGAAAAGAAAGCCGCCGAACAGCCTTCTGTCCATAAAAGCAGCGAGATCCTTTTGGCAACGATAGAGTTTAAAAAGGCTTTTTACGAGGGCTCAAAGGAAAGAAAATATGCGGGCGAGGCCATTCTGGCTTTGCTGACGGAATTGTATTTTGTAATAACGCATGCTCTTGGCAATAGTGAAGGACAGGGTGATGAAAAGGACGCACTGAAGATATCAGATGCACTGAAAGGATTGTTTGAAGCGGTATTTGATGGTGATTACAAAGAGATTCACAGCTATATGTGCCTGCTGAACCTTGACTGTGCTACGTTTTGCGCTCAGATGAAAGAATATGATCGCGCGCTTTTATACTTTGACGAGGCTTACGGGCACTTTGCGGAATTCATGGATGTTATGCGAAATGGGAGTGAAACACAGTTCAGGTCGCTGCTTCTTGAGCGGACAGATGCTGCTCATGTTTTCTTCCCGTACCTTAACGTCAAGGTTTTTGATCACTTTTTGAATAAACTGCCAAAGAATAAGAAGAACAGGATCATGAAAGATCCGAAATACAGATCGTTAATCCAAAATCCCTGTTGACAGATATTACGTTTAGTGATATATTACGGTTAACGATATTACACTAAACGTAATAAGAAGGGAGGCAGCGTTTATGAAGGACAACGTAAAGAGCGGCGCTCTGACCGAAGTGACATTCTTTATCCTATTGTCGCTGTATGTTCCGAAACACGGCTATGCGATCATGCAGTTTGTGGAAGAAAAGACCAACGGACGTCTGGTGCTTGGTGCTGGATCCTTGTACGGCGCGATAAACACCATGACCGAAAGAGGCTGGATCGAACCGTACGGAGACAGCGGAGGAAGAACAAAGGAGTACAGGATAACCGCAGAGGGAAAAAGGATAGCGGAAAAAGAGCTTGAGCGCCTTAAACAACTGGTAGGCACTGCTTCGGAGATAATCGGAGGTGTATCATGAATATCAAAAAGATCAGGTTTTTTGCGGGTTTTATGAAAAGTCAGGCCAAATGGCTGAATTCCATGGCGGAAAAGGGCTACAGACTTGTAAAAACGGGAAAACTGGAATACGAGTTTGAAGAGTGCGAGCCGGGAAAGTATGTTTATACAGTGGAATATGTGGGCGACAAGTCTCTCGAGGAAGAGGAAAGATACAAGGAGTTTCTGGAGGAGCTGGGATACAGAGTGTTCTTTAAGAACATGAACCTTGACTACTCCGTTTTCAAGGTGACTTACCGTCCATGGGCGGAAAAAGGCGGCAGAGTCTCGACTACGCGCTCGACCTTCAACAAGGAGCTTCTGATAGTCGAAAAGGAAAATGACGGAAAGCCGTTCGAACTGCACACGGAAAGCGAAGACCTTGCGGATTATTACCGACGCATAAGCTACCCCTGGTATTACATGGTCTTCTTTATGCTTGTCGGTGTGATCCTTTCGTGGCCGTTTATACCTGTGGTCGCGGTCTTCGGCGTTCTGGCGGTCTTAGGCGTGGTGCCGATCATCATCAATGCTGTTAAGATACGCCGCGTGGAAAAGAACAGAGTGGAGGAATGAAAATGAAAAGAACAGGAAACCTTAAAGTAATGATACCCGTAATGGTGCTGATACTCGCGGCAGTTGTACTTTTGAAGATATTTGCGCCGGAGTCGATGCGTTCCGGCATACGCCTTGGATTTATCGGAAACGATGGCATACATAAGTTCAGCGGGAAATATTCAAAAATAACAGGCACATCCACACACACGCTTAGCCCATCAAAGGATTCCGACACGATCCACTGCGTCATCACGACAAAATCAGGAAGCCTGAACATAAAGATCACTGAGAAAGAGGGCGGAAATGTCGTATATGAAAAAAATATTGACGGTGACGCGGAATTTGACGTAAAAGCAGACGGAAAAGTAAAGATCGTGCTCAGTACGGAAGGGCATTCGGGAAGCTATCTGTTTCAGTACTGATCCAAAAAGGTATGGTAAACATGACCTCAACGTGGTATAATCAATGCGGTCGGCTGAAAAAGACCGTTTGAACACAACAATCACACCGTGAGGGCAGATATGGATCAAAAAAACGCAAATACCATACTTGAATTGAAAAAAGCCATGGAAGCTTCCAAACCCAAAGAGGAGCAGGGCGGGGACTCAAGATATCCGTCCATGTTCGATCCGGCTGTGCTTGAGAGCGCGAGCCTTTCGGGAAAGATGAGTTTCATAAAGAAATTCATGAACCTGCTGAGAGATTCGGGCGAGCAGTCCACACGCGAGTTTGCAAAGACCGTTGAGACCATCACTTATCTTCATGTGTCTCAAAAGGACAGGCTTGAGGAAACACAGGTGTTTGAGATATCAAAGGACTGTGCGAACAAAGCCCTACATACGGCGCCCGGGAGCGTCGAAAGAGAGCTGGTGCTGCTTTCCGCAATAAATCAGATAAAAACCGCATACAGGTCATAATAAAGATAAAGCCTCGATCACAGCGATCGGGGCTTTTTGTACAGTATGGATTATTTTGAGATAAACAGCACGCCGAGTGTGCCCGGACCGCAATGGGAAGAGATCACCGCGCCGGCTTTTGTCTCAAGGATCTCTTTGAAGATACCGAGGCTTTTGAGATATTCTTTAACGGCATCGACTACGGCTTTGTCACATCCCGAATGTGTGATGAAAACGCGGTCTGCTTCGGCATTTTTAAGAGCGTTTTCCATGTCCTTCACATAATCCATCACATACTTAAGGCCTGAGCCTCTGTATTTTTTTTCGGGATGCATGGCACCGTTTTCTACTGCTATGCGCGGGTGCAGCTTTAATGCGGAGCCTAAGAGCGCCGCAAGGCCTGAGCACCTTCCGCCTCTGTGCAGATAGACAAGTGTGTCTATCACAAAGCTTGCTCTGACTTTATCTCTTATCTTTTCGATACAGGACACTATCTCCGCCGCGCTCTTTCCCTGAGACGCGAGCTCTGCGGCTTTTATCACTTGCAGACCGATGCCTGTGGAGAGATTTGCTGAATCGATGACAAAGACGTGTTTTTCCATACCCAGGTCTTCCGCGGCCATCCTGCAATTGTTAAAGCTTGCGGACATTGAGGAGGAGATGGTAAAGATGATATATTCGTCGTCGCTGTTTTTGTCTATATATTCCTGGATGTCGGGGATGTTCGGTGCTGCGGTCTTGGGCGTGGCGCCGTTTTCGTCCGACCATTTGTAGAGCTCTTGGGGCGTGATATTTACACCGTCTTTGTATTCCTTGTCGCCGAGCCTTACGTACAGCGGGATGATCTGTATTTTGTACCTTTCAATGAGTTCTTTGGAAAGATCGCATGTGCTGTCTGAAATGATGTGTACCATTTTCTGTCCCTCTTGCCAAGTTTTTGTATCATTATACATCTTTTTTTGAATATGTTCATTAAATATATTTTTCATTTTTTTAATGAGTGTTCACGAAAAAACATGATATAATAAACAACAGCGTATGTAAAGGAAAAGGTATCCGCAATGGAAATGACATTGGAACTGTTTGACAGCATCATAAACACTTCGCAGGACTGTGTATTCTGGAAGGACAAGAAAAGGCGCTTCCTTGGCGTAAATCAGGCATTCCTTGATTATTACGGCTTTGAATCGGCTGATGTTTTGATAGGAAAGACCGATGAGGATATGGGGTGGCATTCGGACCCCGAGCCCTTCAGACAGGACGAGCTGAGAGTCCTTTCCGGAAGGAGCACTTACAAGGTACAGGGAAAATGCATCATAAGGGGCGAGGAGCGCGACATCATAGCCTCAAAACGCCCTTTGTACAACGGAAACAAGATCATCGGCCTTGTGGGAAGCTTTGTGGATATCACGGATGTGCTGAGGCACAGAGCCGAAAACGCCCGCGTTGTCTATACCTTTGAAAGACTCAGAAAATACGCTTTTTTTGACAAGCTGATCGATGACATCTGTCTGGATGAGATATTGGATCCTTTGACGGGGATACTTTCCCGTTCCTATGCGATGAAGTTTGTGCAGAGTCTCATAGACGAAGGAAGACCGTTTTCTTTTGCTATGATAGATTTGGATAATTTCAAGAGCATCAACGACACCTTCGGTCACAGCGCCGGGGATGAGGTGCTCATCACCGTAGCCGAAAGACTTGCCGATTTTACGGCTGAGTGCGGGCTTATCGGGCGTTTCGGAGGCGATGAGTTGCTCCTGGTGGACCTGCAGCATACCGAGGGAGAGGAAAGAAAAGCTTTTCTTGAAAGGCTTTACAGTGAATCGGGCGCCGTACGCGTCGACATGGATCTTGAAAAAGGCACTTCATATATCACCGCGACTACCGGTGTGGCATCATTCCCGGGGGATGCGGGCAATTTTGACGATCTGTTCAGTCTGATCGACAAAATGCTCTATCACGGAAAGGCAAAGGGAAGAAACTGTTTTTCCGTTTACGATCCGGAAAGGCACAAAAACATTGAGATAACCAGGCAGGCAAACTATGGTATATACCCCACGATGAGCAAGCTCCGTGAGGTGCTTGAGGAAAAAGAAAGTCTCAAAGAAAAGCTTAAAGCCGTAACTCCGTTTTTTACAAAGACTCTGAAAGTAAATGATCTTTATTTTGTTGGAGAGGACGGCAAAATGCGCGCGGTGAACGACGATGGTTTTGTCGCCGAAGCCGGGGATATAGAAGGGATAATGGATGAAGACATTTTCTCGGAGAGCACGCTTTCCCGTGTGGAAGAAAATTCTCCCTCCTTTTATTCCGCGCTTAAGGAAAACGGCTTTGAGTCCGCGCTGATAGCAAGGATAAGAAAACAGAAAAAGACAATAGGATATCTGGTCTGCGCGGTGAAGCGCAGCTTGAGGATATGGCAGGACGCCGAGTGCGCCGTGATGTACTATCTTTCTGACATTCTCGCGGATGCGGCGGAATGAATCTTTTTGGGAGGTTATGAGAAATGGTCATAAAAAACGGCCTTGTTTTTGATGAAAACAAGGGATTTGTAAAGCGTGATGTGTTTACCGCAAACGGTATCATCACGGAAACTGCCGAGGACTCTGCGGAAGTCATCGATGTATCGGACTGCTATGTAATCCCGGGGCTTGTGGATGTGCATACGCACGGCGCGGTGGGGCATGATTTCTGCGATGCGGACCCCGAAGGCTTAAAAGCCACAGCAAAGTTTGAAAAGAGCCGTGGTGTGACTTCGTTCTGCCCGACCTCGATGACCTATGACGAGGGCAGGCTTTCAAAGATCTTTACAAACCCTGCCTTAATGGAGCAGAGTCCCGATATGGCAAGGTTTATCGGCATCAACATGGAGGGCCCTTACATCTGCAAGGAAAAGAAAGGCGCCCAGAACGCAGACTATATACAGCCTGCGGATGCTGATATGTTCAGAAGGCTGAACAGCCTTTCGGGAAACAGGATAAAGCTTGTGACGCTCGCGCCGGAAACCGAAGGCGCGCTTGATTTTGTGGACAAGGTCCATGACGAAGTGCACATTTCGCTCGGTCACACAAGCACCGATTACAATACGGCAAAGCAGGCCTTTGACAGAGGAGCGGACCATGTGACGCATCTGTTCAACGCGATGCCTCCTTTCCTGCACAGAGCGCCCGGACTTATAGGCGCGGCGGCGGATGACGAAAAGGTGTTTGTCGAGATGATCTGCGACGGTCTGCATCTTGACCCCGCAGTGATTCGCTCCGCCATCAAGCTATTCGGTCCCGACAGGGCAGTCGCGATAAGCGATTCCATGGAAGCCTGCGGAATGCCGGACGGGGAGTATGAACTCGGAGGGCAGAAGGTCTTTAAGACAGGAAACAAGGCGACGCTTTCCGACGGGACGCTTGCGGGCTCCGCAACGGACCTTATGGGATGCTTCAGGACGCTCCTCAGTGTGGGAGTGGACCTTGTTACTGCGGTCAGGATGGCAAGCACGAATCCCGCGAGGAGCATCGGGGAAACACGTGTGGGGACACTTCGTCCCGGCGCATTTTCGGACATCGTGATCCTTGACAGAAACTATGACATAGTTCGTGTGATCTAGTGCCTGGGCACGTATTGTGTTTTTTGCGGCTGTGGTTTATAATTTTTGTAAGTAACGGAAAGGGACAGGTAGATCATAATGAGCTACGATTATTCTGAATTTGCAAAAAAGGCTTCCGAGTTTGTCGAACAGATCGGGGAAGAGGCAAAGAAGGCTGCAAAGGATGTCGGCCCCATATTGTCCGATCTTGCGGAAAAAGCAAAGCCGGCAGTGGAATCGATAAAAGAAAAGGCAACACCTGTGTTTTATGATGTGACGTCATCTTTTTCCGAAAAGCCGCATTTAAACACATCCGACATCAGCCGTGATGCATTTATGCTGAAAGGTAAGCTCTCCACGCAGGGCTACGACTGGTGGTGGCACAGCTTTACCGGAACACATTCAAAAACAGGCGAGCAGAAAGCTTTTTTCGTCGAATATTTTGTGATAAATCCGGGGCTTGCCGAGGATGAGCCTGTTTTCGGGCAGTTCCCCGAAAACATACAAAACGGCAAGAAGCCATCCTATGTGATGATAAAAGCAGGCGCATGGGGTAAGAACGCAAAGCAGATACATCGCTTTTTCTCGTTTAAGGATGTGACGATCACACCGGGAGCGCCTTATTCGCTCACAGCCTCTGACTGCTATGCAAGTGAAGGCAGGATCACGGGCTCGGTCAACGTGTCCGAAGAAGAAAAAACTGCGCATCCCGAGTGGATGAGCGACGTGGGACGGATGAAATGGAGTCTTTCCGTCGACAAAAAGACTGCGTACAACGTGGGCTACGGCGCGTCAAGGCCTGTCCGCGACGCGGCTGCGTTTGAGATGTACTGGCATGCCGAGGGCATGAAGACGGAATATTCCGGAACGGTCGAGTACAACGGCGAGCTTTACTATGTTTCTCCAGAGTCGTCCTTTGGCTATGCCGACAAAAACTGGGGTGCCGATTTCACATCGCCCTGGATATGGCTTTCTTCATGGGATATCACATCAAACAACACAGGGGAACGCCTCAAGAACACGGTTTTTGACATAGGCGGCGGACGTCCCGCGGTGCTCGGCATGAAGCTTGAGAATAAGCTTCTCGGCGCCATAGTCTACGAGGGACAGGAGATAGAATTCAATTTTTCCAAGGCATGGATGAATCCCAAGACAAGATTCAAGTGCTACGAGACCGACGAAGAGGTCGTATGGCACATAGAGCAGGAGAATACTGCATTTGTGATGCAGACATCCATACATTGCAGGAAGGAAGACATGCTCCTCATCAACTACGAAGCGCCGAACGGCACCAAGAAGCACAACAGGCTCTGGAACGGCGGAAACGGTGAGGGAACCATAAGGCTTTACAGAAAAGACAGGGGAGAGCGTATCCTTTTGGATGTGCTCACAGTCAAACATGCGGGTTGTGAATGGGGGACATTTTCAGAGTGAGCAAGCTGTATTTTTATGAAACACATCTCCACACAGTGGAGGCAAGTGCCTGCGCAAGGTGCCCGGGCGCGGATTATCCGGCCCTTTACAAGGAACTGGGCTATGCCGGATTTTTTGTGACAGATCACTTTTTTAACGGAAACAGCGGAGTGCCGAGAGACCTGCCGTGGGAAGAGCGTATCGACATGTATTGCAGTGGATACGAGCATGCCAGGGAAGCGGGCGAAAAGATTGGGATCGATGTTTTCTTTGGACTTGAAGTGAATTTCCAGGGGGATGAATATCTCCTCTACGGCCCCGACAAGGAGTGGCTGAAGGCCCATCCGGACATAATGGTGTGGTCACACGAAGAACTTAGGAAACAGGTGCATGCCATAGGCGGTGCTATGATACAGGCTCATCCGTACAGAGACCGTGACTATCTTACCGCGATAAGGATGCACCCTCACCATTCCGATGCGTTTGAGGGCTATAACGCCGGGAACAGAGATTATTCCGACCAGTATGCATATGCATATGCTTCCCAGAACGGGATAAAGATGACCTCCGGAAGTGACATTCACAGGATAACGGATTTTGAAAGAACACGTCCCGGAGGCACGGCATTTGCCACAAAGATAACAAGCTCTAAGGACTACGCAAGTAGAATACTGCAAGCCTCACGCAGCATCCCTGTATTTGGCTCGGAAGACGGCAGCCATGTGCTGAAAGATTACGATCTTACAGCTGACGAATATGCTTTCGTGACTTACAATGACAGGATCCACCCCGATAAAGACCAGCAATTTACCAAGCCTTTTGTGATCACCGATGAGAATGGCGTTGAAAGACCTGCAACACCGGCGTCGACTATTGACTGGAGCAGAGAATGAAGACAGCGATAATAGTCATTTTGATAATTATTTTTGTCCTGGTATTGCTTTTCCTCGCGATGCTTGTCTTTCTTGCGAGCTATGTTTCAATGCCCAAAAGTTCACTTAAGAGCAGTAGGGAGTGGGAAGAACAGCATGGTTTCTGGCGTGATTTTGACAAGTACGAGACCAAAGACTACATCATAAAGAGCTTTGACGGATATGAACTCCATACCTTCTTTGTTCCGAACAAACAGTTTCCCGACAGCAGGAAATTTGTGATAATCACCCACGGCTTCACTTCAAGCCGCTATGGTGCGCTGAAATACATGTTTTCCTGGCATTCGCTCGGATACCAGTGCGTGATCTATGATGACAGGCACCACGGCGCGAACAAAAAGGGCTTTTTCAATCCGTGTACCTTGGGAATGCTTGAATCAAAAGACCTGATGGCTGTGATAAACGACACCTACGAGCGTTACGGCAAGGACATATATCTCGGGCTTCAGGGCGAATCGATGGGGAGCGCGACTCAGATAAATGCCCTTGCATACAAGCCTAAAGTGCATTTCATGGTCTGCGACTGCGGTTTTTCCGATCTTTTTAATGTGCTTAAGGTCGGGATCTGTGACATCTTTAAGCTTCCTGCGTGGATCATCTATCCTGCTTCCGTGGTGAACCGCATCCTTTACCGCTGGGACTTTTTTAAGGACCGCCCGATCGACTGCCTTAAAGGCAATACAATTCCCATATGCTTTGTGCACGGCGCAGACGACGATTTTATCGTCTGTGAGAACAGCAAACGCATGGCGGAAGCGAATCCTTCCTATACGGAGCTGCATCTTTTCCCAAACGCAAAGCATGCGGAGTCGATGTATTCCGATGAAAAGACATATTATTCAATGCTTGAAAGCTTTTTAAAAAAAGTAGTTGACAACGAAAAGGTTCTGTGATAAACTCATCGAGTGCTCGAAAAACGGGCAAATGCGGAAATGCTGGAATTGGCAGACAGGCATGACTAAGGATCATGTGACCATAGGTCGTGAGGGTTCAAGTCCCTTTTTCCGCATGAATCACGGCTCATCCGAAAGGATGGGCCGTTTGTTGTATATGCCGCTTACGGCAGACGCATGTTTCGGGGATACCATATGGGAAGGGAACGCCGGAAAACAGAAAATCTGAAACAGCTTACTCATGGCCTGAAAATGGGTATTCCCATAGCCGTGGGCTACTTTGTTGTTGCGTTTTCTCTTGGCATCAATGCCGCCGGTGCGGGTTTTACCGCGGGGCAGGCCGCGATGGCTTCATTCCTCTGTATGGCTTCCGCAGGCGAATATGCCCTTTTTTCACTTGCCGCAGCTTCTGCGACCTATTTTGAAGTGGCGGTTATGGAGCTCGTGGTAAATGCAAGATATCTTCTCATGTCCTGCGCTCTGTCACAGAAGCTCTCTCCGGACATAAAAACAGCCGGACGCCTGCACATAGGGCTCGGCGTCACGGATGAGATGTTCGGAGTGGCAATAGCTCAGGACAAGGTCACGCACTTGTTCTATTTCGGGATGATGATAGTTTCCACTTTCGGATGGACCTTGGGCACCTGGCTCGGGGTGACCGTCGGGAACGTCCTTCCCGGAAACGTTGTGACTGCTCTTTCGGTGGGACTGTACGGAATGTTCATAGCCATCGTGGTGCCTGCAGCAAAGCATGACAGACATGTGCTCTATGCGGCTCTTGCGGCGGCTGTTTTAAGTGCGGTGTTTTCTTTTGCGCCTGTTCTTTCAAAGCTCCCCGAGGGGATCCGCACGATAGGGCTTACCGTGCTGGTTTCCGCGATAGCGGCACTTGTCTTCCCCTTGAAGAAGAAAGGAGAGGCATGAGCGGAAACGTTTATCTTTACATTCTCACGGCATTTGCAGTGACATACCTCATCAGGGTGCTCCCACTTACGTTAATAAAAAAGGAAATCACGAACAGGTTTGTCCGGTCATTCCTTTACTATGTTCCTTATGTGACACTTACTGTTATGACGTTTCCCGCGATCGTCACCGCGACCGGGAATGTATATGCAGGCCTTGCCTCGCTTGTCGTCGGCATCGTGGTTGCGGTATTTACAGAAAATCTCTTTCTGGTCGCGGGAGCGAGCTGCGTGGTGGTATTTATCGTAAACCTTATAGCGAATGCGCTGTAGAACTGGGTTTATTCTCCGTAGTTCTCATCGATGGCTTTTTCATCGACCTCTATGGTCTCACCGTCGTCTCCGTCGTCCTCTTTGGAGACAAAGTTCTGCAGGCGCTTTAAGAAGCTTTCCTTCTTTTTCTTGCCTTTGGTGCTGATATCCGCCATCTTGGGCGTATCGTGGACTTCAATGGTCATGCCGGGATCAGCGGGGGCGGAGGTGTTTTCGCCTTCCTCTGCTGTGCCCAGCGTCTCATAGGATGTGACGTCTCCGACAAAGGTGGATCTTATCTCTTCTTTACGTGCTTCAACGGCTTCAGCCTTTAATTCTTCTGCGTTCTTTTTCTTTGATTTTATATCCTCTATGATACGAAGATACATCTGAGATTCACTCATGGACTGCAGTGATACTTTGAGTTCATCATGATTTGACTGCAGGTCGTTCATCTTTTCCTCATAGTTTGAAATGAGGTTTTCATATTCCTTGCGAACTTTAAGATATGAGTATTCCAGCGAATTTCTGATGGAGATGATCGCGTCGTCCATATAGATAAGGGAGGCCGCATAGACATCTTCCGCTCTGTTCATCGCGTCTTCCTTGATCTCGGAAGCCGCGCGCTCGGCCGCATTCAGTGCGGCGGCCTTTGATTCCTGTGTGGCTTCGTACTGCTCGCACACTTCGTAGACAGCGTCGTTCAGCTCGTCAAGAAGTTTTAAAAGCCTTGGTTTTGAGATTATCACGTCATTGCTGGAATATGCGCTTTCCTTGCAGTTTGCGAGATAAATGTGTATCTTTCGCATTATTTCTTCGATCTTTTCCGGCATATGAAACTCCAATCATCTGTAAATATAGAAAAGTACGGAAGGCACACCCTGTGAGGCGTCTGCGATCCTGTAGGTCACTGTCATCACCGAAGGCACGGTCTTTGGTGCCGAATCGGAGACAAGAGCTCCCGGTATATCGACGTTTAGTGAAGCTGTGTAGGTAAAGACATTTCCTTCGGTCTTTCTTGCAGTGTATTCATCAGATCGCGCAAGTTTTTCCGATGCGTACATCGAAGCGACTGTGGTGTCGAAGGTGTATCTTATCGTGATGGTAACATCGTCCGCCGATTCACTTGAATAGGTCATGAGATAATATCCGTCTCCGGCCTCAAAGGACGTCCGGTTGAGGAATGCCGGGAAGGTTATCTTGTAGGTCCCGGAGATATCCGTTGTTTCGTTAAGGCCCACAACATCCACGTCGTCAAGGGATTTGTAATGCTTCACCACAGCAGAGGTGGGCGTGGGCGTAGGAGTGAACGTCGGCGTGGGGGTAAACGTAGGCGTCGGTGTGAAAGTGGGCGTCGGTGTGAAAGTGGGCGT
>JAEEGK010020254.1_pt1 | contig 14166 bp, 12 predicted proteins | sample 8958771 | NCBI WGS metagenome assembly JAEEGK01 (sample SAMN16246547, study PRJNA631951) | gut metagenome | biome: gut microbiome; feature: rumen; material: SC-attached | host: Bos | place: Iran: Karaj | collected 2018-10
AAGGTGCAATCATTCCACTTCTCATCGAAATACTTCACAGTCTCAGGTTCGCTGACGATGCTCATCATGGTGAAGAGGTTCTGAATGACTTCTGGCTTAGGGCTGTTAGGTTCTTGCGGGCCGTTGTCGGTGACAGCGCGCATCACCTTTTTGCGGACCACTTTTTCATCCTCGAAGAGATAGATGCAATTGCCGTCACTTTTTCCCATCTTGCCGGAACCGTCGAGACCGGGTACCTTGATGGCGTCTCCGCCGAAGTAGTAGTTTTGGGGTTCGGGGAAGAATTCCACTTCATAGATATTGTTGAAGCGGCGGGCACATTTGCGGGCCATTTCCATGTTTTGTTCTTGATCCTTGCCCACGGGCACCCATTTGGCCTTATGTTGAAGGATGTCAGCGGCCATGAGCGTCGGGTAGGTAAACAGTCCTGCGTTGACGTTATCTGGCTGTTGTCGAGCCTTCTCCTTGAAGGTGGTCACACGGCCGAGTTCGCCGATATAGGCGTTCATGTTGAGGTACAGATAGAGTTCGATAGTCTCTGGAACGTCGCTTTGGATGTAGATGGTGGCTTTTTCGGGGTCGATGCCACAGGCGAGGTATTCGGCGAGGATGGTTCGTGCGGAGCGTTGTATATTTTCCGGTTTTGGGTGAGTCGTAAGGGAGTGCCAGTCGGCGATGAAGAAGAAGCATTGGTATTCTTCTTGCATTTTGACGAAGCTACGGACGGCGCCGTAGTAGTTACCCAGGTGGAGGTTGCCGGTGGGGCGAATGCCGCTCAAAACGATGTCTTTCATGAGTTGGTCAGTTGTTCAGTTAATCAGTTGTTCAGTTTTGGATGGGCAAAGGTAAGGATTTTTGGGAACATGGGTATAAAAATTGTAGAGACGGTGCATGTAGAGACGGTGCATGCACCGTCTCTACAATGGTTTTTTCAATAATCCAGGTTCAGATTTTGATATCGTCGCCGTTGGCGTTTTGGAAGTTGTACTGTAGCATATGGAAGTTTTCCACGGTTTCGACTTTGAAAGTTTTCCCGTATTTCTTCATCCACTTGCGACGGATTGAAAACAGGCCTTTGGTGAGATAGGCTCCGATGAAGGGGTGCACCTGCAAGGTGACATGATCTTCATTTTGGTCAAGGAGCAAGTATTTGAGGTTGTTTTCGATTTCGTCAATGTAAAGGATGGCAGGTCTGATTTTGCCTTCGCCGTCGCACACGGGGCATTTTTCCTGCACTTGCACTTCAGTAGCGGGGCGCACCCGTTGTCGAGTGATCTGGATAAGTCCGAACTTGGTAGCGGGAAGGATGGTGTGTTTAGCGCGGTCGCGGGCCATTTCTTGGCAGAGCACGTCGAAGAGCTCTTTGCGGTGTGTTGCTTCGCGCATGTCGATAAAGTCAACGATGATGATGCCGCCCATATCGCGCAGACGCAGTTGTCGTGCGATTTCCTTGGCTGCTTCAATGTTGACGAGCAGAGCATTTTCTTCCTGCGAGTTTTCCTTATTGACGCGATGGCCGCTGTTGACGTCGATGACGTGCATGGCCTCGGTGTGTTCAATGATTAGGTAAACACCGTTTCTGATGGTGACCACTTTACCGAAAAGACCTTTAATTTGTTTGGAGACGCCGAAATTGTCGAAGATAGGTTCTTTGCCCTTGTACAATTTGACGATGTCGGTCTTTTGCGGTGCGATGGTCTGGATGTAACTCCTGATGTCTTCATAAAGTGTTTCGTCGTCCAGATAGATATTGTTGAACGACTCGTTCAATAAATCGCGCAGCATGACGGTAGTCTGTGCTTGTTCGCTGACCATGCGTCCCATGGCGGTCATCTTCTTCATCTCGATGACGCAGCGTTCCCATTTTTCGACCAAGGATTTTAGGTCGGCATCGAGGTCGGCCACTTTCTTGTTCTCGGCAACGGTACGGATAATGACGCCGTAGTTGGCGGGACGGATGCTTTGGATCAGGCGTTTCAGGCGGCTTCTTTCTTCGCCGCTGCGGATTTTTTGGGATACCGAAATGCGGTTTGAGAACGGTACCAGGACGATGTATCGTCCGGCGAACGAAATCTCAGCGGAGATGCGAGGGCCTTTCGTGGAGATGGGCTCTTTGGCAATCTGGACTGGGATGAGGTCACCCACGTTGAGCAGGTTGGCTATCTTGCCATTCTTTTCGATGTCGGGCTCGAGTTTGATCTTGTCCATCGTCATCTCACCCTCTTTGCTCGAGGTGACCAAGTTCTTGAATTTGAGGAGGGAACGGACCTGTGGACCGAGGTCCAGGTAATGCAGGAATGCCTCCTTCTCGTAGCCCACGTCAACAAAAGCGGCGTTCAGGCCCGGCAGGATTTTCTTGACCCGTCCAAGATACACGTCTCCAACCGCAAACTGGTTGTTAGTTTTCTCTTTGTGAAGTTCGACAAGAATCTTGTCCTCCAACAGAGCGATGTCAACCTCTGAAGCATGGGAACTGACCACCAGCTCCCTTTCCACCGTCTTGACTTGGATTTCTTGTTGTTGTTCTTCAGCCATTTTCAGTGCTTCTTTGGGTTAACAATTGCATTGCTTTCATAAAAACAATAACACAACATTGTATAATCTGAAGGATGCAATGCTGTGTTATCTCGACGACTTCCTGAAGAAGATCATTTCTTCTTATGTCTGTCCTTTCTCAAGCGTTTTTTGCGCTTGTGCGTTGACATTTTATGTCTCTTGTGTTTTTTACCGTTTGGCATAATATTGTGATTTTACGTAAAATGTTCGAGATTATTTAACAGCGTTCATGAAAGTCTTAGCAGGCTTGAAAGCGGGAATGTTATGGGCGGGGATGGTGATGGCGACATTCTTGGAGATGTTTCTTCCAGTCTTCTCAGCGCGCGTCTTGATGATGAAACTGCCAAAACCTCTCAGATAAACGTTCTCACCCTTGGCTAACGACGACTTGACAACTTCCATGAAATTTTCAACGACATTCTGAACAGCACCTTTTTCAATACCGGTTGAACTAGCGATAACTGCTACGATTTCTGCTTTGGTCATTTCTATACGATTTTAATAGTTATTGTTATGTTTTGTTGTAAATTTGCGGCAAAGGTACGAACATTTTTTATTCCCTCGTTAAAGAATTGAAAATTTTTATTCTAAAGGACTCAAAATAACACTATTACCCGATTCATGAACGACCTTTCTGCGACTTTGGCACGATGGTATGAAAGCCATAAACGGGAGCTCCCTTGGCGATCCGATCCTTCGCCTTATCACGTTTGGCTTTCCGAAGTCATCCTACAGCAAACTCGTGTAAATCAAGGACTTGACTACTTCAACAGATTCATCGAGCGATGGCCCGCCCTTTCCGACCTTGCCCATGCTTCAGAGGAGGAGGTGCTCAAGATGTGGCAAGGCTTGGGTTACTACTCTCGAGCCAGAAACCTTTTGAAATGCGCTCAGCAGGTGCTGGAAGACCATGACGGGAACTTCCCAGCCGACCACGAGCAATTGCTAAAACTGAAAGGCATTGGAAGCTATACCGCTGCAGCCATCGCCTCGATTGCCTTTGGATTGCCCTATGCTGTAATTGACGGCAACGTATATCGGGTACTCGCCCGACTCTTCGACATTGACACTCCTATTAATAAAGATGCTGGGATAAAAGTGTTTGCCCAACTCGCTGACGAGCTTCTCGACAAGGAGCAGCCTGGCAGGCATAACCAAGCCATGATGGAATTCGGAGCCTTGCACTGCACTCCGCGCAACCCCGACTGCCTCCACTGCCCCATCCAAAGCCATTGCCTCGCATTTGCTCATGGCACTGTCGGACAACGGCCCCAAAAAGAGAAAACAATAAACGTCCGAACAAGATACTTCAATTATTTGGTCTTCAGCGATCTAAACAACAACACCTATCTCCATAGACGCGAAGAAAACGACATCTGGAGAAACCTTTACGACTTCCCCAATATCGAAAGCACAGCTCCTTTGAGCATTGAAGCACTCATAGAAAATGAGCAGTTCCAATCGCTAGTCGAGAAAAACGAGTTCGCAATCCAACGGATTTCTGCTCCCTTCACCCACAAATTATCGCATCAAACCATCATAGCTAAATTTTTTGAAATAAAAATTAACGGATTTTTGTCGATTATTCAAACAAATAATTTACTTTTGACGGCTGAAAAAAAATTGGATGATTATCCAACACCCAAGCTCATAGAAAACTATATATCAAGAAACTAACCAAGTACTACAATGGCAAGTCTTAACAAAGTCATCCTTATTGGCCGTCTCGGGAGAGACCCGGAAATCACCACATTCGAAAGCGGAAACAGAAAGATGTCCGCAACATTAGCCACTACCGAGCGTTATCGCGACCGTGACAACAATTGGGTCGATCAGACCGAATGGCACAACCTTATCGCTTGGGGCAACTTGGCGAACGACATCGCCGACAAGCGCCGCAACTATGCCAAAGGCGACATGATGTATATCGAAGGACGTTTGCGTACACGTCAATATACTGATACACAAGGTGTTAACAGATATGTTACTGAAGTTCAGGTAGATAAAATGATGCAATTGGTTCCAGCTAAACCCTCCATGCAATCGTCAAACAATCCGAACGCAACATATACCCCTGCTCAGGAAACCGTTTACCAGGCTCCCGCTGAAGCATCCGACCCCCTCAACGACCAACAAATTAATCACGACGATCTTCCCTTTTAACCTTTAACCTTTCAACATTCACCTGAAATGGACCCCGACCCTGAGCCTTACTTGCAACTCACCCCTATCGTTCTAAACTCCTTTTTCACTGGATTCACCATCAATGCCATCATCGGACTGGTGGTCTTATGTCTCCTACTGGTAGCTTCGGCCTTGATTTCCAGCAGTGAGACGGCCTTTTTCTCTCTTCGTCCTGCCGACATCGACGACTTGGAATCGCGACAAGACTCCAAGAGTCGTTTGGTATTGAAGCTTCGCGAGAACCCCAAGTCCTTGCTTGCCACGATATTGATTGGGAACAACTTCGTCAACGTGACCATTACCTTGTTGGCAACCTACATTGTCAGCGAGATGTTCGACATGATGAACCACCCCACCGCAGCTTTCATCATGGAGGTCATCGTCATCACTTCTTTGGTTTTGATTATCGGGGAGATTACCCCGAAGATCGTCGCCACCAAGCGTCCAGTCAAGATTGCTCGTTTCATGGCTCCCACCCTACAGGTGCTGATCACCGTTTTCAAGCCATTAAGCAAGTTGTTGGTAGGCTCAACCTCGTTTATGGACAAGCATTTGGAGAAGAAAAAGACCGACATCTCGATGGATGATCTCTCAGCAGCCGTGGACATTGCCACTGAGTCATCGACGCCCCTCGACGAGAAAAACATGCTCAAGGGCATCGCCTCTTTCACCGAGAAGGAGGTGAGCAACGTGATGAAGCCGCGCATCGACATCATTGCCGTGGAGCGCAACATGGTGTTTCAAGAGATGCTCGAGACCGTCATTCAAAGTGGCTTCTCCCGCATTCCCGTCTATGAGGAGAGCCTCGACAAGGTCATAGGCATCCTATATGTGAAAGACCTACTCCCCTATCTTGATGCCCAGTCGTTCGAGTGGCAGAAACTCATCAGACCCGCTTTCTTTGTGCCAGAGAACCGCAAGATCAACGATTTGTTCCAGGACTTCCGTGAGAAGAAGATCCACATCGCCATAGTAGTCGATGAATACGGAGGCACTTCTGGGTTGATCACCATGGAAGACGTCATTGAGGAGATTGTGGGCGAGATCAATGACGAGTTTGACAACGTAAAACAAGAACAGCATTATACTAAACTGGACGACGGAACGTATTTATTCAAAGCCCAGACCAGCATTGTCGATTTCTGCAAGGTGTTCAACCTCAACGAGGACTATTTCGAGCCGATGCAAGGCGAGGCCGACACACTGGCGGGATTGGTCTTGGAGATTGAAGGTCGGATTCCCGAGGTGGGATTCAAATTCAACCTCGAAAAATTCCAATTCGAGATCACCGAGGCCGACAGTCGTAAAATCATCCAAATAAAGGTCAAAACGCAGGGTTAATGAAAAAAAACATCATCATCGCCATTCTCTTCTCCCTCCTTCTTGGTTCCTGTGGCGAGGAGGTCCGTTACCAGCCAAAGCCCAAAGGCTACTTCCGCATCGACCTGCCTGAAAAGGCCTATAAGAGCATCGATACCATAGGGCGTTATTCTTTCGAGGCGCCCACCTATGCTGTCCTTACCCACGACCCATTCGCGCCGGAAGAAAAGAACTGGGTCAATGTGGAGATGCCGTCATTCAAAGCCTCCATACACCTGACGCACAAAGAGGTGAGAGGTAACTTAGGCGAATACCTTGAGGACGTCCACACCATGATTACCAAACACCTTCAAAAGGCCAACGGCATGAACGACAGTTTGATTGTCAACCCCGACCGCAAGGTTTACGGGATGATGATCGAGATGGATGGCAAGGGTGTGGCCACACCGCTGCAGTTTTACCTCACCGACAGCACCAACAACTTCGTGAGAGGCGCATTGTATTTCAACTTTGTTCCCAACAACGACTCGATGCAGCCGGTCATCGAATATCTGAGGCAGGATATTGATAGGATGATCAATACGTTCGAGTGGAAATAAAGCCCGCTCGGGAACGGCCTGGAAATCAGAACGAGGGATGCCTTCAGAAATGTGATGAATAAAAAACCTAAGAAATTTAGGATTCTTGTTTTCGCCATAAAAAAAAGACTATTTTTGTAATGAAATTGCAAAAATCAAAAAAGCTATGAAAAAAAGAATCACTCTATTAGCATTATTATTCTTCTCTCTCAGCTCATTTGGACAGCTCACCGTTTCCAGCAACGGAATCGCCACAGTGGGATCCAACACACAAAACAGCTCCAATTCCAAACTCATAGTCTATGGGAACAACAAGACCAATGGATCCAACAATTTATGCGTATCCTTCACCCAAAACGACCATGGGGGAGCAAGGGTCGAATGTCTTCGAAGCAATGGCAGCACATGGTCCAGTTTTTATTCAAAGCAGGGAACCCACAGCTATGCCGCTTATTATGATGGATGCACTTTTGTGAATGGCAGCATGTACGCTCGGTCCGATATCAATTACAAGGAGAACATTCGAGCCATCGACAACCCTCTCCAACGCCTACAGCTCCTCAATGGAGTATTGTTCGACTTCAAGAAAGACACGTTGGACTATCCCGATGAAAACCACGACTTCATTGAGTCTTGCCGCACTAACAACCTCGGATTCATTGCCCAAGAAGTGCAAACTGTATTCCCCGAACTTGTCGTGGAAGACATTACCAACGGACACCTTGGGTTGAATTACGACGGGTTCAGCGCGGTCCTGGTGGAGGCCATCAAAGAGCAACAGCGCACCATCGAATCACTCCAAAAGGAGATCGCCGAGCTGAAAGTAGATGCGGCAAGGACTTATGGCACTGAAAGCACCGTGGCCTCCCAATGCGTTCTGTATCAGAATTCCCCCAACCCCACAAACTCCTCCACAACTATCGAATGCTATATTAACTCTCACGACCCGAAAGCGGCTATTGCCGTTTATGACCTTAACGGCACGCAGCTCAAAGAGTATCCCCTCTATCGCCAAGGCAGAAACACTGTAACCATCGAAGCCAACGAGTTCAGGCCAGGCATCTACATCTATAGCCTTTTGGTGAACAATGCGTTGATTGACACCAAACGGATGGTCATAACTTCAAAATGAATCAGCCATGAAAAAGACATTTACCGTATTAATAATGTTGGCCACTGCCTTCCGTGTCCTTGCTCAGGACACCATTACAGGCATGGTGAACCGTGTGGATGCGCCATACTTTGAGCAGAATGTGTGCGACACCCGTTTTGTCATCGTCTCCGAAGGTGAGACATATTATGTGATGGTTGACAATTACTGGCCGAATCCTTATTTGGAGGATTTGGTTATCCATTACGACACCATTCCAGTTGGCAACGAGATTGAGGTTATCGGAACTGTTGTGGAAATGGAAGATGGGAATGGGGAAGTTTTTCAAGCCATCGACATCAGCAATAACCTTAATTCAACACGTCGACAAATCTTTGGCTTTTTTGATTTCCGCGACATTGTCTATCCAGGACCCAATCCTGTTTCGGCAGCCAGCTTTGTCAAATATAGTGGGACAGAAATATATTACGTTACAATCGATGGAGAACTTCAGACGGAAATGCCTCTTGTCGTTAACGGAAGGACTCTTATAGCAGACAAACGGTATCTCTTCGTTGGCGAAAACAATAGCTTGACTGACTATAACGGCAATGTTTTCTATGTCTTCGAACTGATTGATGCACTCCCGTATGACACGGAGGATTCGACCATTAGTGGCACACTTACTACGGAAAATGACCTATGTCTTTCTTGGCCTCGTGGCGAAGCGCCTTATCTTTCGGTATTTGACGGAGAGATGCACCGTTATGTGACAAACAAAGGAGTCCTCCAAAACAGGTACACGTTATATGACATCAGGCATACTTTTGGCAACAACACACCGGTTGTAGCTGGCGGTTTTGAAGCAATTCATCATGATCTTTTCGGTGTGCCTTTCAATGCAATGGAGGTGATAAAACTGGAAACGGAGGAGCAAATAACTCTAACAGGAATGCTGACAGATGAAGGAACTCCATATATAAATATTGGGCCGCCAATACCAGGCATAAACATGTCATTTTATAGCAAAGGTCATCATTATATTGACAACCCAATGGTCTGGGATCCAATATCCAATGATTATCTCTATCACACTTTTATTGTCGGCAATGACACAATTCATTACTCTGACTATGAAGAAGTGACCGCCACCTTTATTCCAAGGATGATAATGAATAATTATAGGAATCCTATTTTTTTCATTCTTATCACAGAAATAAACGGAGAAACAAGTACAAAAGAATTGAATTTATCAAAGGTTGAAGTTTTCCCTAATCCTGCCAATGATATGTTTAGTATTTCCAGTAGAGATCAAGCCATCGTGTATATTGATATCATGGATTCCAAAGGATGTCTCGTTTTATCCAAATTGTGCCATGACAATAAGATTCAATTTAGTAACCTTGGAATTCAGGGCTTGTTGTTCCTTCGAATTGAATTAAGTAACAGTAATGTTGTATTTAAAAAAATCCTTTTGAAATGAGAAAATACCATATACTATTTGTATTATGTATGTTGATTTTTGTGAAAGCACAGACCCAAAATCAACCCGACCTGACCGAATTAAGTAGATTGTTTAATGAAATAGATCTAGCGATACCGAATAATACTTATATCAACACTTTTGTTGACGAAGGTGCCCTTTATAGTTTAGAAGTCTTGCATCTTCCAAAAAGATTACAAGACCATGTTTTAAACAAAATTTTGATTTTTGCCGATTCCACACTTTACGCATCATGCGAATACCGTATTAGAAGGTACGCTTATGACATTTACAATGTTTATGGATGTGAAATTAAGATGGTGGTAATTAAAGGAGAAAACTGTGTTGATGTCAAAAACTTAATATTAAATGATGCGACAGATTTAGATGGAACTGTGTTTATTGGAGACATTGCGTCGGCATCGTATGAAGGTACAGATGTATTTAGAGATAGAGTTTATAGTTGGCTATGTGATATGTATTATATGGATTTAGATGCAACTTGGAATGATAGCGACCATGATGGAATCTTTGATAACTACAATGATGATTTTAATCCCGAAATATTTGTCGGGCGAATATGTGCGAAGAATGTAGGCAATGGAAGTGACGAATTGGAACTGTTTGAAAAGTATATGGATAAAAACCATATGTTTTGGATAGGGCATCGTGAAGTTAATAAAAAGCATGGTCTATCATATACCAATGCAACTTGGAATGGTTCAACGGATCTTATTTCTGGTATCAAATATTTATATAATAGTATAATGAATTGCGATACGATTACATCGTCTGATCCTGATTTTTGTGTACAAGATTATCTTAATAGACTAACAGACGACAATTATGAGTTCATTCAATTAGCAAGTCATTCTAATTCATTTGAACATATTTTTGATTCACTTGTTCCTATAGGTCCAAATTTGTATGATACATTACGTGTTCACATTCACAATTCGACGATTTATGATAATGGAGTAAATGCCATCGGTATGAATCTATATTGCTGCCAAGCTTGTAGATGGGATTGCAATGGGTATATCGGAGGAGGCTATGTTTATGGACCTAATTCCCATGTTTTAACCCTAATTGGTAGTACTAAAACTGGATCCATGTTGGATATGCAAAATTTCTATACCCCACTTTCTAATGGAGAAACAATGGGACAAGCTTTTGTTGACTGGTGGCGAAATGGTTATAGCATTTATGACATGACCAGTATTCAAAAAATATCTTGGTATTTTGGCCTTACCATAGTTGGTGACCCTTTGGTAAACTTCTTCCATTGCACTAACAACACCTGTATTGACCATCTCACCCTAACCTCCTACGACAGCGCCAACTCTCCGCTTTCCTACTATCTCACCAGTGAAAGCATCTTAGTCTCTCCCTCAACGGGATGGTTCGCCATTCCACAGGGGGATCATTGCATTCTCAATTCACCTTCTGTCCTCATCAAAGGGAGTTTTGAATGCCCGATAGGAAGCAGCCTGGAGATTCTTAACGAAGGATGCATGCAAAACTGCGATGAATAAGTCTTTTATTTTTTGTCTAACAAACTCTAAAATAAACAACATGAAAACATTTACAAAAAAAACGGCAAAACTCTTGGTTGTTCTGCTTGTCAGCACCGTTTCCTCCAACCATGCTATTGGGCAATTAAAAGTCGATAATGATGGCTATGTGACCCTCGGAACCAAAATCACCAACACCTCAAGTTCAGGACTTATCGTTTATGGGAACAACACATCCAACCCTCTGAAAAAGAATTTTAGCGTCACGTTCCCAAGCGGCAACTATAGCAACGCGAGAATTGAAGGCCTTTCCGCCATTGGAGGGCACGAAATTGTTTGGTCGAGCCTATTTGCTTATCAGGGCGCGTTCTCGTATGCGGCCTATTTTGAAGGGAACACCTTGACCACCGGCCTGAATTACACCAGCTCCGACATAAACATCAAGGAAAACTTTCGCCCAATCGACCATCCTCTCGAACGCGTTCTTCAGTTGAACGGCATGGTCTATGATTTCAAAAGGGACACCATCGTCTATCCAGATGAAATATTGGATTTCATCGAATCAACCCGAACTAACAATCTGGGATTCATCGCACAGGAAGTGCGAAACGTGTTCCCCGAACTCGTCATTGAGAACATGGCCACCGGCTATTTGGCCCTAAATTACGATGGCTTCAGCGCTGTTTTGGTGGAAGCCATCAAGGAGCAACAGCGCACCATCGAATCGCTTCAAAAAGAAATAGCCGAATTGAAAGGCGGGACCAAAGGGCCATTAGGGATAGAAACACAAGAAAGCCACAAGAGCCTGTTATTCCAGAACATCCCGAACCCGACAAATTCGACTACAACCATCGAGTGTTACCTCGATGCACACGCTTCAAAAGCAATGATCACTGTTTATGATTTGAATGGATTGCAACTAAAAGATTATCCTGTCAATCACCAAGGGAAAAACATCATTACTGTTGAGGCAAACGAGTTCAAGCCAGGCATCTACCTCTACAGCCTTTTGGTGGACGAGAATTTGATTGACACCAAACGAATGGTCATCACCTCAAAAACAACCAAACCATGAAAAAGGCCTTTCTCATTATATCCCTTCTTCTGGCGGCAGCCTGTCATTGTCGCGCCCAGGACACCATCACTGGTGTGGTTAGCCGCGTCGGCGCTCCCTATTTCGAGCAGAACGCGTGCGACAGCCGCTTCGCCATCAACACCGAGGACGAAACCTATTACGTCATGGTGGGCGGCTACTGGCCCAACCCTTATGTGGAAGACCTAGTGATTCACTACGACACCATCCCCGTTGGAAACGAGATCGAAGTTGTGGGAATGGTCGTGGATATGGTGGATGGAAATGGGGAAGTCTTTCGCGTTATCGACATCCAAAAACTAATCAATGCTGAGAATGTGTTTTTTTATTCATGCATTTATTGGATGGGGGATTTCTACCCGATAGCTTTTCCCAGTTTAGATACAATAAATGCTTTTGCCACCTATTTAGATGATGGCACTTTATGCTTTATTATCATTGATGGCACACTACAAACTGATTATGAATGGTTGTTAAACGATCTGACGATACAACCCGACCAAGAATATTTATTTGTCGGTTCATACGAAACATGGATGGATTTTAATGATGAGCCCTTTATGGTATTTATCTTAAAAGCAGCTTTCCCGTATAGCGATGCGCCTGATTCTTCTGAAGGGACACTCTTTCTCGATGAAAACTTGTGTCTGGTATTGCCAAACTCAAAAACCCACTATTTATCGGTATTTGACGGGATTTGCAACAACTATTTAACTATTAATGGTTTATTACTTCACAATTATATCAATTCCGACATTTTTAAAGATCATTCCCATGTTCGCACAGAAGGGATAAAGACAACTCGTTATGATTTGTTTGGAAATCCTTTTAATTCTTTAGAAATTATAGAATTACAACAAATTGATGAGTGTTCTCTATATGGGAAGATGCAAGATGCACCCATGCCTTCGGTGGGGATTGCTGTACCGGGAATGGTTTTGGCGTTTTACAGTGGTGATTATCATTATTATTTGGACAATAGTATCATTATTGATAATGCAGGACTTGAAGCCATTGTGATTGAATCAGACACAATTTCTTATGGAAGTGAAATAACTGCCAAATTAAAATCAAAATTGAAAATTGATGGTTTTTTTGAGCCATATTATTGCATCTTTATTTTAGAAGCAACTGCAACAAATAGTCTTCAAGAGGAGCTTCCCATAGATTTATCCATTTATCCTAACCCCACAAATGGCACAATTTATATTATTTCTAAAAACACAATAGGAAGCATATCCGTCTATGATAGCAAAGGGAAAAACTTGATTAACAGATATATTCATTCGAAAACTGAAAAGTTGTTTCTTGATGACACTAAAGGTATAATTATGATAAGCGTTGAATTCAAAGATGGGAATAAAACCACAAAAAAAATACTTGTAAGATGATGAAAATAGTTTTTGCCACCTTGTTTTTGTTAGGAATCTGTTGTGATTTATTCGCACAAAGCAGCGATAGTACATTGATGTTTTTATTCAATAATAACGACCTGACAACTCCTATAGATAATGAATGATATTTCACAGCTCCAAGTGAGTCATTTACACATGCACAATTGATGGACCTTCCAGCATCAAACCAAGCAGAATTGCTTCATAAAGTTTTGATTATTGTTGACTCTTCCCTGTATTCAGTTTTAAACTATGAGATTAACCGGTATGCATACGACATTCATTATGTGTACGGCTGTAATGTGATTATGGAACAGATTAATTCCGAAACCTGTCAGGATATTAAGGGCTTAATAATATATTACCATAATAATTTGGATGGCTGTGTTTTAATCGGTGATATTGTTCCTGCTTTCTATGAAACAGATAAGGACTATGCTAGTCCCAACAGCTACGATTCTATCAATTGGCCATGTGATCTGTATTATATGGATTTAACCGGCAATTGGACTGACATTAATCATAATAATATATTTGACACATATACAGGAGATAAACGACCAGAAATATTTTTAGGAAGAATCTCAACTTCTAATATGGGGAATCTAATTGGTGAAATTGAGGGAATAAGACTATATTTGAAGAAAAACCACAATTACTGGATAGGACATCGGCATATCAATAAAAAGTATGCGTTGTCATATACCAATAAAGACTGGGTTAAGCCAAATCAAATAAATGTCACAAACAATTTTAGACATTCTATTAGTGCTCTTTATGGCAGCAATAATTATGAACATATTGATGAAAGAGCAAATTCCGATGTGTTTGGAAAAACTGACTATAGACAACGCTTGCAAAATGAAAAATACGAGTTTATCCAACTTGCCAGCCATTCAAGGGATACAGCACATTTTAATTTTGGACAACACAATGACACAATATTGGGGAATG
>JAEEGK010020257.1_pt1 | contig 14164 bp, 15 predicted proteins | sample 8958771 | NCBI WGS metagenome assembly JAEEGK01 (sample SAMN16246547, study PRJNA631951) | gut metagenome | biome: gut microbiome; feature: rumen; material: SC-attached | host: Bos | place: Iran: Karaj | collected 2018-10
ATATACTACAGTAGATGCATTGTCGAAACGCACCTTTTAATACCTCCTCGTAGCATATGAGAACTACAGGATTACTAACTCGTATTAATATGTATATTATTACTGCCGCATAACGATTACAAAATTACACAAAAAAATATATCTAACAAAAGTGGGAGGATTTTTTAACTTTTTTTTAACTTTTTACCATAGACATTTTATTAGGGAAGCGTAGGTTCAACTGGCAAGTACAAATAAGTAGAAATGTTTGAGGTAACAGTACCTACTGTCTACACATGGGTAAAACGTTATGAAGAAAATGGCATCAAAGGCTTGGAGACACGTCCTGGTCAGGGGCGAAAGCCTATTATGGATTGTTCTGATGAAGAAGCAGTCCGCAAGGCAATTGAGGAAGACCGTCAGAGTGTGTCCAAAGCACGTGAAGCATGGCAGAATGCGACTGGTAAAGAAGCCAGTGACATTACCTTCAAACGTTTTTTAGAAACATTGGTGCAAGATATAAGCGTATAAGAAAACGCCCAAGGGGCAAACCCTCACCGCAGCTCTACGCATACAAGAAAGAGAAGTTGCAAGAACTTGAAGAACTTGATTCCAAAGGAGAACTTATGCTATATTATGCCGACGAAAGCCATGTTTGTACAAATGGTTATGTTCCATATGGCTGGCAATTCAAGAATGAGGATATTTACATCCCATCCGAGAAGGCAGCCCGGCTTAATATCTTTGGCATGATTACCAAAAGGAACCAATATAAAGGTTTTACCACACAAGAGTCCATCAACGCAGACAAGATTGTGGACTATCTTGACAGATTCTCTTTCAATGTTACGAAGAAGACTGTAATTGTCTTGGACAATGCTTCTGTTCATAGAAATCGGAAAGTTAAAGAACTGAGGAAAATTTGGGAGAAAAGAGGATTGTTCCTCTTCTATCTTCCACCTTATTCTCCAGAACTTAATCCTGCCGAGATTCTTTGGCGTATACTTAAGGGCAAATGGATAAGACCGATAGATTACGAGACTACGGACTCGCTTTTCTATTGTACGAACATGGCCTTGGCGTCTGTGGGTACGAACTTATTCGTGAATTATTCATATTTATAAAATTAATTTTGAACAGTTACTTAATAATTTTTTCATACGCTAAATTTTTAATGTTATTATTTTGGGATAAATATATTATTTGTTTCTATATGGTTCTATACCGTTTTGTCTGAGGAACCGATAGACGGTAGATTTAGACTTTATTGATAGCTGTTCCTGAATCTGTAGCACTGTCATTCCTGAGCGATACAAATTGGCACATGCTATAGCTTTTTCGTTATGCTGCTGTTTCGGTCTACCGAACTTTACTCCTTTTTTCAGAGCTGCAGCCCTACCCTCACCCGTTCGTTCCCGAATAAGGTCACGCTCAAACTCGGCCAGGGCAGCAAAGATGTGCATTACCAGTTTCCCGGTGGTGCTACTGGTATCGATGTTGTCGCGCAACGATATCAGACTAACGTTCTTTTCCTGTAGCTGCTCGATGATGGTAAGCAGGTCCTTCATCGACCTGCCAAGCCTGTCGAGTTTATACACGACCAGACTGTCACCTTCGCGGAGATACTGCATAGCGGTTTGTAGTTCTGTGCGCTCCCCTACTCCACTGACCTGTTCTTGGAAAATCCGCTCGCAGCCAGCATCCTTCAATGCTGTCAGTTGCATGTCAAGGTGCTGCTCCCTGGTCGATACTCTTGCGTAGCCTATCCTCATATTTTATCTCTTTGCTTAGCTAACTTAGCTAATTTAGCTAATAGGCATTATCGAGGCCCAAGGAACTTGTTGCCGTTTAGGTGTATCATATGTTCAGGTTCCTCAGCTATCCAGACCTCTGTCTCCCATGCCAGCTTCTCTGAGAATTTCTTGAAGGTCTTGAAATCAAGGAATGCAGTGACAAAAATCATTCCTGCTTTAACATTCCCAGTCATCTGCCCTATCTCCACAAGACGTTTGGGATCCATTGGACCGACGGACGTGACGGATTCCACAAAATAGATCCAGTTCTTATCTTCCCGGTAAAGAACCACGTCGGGCATCTTATCATGAAGTGTTATCTCGAAGCCCAGCTCTCGGAGTTTATCGACATTCTTAACCAGGTCTTTTTCGGTGGTGTCGCCGACATACAGACATTCGGAGTCAGGTGCGAATCGAGGTGCAAATTCCTCAATGATGGCCTTTTGCAGCTGGTTATGCTTGCCTGGTGAGAAGGTGAAGTCCTGATTATTAATCTTGACAGGCATCTTCTCCATCTGTTTCTTCGAAGCATAGATGTCTTTTAGGCTTTGATGTCTGCTCAGGAAGTCGTGTACTTCATAGCTATCATCCTCAGCGGCCATCCATCCATCAAATTCCTTAATGGCTCTTATTACACGAAGAAACTCGTTTGTTATTCTATAGCGGTAATTAGGACTGTTTGTAGATTTTCCATTGTCTTCGATAATGGCAGCAGTCCGGAAGTTGTGCATTGCTTTTTTGCGGATTTGCTCACGAGTGTTTTCGGCATAAATAACGCCGTATTCCTTATCAATAAACGTGATGATATCATGAATACGAATCCAGTTGTTGGTGGCATCTTTGAAAGAACCATCCTTCTTTACGTCTGCCATTGCCAATAGTGCCAGACAACATAAGGTTGACTGTTGTTCTGGAGGCATACCGATTTGTTCTAAAAGATACTTAACGTGGTCTAACTTATCCATTGTCTTATGATTTGATTGCAGTTGTCTTCTGTGAGTTTATGTCCCATTAACTGACGCCCCATGGCTGAGATGGTGTTTACGTCGGGGACGGGAATGCTGTTAACTTCGGTCGAGTTGACCTGAGTAGAACCGTTCAAGATACGGTAGTATGTGTCATATAGGGTACTGTTCAGCAGTGTGTAAATTCCGTAGGCTTCCTCAGCAGTTGCACACTTGATGAAGTTTATCTTATTTTGTGTCCCAATAAACTTATATTCAGGATAATCTGTTGCCAGGAGTATGCCACATTGCAGACGGCGGTGTTCCTCCTTAGCCGTAAAGCGCTTAACGAAAACATAGTTTCCGTTTGCTTGCAGAAATCCTTTATGGTCTGTGACCATATATTCTCCTTCTTGCTGTGCTGGCCATATTACTCTGCCACCTCGTATGTGGTGTGAGTAGAATAAAGGTACAGAGCCTTCTTCGGCTTTGTCACGCAGCACCTCACGGGTACGGAAGTCCACGACAATACCCGTGTGCATTGCCAAACTGACAGTCTGTAAAGTGTCTGTGAGCTTGTTCAGCCTGTTCAGTACAAGACTTTCTTCTTCACTGGTCACTAAGAAGACATAGCCGTTAGGAGCAACTACAGAGCTGTAAGGTACATCATAGTGGCGCAGATCGTCGAAGGCAGATGACGAGGACGCTGTCATGTGAACGAACTCCGGCTTCGTCACGGTCTTTCTTAATTTGATGATCATGGTTTCTTGGAGTACACTCTCCCCATCAAAAACCTTATCTCTGCTGGCAAAGATGTGCATACTTGTGATAACACACTTAGAGAACAGGTATTCCCTGAACTTTGCAAAATAGGCTCCGGATGTCCATGATCTGGGAATGATGTAAACCAACTCTTGTCCGTCACGGAGAGCATCGATGGCTCTTGTCCAGAAAAGGAAATAGAGGTTAGGCGCACCGTGACACACACAAGGCAGGGCAAGTGCCTCTGGCGCATCCTTCCCAATCTTTTTATAAGGTGGATTGCCGATGATATAGTCGAACTGTTCACCATCAACAGGAGGTGCTATAATATAGTTGTATTCCCGGATCTCGTATGTGATCTGATGACCGTTGGCTATTAACTCCAGATTCTCACGAAGGAGTGGGAGAACATGGTTGTCATTCTCATAGCATACAATATGAATATGGCCGGTATATCCTAAGTTCAGTATATGCTCAACGATGGCTGCTGTAAGAACTCCAGTTCCTGCACCTGCGTCACATATACGGATATACGGTAAGGTGATGTCTATGTCGAACATTCCTGCCATAAATCTGGCCGTCAGTTCTGTTGTGAAGAACTGACCATATGACTTACGGAGAGTCTTGGGCATAGACTCCATAAATAGAGAAGTTCTGTCTATGATTTCATGAAGCATAATGATATAATTTTCTTTCAAAAGACCGTTTGCAATTTTGCAAATTTATAACTTTGCAAACGTCTAAAACCCTGCTGCAACAAGCTTTTCCTCCATCCATTCCTCTAATAAGGCCTGCATGGGGACGCCTTTGTTTGCTGCCATTATGCGCAGTCTGTCACGAAGCTCCTGGCTGCAAGTAATGGAACGGTTACTCACTCTCTTCGTCTCTGAAGGCTGGGTGGTGGCCACCTTCTCTACCTTCGGCTGCTGTGACTGATTACCATTGGCAGCAGCATTTAATTTTGCTGTTAAATCCATATCTATGTTATTATTTTAATTTTTCGTATACTTCATCAAAACAGTGCATCACTCCGTTTGCTTGCCAGTGGTTTAACCCATCTATGGTGTTGAAACGACTGTTATCAAAAACAATACTATCTTTGATACGTGCAACCAAACTTCCAAATGAATGTACTTTTTCCCATGCCAGATCTCTTTTTTTCTTAGACTCTTCTTTGAGTTTTTGAGTACTTTCGTTTATTCTGTTAGGAGCAAAAATGAGCTTGGCCGTTTCGTTGATCTGTCGCAGAACTGGAACGAACAGCTCCACGGTCGCATCGAGGTCATTGTCACCATACGTTGTTGGTATCACAACCGAATCTGCAGCCTGAAAAACTGGTATCAGTCTTTCAACTTCCATGTTACCCGGACAATCAACCAAAATCCATCCGTCCTGCTCTTTCAGAACAGGAAGCAGCTTTTCAATCTCTCCTTTGTCGTTATAGTCAAAGATGGAATACACTTCCCATGGTAATTTGTCATCCGGTCGTGATTCTTTGTCTCTCTTTCTCTGTCTTGCTATCGTTCTTTGAATGTCTGCATCGATAACGGCTACATCTTCACCTTTAGCGGTGAGATAATGTGCGAAGAGAGTGCAAAGGCTGCTCTTACCGATGCCGCCTTTGATGTTGCTGAAAAGCACAAAATGATTCTTGCTCATAATAGTAAATTTATCGCCATTCAAGATACTTAATGACGAGCTGTTTGTTTTCTTCATCGAGGTTGTATAGATACTCCACGATGCTTTGCTCGTCATTGTTAATATACTGTGTAACCATGTGATTCACAAAATCGATGCCGCCTCTTTCCATCCAGTAGGGCTTGCAGAACTCTGCGAACTTGGCGCGCTCTTCCGTCCAATTTCTGGTCAGTTCTGCGCCAGCCATCAGCAGCTTATATATATTACTCATATCTCTGTATGTTTATATCGTTTGCAAATTTATAAAATTGCAAGTTTGCAAACAAATATTTTACGTTAAAAATACACAAAACCATTCTTTTTCCCTTCTGTTGTTACTTTAACTGCTCGATGATGTTGCCCAGGAGGAACTTCACTCTGTCCTCTTCATCGGGATGCTCCCTAATGAAGTCGTTGATGGATTTCACTTCGTCGGCAATAGAGCCAACAACCCTGATGGCCTTCGACTGTGCCTTTTCTGTGTATGGCTTCTTTGGCCGTCCTGCGTGTTTGGGGTTTCTCTCTTCAGGATCCTCTATCTCGGCCAACTCTCGTTGCCTGGTGGTATATGCTGACAGTCGCTTGACACTCTTGTCGGCATCAATCATCTTCTGGTACTCTGCCTTTGTGTCATTCGTGCCATCCTCATATCCGTCATCATATCCTTCTTGGTATCTTTCATCGGAAGGGTTCTCTCTTTCCTCGTCCCAAAAACCAAGCATTTCTCCTTGCCGCTCCGGGCGGTGGTCGCCACTCATGAAGCGCAAGACCGCATCAGACGTTTTAACCTTCTCTGTTGTCAATGTACCAATAATACGCATCCCTGCGAGTGTACGGCACCTCGACAGGGCAACATACAGCTGACCTTCGGCGAAGATACTGCTGATATCGACATTAACGCGGTCGTATGTCTGTCCCTGCGACTTGTGAATTGTAATCGCCCATGCCAGACGAACAGGGTACTGCTCAAAGGTTCCGCGCTCCACGGTGCCTAACTTCGTGCCTCCGTCCTTCGTCCTGGTCACTTCGTAGTCAAGGAACGTCCACTTGTTGGGCTTCACCTCGACGGGCTTCCCTTCCTTCCCTTCTATCCTGACGGTCAGAAGGTCATTGTTTACGTCGGCAACGGTTGCAAAGGTTCCATTAACCCAACGACCATCAGGATCGTTGTTCAACATCACGACCCTGGCACCGATACAGAGAGCCATTTCGCGCTCAGTTGGAAACTCTGCAGGCTCGACAGTGCCGCCGATGGTGGCCGTGAACTTGTAAATCTTTGCACCCTGTTTTACCAGGTTCCTCATTTGTGCCTGATTCTTATCGTCGGCTTCCCGGTTGGTTCCGCAAACGGTAAGGGCTGTGGGGTCAGCTGGTTTGTCCGTTTGAAACAGGGAAAAGTCTGGGTGTCCGGCTCTGATGTTATCGAGGGCAGACACGAAAGCTTTGTCTTTCTGTCTCATTGATGTCTGAAGCTCCATGGTGTGCAGCTCCAGCATCGTCCACATTTCGGACTCAAAGGCAAAGAGCTTGTTTCCGTAGATCTGAGAAAATGCGCTGCTGTCCTGACTCGGCAGAACAGGAGGCAACTGGTAGAAGTCGCCAACGAAAAGCAACTGTTTCTTCGGCTTGAAGTAGAGCAGCGTCTTTGCCACATATTCAAAGACGTCAATCCTGCACATGGATATTTCGTCGATGATGATGACATCAGCTTTGGCGATGGTCTCCAACTTTTTCTTCTCATAGCAACGCTCGCCCTTCTGAAGAATCCTCGCCGGAACTTTGAATACTCTGTGAATGGTGCTGCCTCCGATGTTGAGTGAAGCAATACCTGTAGGCGCACATATCAAGACAGACTTATTGTTCCTTTTGCAATAGTCTATGATATACCTGGTAAGGAAGCTCTTTCCAGAACCACCCTTACCACACAAGAAGATGTTAGCACCCTTCTTGAAAGAATAGAACACTTTTTCCTGTTCCTCGTTCAGTTCTTCAACTTTCTTCTTTGCCATAGTCAATGATGTTTTCTTGGGTGCAAAGATACAAAAATATAATTGCGTACACAAAATCAAGAAGTTAATAATTTATAATTGCGTACACAAATTATAATTGAATCGGGTTTCCTCCGAGAAAATGGGGATTTCCTCCGAGATAATCCGAGAAAACTCACTTTTTTCGGAATTTATTTGGAGATATCAAGGAAAAAGCGTATTTTTGCACCGAAAGTGGAAAATAAAACATAGTGATAACATACGCCCCCCGATGGATGCGCCGACAACGGAGGCGCACTCCCTGCAGAAAAAAGAGTTTTGGCGGCAGGCGGTAAAAAGTGGAAAATAAAACATAGTGATAACATACGCCCCCCCGATGGGTCGAGCCGACAACGGAGGCTCGCATCCTGGGGTAAAACCAAAAATATCGCGAGTATGGAGAACGTGTACAACCTCACCGCTGAGGACATAGCGGAACTTGGTTTGGAGTCGGTTGACCCATCCACCATCGACTGCACAGAGCTGGCAGAGTACAGAGCAAAGAGTCGGTTTATCAACACCCAGCATGACTTCGATGTCAGCCGGGTTTACCTGCGTGACTTCATTGGTGAAATCTTCGAACGCCCCATGAACGGTGAGGCGAACTTTGAGCCGTTCGAGGAACGTATGTGCGATTCCTACCGCAAGTGGGCAGACGAACGCAACAACGGACTGCCTCACGACTACAGCGAGAACCAGTTCACCTACAACCCCATCGTGTTCTATAAATCGCCTCGATCCAAGAAGGGGTCGCAGAAGGCTGATGGCACCGATACAACCGATCGCAATACGCACAAGATCATCTTGAAGAGAGACTGGGAAACCGACAGTTGGCTGGAGCATCGCTACTTTGCGCTCACCTCCCCCATCACCTACGTCGGCAACCGTAGTACCAACAAGAACGCACGGATGTTGTATGCATTTGCCATCGACCTTGACGATGTTGGGCCTGAGCAGATCCAGGTGCTGTGGAATGGGTTCCTGCGACCACTTGATCATGCTCCTTTTACTGGCCTCGGTTTGACACTCATTCCAGTGCCAAATCTGATAGTAAGCAGCGGCCATGGACTGCACCTGTACTACATCATGCGTACCCCGATGGCTCTTTACGGCCATAACGTTGGTTTGTTGCAGCAGCTCATAGCACTGCTTTACGACCTGGTGTTTTACCCTTCCAAGGACGGCAAAGGTGGTACGAGCCGTGTGGAGAAGTTGAAGTGTCACGGCATCTACCACTCCTTCAGGTTGCCCGAGACCCGTACCAAGCCATTGTGCAAGGATATGGAAACGAAGAAGACTGTCGGCATGGGTGCCTGCATCGAGGCTTGGAAATTCAACGATCGCGATTTTTGGACTCTCAGTGAACTCGCCCAATACTTCATTGGTAACAAGAGATTGAGCAAGATCTTCTCGACGAAAGTTCTGATGGAGCTTGAACGTGGTGGTCGTGCTCACAACCCACTTCGTATGACACGTGCCCAGGCTCTTAAAAAATACGGAAAGCTTCTGGCACCGGGCGAGAAGAAGAAACACTGGATTACAGACAGGTCGCTTTATGACGGCTGGCTTGAGCGTCTGCGTAATCCAGCTGAGGGAGGTGTGAAGTACGGCCATCGTTTTTACTGCGTCCTTAATCTTGTGGCCTGCGCTATGAAATGCAATGTTCCTTACGAAGAGGTCAAGCGTGACGCTATGGATCTTATTCCGACACTTAATGCGCTTTCTCCTGATGCTTCGAAGGAATTTACCGATGCCGATGTGGTAAAGGCCTTGAAATCTTACGGGAACGAAGATCTTATTCGATGGAGGCTTGAAATGATTTCCGGCATGACGGGCATAGAGCTTAAGCGTGTGAAGCGCAACAAACGCAAGCTGAACGTGCATTTGGGCGTTTGTAGGGCTACAAGAGACGTTCTTTGTGCAGAACGGGGTGAAGCCTGGGACGCTCATAATGGACGCAAGCATGAAACCGTTGAGAACAGCAAGAATGCTGTCATGATACTTAAATGGCGTGAAGAGCATCCTGACAGCCACAACAAGTCTGAATGTGCAAGAGATCTTGGACTTACCCGTCCAACAGTCAGGAAGTGGTGGAATCTGCTCGATGAGCCAGGAACAAACGAACGCGCGAGCCAGGAACCTGCTTTTACATCGTTTGAGGATATGAAGCGGTGGATGGCTGAGAACCTGGAGCCAGTCCGTCCTCAGTATCAGATGGAGTTGACAGCTGATGAAATGATGTCGGCTCTGACTAATCCGGATGACCCAAATTATCATAAGATACACAGGGAGGTGGTGAAGAAGGAATGAGACTTATACGAGGGAGATTTCTTGTCCGCCATTGGCTGAAATCTCCTTGGCGGTTATACCATCTGCACCGTCTCGTTCCTCAACGTCTGGCTGGCGGCTCTAAGGAGCAACCGCCTGTAACCACTCCCTGAAGGTCGCTCTGTTGTACTGACGTTATGGGGTCTCATGCGCCGTCCCCCATCCCCCTTGCTGTTAATTCCGTTAACATTCAAAGTAAAGGCAGAATGTTAATGAAATTAACGAAAGCGGTATCGAACAGTCTGCGTCCGTCGATGTTATCAACATCGCCTGGTCTTGTCTGCTCTCCATTGTTTAACGTGTTTGCAAATTTGCAAGTTTGCAAATAAATAAATTTGCAGATTTGCAGATTTACAAAGCACGGATGACCCGAAGTTCACCACCCGTCATCCGCTCCACCTGTCACATACTTCGGCAAGAGGGAGGATGACAGGCACCTCCCACATGCTGAAGTATGCACCAGGCTCCACTGCTGCCAGCTGATGCACTTCGTGAACTTCCCACACGTATCAGCCTGCGCAGTCCGCTCAATTCCAGAATTACCAAAATTTTCTGGCGAAATATTTGGTAATTCCGAAATTTTCACTACCTTTGCAGTCAGAAACGCGCGTGAAGTAGGCAAGATGTCTTTTGTGATGCAGTTACGAGGCTACCCGCCCCGAACTACACACAAAACATCTTGGCAGGGGAAACCCCCACACCCCATGTCAGGGAGACCCCGACACCCCCTCCGGCGCCGGCTTACGTTTCGCAAATTTGCAGATTTGCAAACAGCCGTCACCCACGCGCTAAATTTGAAGTTGGACTTAAAATTTATCGCTATGTTCGCAAACGTGCAACCTACCCGTTCGCTCAAATCCTCCCTCTACTACGATCGCGCCCTGCGCAATCCAGAGAAGGGAGGCAAGGTTATCATGGCGAATGGCGTAGGACTTAACATGAGTCCTACAGCCCAACTTGCCATGCTGGAAGCATACGTCAACCCGAAATTCAAGGTTAAGGCTTACAGTGTTGTCATCAGTCATAGTGACGAAGATAACGAGCGCCTTAAAGACCCCAAATTTCGTGAACTGCTGCTTCATGAATTTGTGAATGAATGTAAAAATCGAGGCATCGATCTTGACAACATTCCCTATATCATACCTGAGCATACCAACACCGATAATGACCATTATCACATGCTCATGTTGATAAACCACTTCGACGGTACGCGCATCGATACCCAGTACCTGGGCAAGCGAATGGCACTTGCTGCAGTCGATGTTTCTAAGAAGTATGGCCTTCACTATCCTGAAGGATGGGATGAACGCGAAGAGAGGAAAAAGAAACACCAGGCATCTGGCCTTTCCGACAACAAGAGAGAGAGGAAGCCGAGAACCAGGATCAATAAACCTGCTACACCCGACATCACTCCAGTAACGTCCAGCAAGGTTGGTCTGAGTGAAGAGGAAGAAAGGAAGTTGAAGGATCGCATCAGACGGCGCAATGCCATCCGTGATGCACAACAGAGAAAGGAAAAAGAAGATGAAGCAAAACGACAAGCCGAAAGAAGCGCCAAAGAAGCAGCTAAAGTTCAGGAACAGGAAGCCAAACGAGGAGAAAAGAACGGCCAGAGTGACGATAAGCCTGAAACCGAGCGAAAAGTCAAGTCTGGTTTCCATCTCTAAGGAGAAACATATGTCGTTGGGTGATCTAATATATTATATCATCACCGACCGGCCCGTAAAAGTGCTGGTTCCAGAACATACAGAGGCATTGAGGCTTATCGCCACGATGTCAAACAACATCAATCAGCTTGCGCATGATGCCAATGCCGCTATGCTGTTTGGTCAGTATATTCCGCAAACCACGTTGGATGCCTTGAATAAAGTCCTGGAACAACTCGACGAAATATTAACTGAAAAAGCTGTTGCATATGGGGAAGTATAGTGAAAACCCCATCGATAACCTTCAGGGCTATCTGGGGAACATAGAAATGATATTGGAGAGGATGGAAGAGCGTCAGAAGGAACTGGCTGCAGCTCCGTCGCAGTCTGCTGATGACTCTGAACTGGAGTCTATAAAGGGTGAACTGTCATCCATCAGGACGGCTATCGACGAGATCCGTAAAGATAACGGCCTTGTCTCAGCATCCATGAATACCGTTGCCGAAGCTATCGGAACTGTTCCGACGGAAGAGGAACGGAAGAAGCAGCACCAGGAGGACTTGCAGTATATCATAGATAATACTAAGAAAGAAGTGACAGTCAACCTTCCTCAGCAAACTTTGACACAGCTCAACAATATATCGAGTGGGATCAATGATTTCAAAGCTGCCGTCAACAGTGCTGGTGCAACTGTCAGTAAACAAATTGCTGATAACGCCGGACAACTGTCTAAGCCCTTGGACAAACTCGCAGCTACCTTTGAGCAGCGCGTCAGTAATTTCGTTGAGAAGAAAACGGAAAAGGCAACAAGAAACGTAGAATCGTATGTCTATGAAAACTGGTTCTGGCGGTTCGTGGCTCTGATAAGCTTATCAGCACTTTTCCTGCTTTGGCTTTATCCCAAGATTAAAGATATGGACTTCCCCAATGGCATAGAGGGCTTTTTCTATGGTACTTTGATTGTTTCCGCTATACCCCTCCTTTTGATGGGTATCTATAAATGGGGCAAGTCTAATGGCAACGGATGGTATTAAAAGAAGATATTATGATGACGAACAAAGAGAAATTCAACTACATCATTGACCAGATGGTCGTGATGGGCGAGACAGGTCACATGAAGACGCTGCCTTATTTGAACGTGAATAACTTCGCGCGTGACATCATCAGGGAGGAAGGTGTGACACCTGGAGAATTAACCGACCGCATCAAACAAGGCCTGCTCGATGCCGGGGTTAAAGACAAGTTCGATGACAAGACCGTCGAGCTGCTTATGGGTAATGCCGAATCACTCCGTGCTATCACTGACTATACCCACAAGCAGGAACCTGAAGCAGCAGCTGTCACCCAGGAACCTGAAGAACAGGAGGTGACTGTCAACAGAACGAAGGGTAGGGGGCTATAGAAACACAAGGTTTGTAAATTTGCAAATTTGCGATTTTGCAAATTTATAAACATTATGTTTCTTGGAAACGGTGAAGTTCGAAAAAGTTAGAAACTCATAGAATACGGAAATCGAACCGTCCGGCATCGGTGTAAAGACCGTCTGCTGACAGTTCGATTTAATTGTAATTTAATAGAACTGTAATTTAATAAGTTCTATAAGTTTAATCTTTCCGGGTGATTATATACATAACTAACATCAAATATGAAGATATATTCATTAATAACCTCCTTAATTTGAATTGGTAGCATGAGCCTTAGTTGACCAGGAGATAAAGCTGGAGCAGAAGGATACATAGATTCTGTTACCCATTCTTTCAGGACATCGCTATATCTAATATTACAATTAGGTGCTGCTAAGTCTTCAATTTTTGCTCCTTTTATAATGGTTGTTGCAGGTTGATCTGCTTCTCTCTGAGAGTATTTTGTTCCTGCATGCATAACTTTTGAAGTTGCACCATCAAATCCAACGAAGACAGCTTCATTCCAAACAACTTTAATAGAGTTATCTGATACATTTTTTAGAATAAAATCAAACTGTTTACTTCCTCCGAAGATGAGAATATCTATAACGTTGTCAACATAACTATATTTAGTGATATTTTTATCTTCTACAGTCGTGGTTTTACCATATCTAATAGATGGATTTGATGGTTTTTCAACTTTTGATAATACTGAAATATAATGTCCTGAAAGGTCTTCTTTAAATATAGTTGATTCAGGTTTTGATATTGTTCCTGACCTAACGATACTTGGATCTTCTATACATTTGACATTATATATAGGGTATGAGGTCGTGAGAATATTTTTCTCATCTTCTTTTATCCCGACCACCTTAAATGATAATTTTACTTTAGGGCTGGAGATAACACTTCCTAATGGAAGAAATACCTCCTTTGCTTTTTCTTCTGTACAAAGAACTTTACTTCCATCCAGATCGCTTTGAACTACCAAATATGGTTGTGGGTAATTGTCCTTAATTGTGAACATTTTCATATCAACAACTTTGGCAACTTGCTGTCCTTCGGAATTATTAAAGCCTTTTCCAATCATGGCTTGTTTGTCAGCATTAAATTTGTCAACCAAGAAGAAACTTCTACAAGTTTGCATGCCTTTATAGTTATTTGCCCTATCTGCATTTACTTTTGCCTTTATCTTCTTTCCAGAAGGATCAGAAAGCTCGAATATAATTTGTTTGCCAACTTTTATTTTTTCTACTTTATAAATAGTTCCGACAGTACCTCCAAGTTTACTTTTAAAGATGTACTCGTCATGACCATTATTTGAATATAGAGAGAAACCGTTATAAGGCATAAGTTTGACATGCTGGCCAATATACTGTTGGAGGTCAGCCTCAGAAGTACTGTGCTGCATGGAATACTTTCCATAGTTTGCTTGAGCAAACGAAATGGCGCTAAGAGTGGCCATAAACAGGGTTAATAAGCATCGACACAATATTACGCATTATGGCAAGCCCAAGCCCGAAACCCTCCTTTGCGGCGGCATTTGATAGACGTTCAAACGCACCGAACGCTTGTTTCTGTTCCTCTTCTGTCATGCCTGTACCT
>JAEEGK010020259.1_pt1 | contig 14164 bp, 14 predicted proteins | sample 8958771 | NCBI WGS metagenome assembly JAEEGK01 (sample SAMN16246547, study PRJNA631951) | gut metagenome | biome: gut microbiome; feature: rumen; material: SC-attached | host: Bos | place: Iran: Karaj | collected 2018-10
TTGAGCTCAGCAGCCTGCTTCTCGCTGTCGGCTGCGGCCTTCAGTTCATCCTCGATGTGTTTTTTTCTGGCCTCAAGATACTTTCTTGCGGGATTCCAGAGAAAATAACTCATGAAGAGAAAGAGAACAAATATGGCGATGATCATCAGGCAAGAATCGGCAACCAGCTGGAAATCCAGACCGAAAAGTCTGGGCTGCATGCCTTCAGTCAATAACAACATTCTCTTGCCTCCTTTCTCATTTTATGTTCGGTGTTTCTGGGTAGCGTAGGCATCATACAAAAGGCTTAACGAACATAAGAAGCATAGCTACAAGGAGACCGTAAAGACCGGTGGTCTCTGCAACTGCCTGTCCGAGAAGCATGGTAGACATGATGTCTCCCTTTGCTCCGGGATTACGTCCTACTGCGGAAGCACCGTGTCCTGCAGCGATACCCTGGCCGACACCGGGTCCGATACCTGCGATAACGGCAAGTCCGGCACCTATAGCGGAACAACCGTATACAAAGTTCTCATTGAATTCCATATTATTTTCCTCCGTTAAAACCGTTTATATGTTCATAGGCCCTGCGGCCCGAAGAACCAGATTAATTGTCGCCTCTTGCGCTGGAGATGTAGGTCATGGTCAGCATACAGAATACGTATGTCTGTATCGCACCGGAAAAGAGGTCGAAGTATACATGAAGCGCTGCCGGCCATCCTGTTGCTATCCATCCGAGGAGTCCGTAGATGAGTGCCATCATAACGGTTCCGGAAAGGACATTTGCGAAGAGACGTAAGGACAGTGAAATGGGTACCGCAATGTCCGAAATGATATTGATGGGGAGCCAGATGGGAAGCCAGGGAGGCAGGGGCGAGCACTTGTCTGCCCAGAGCTGCTTAGGCTTGGAGAATCTGACCTCGCTGTAGTGAATGATCGTGAATGTGATCAGAGCGAGTGGGAGCGTTACACCGTAATCTGCCGTGGGAGGCCTGAGTCCGAGAAGTCCCGAGATGTTCGAAAGAAGTATGAAACAGAAAAGAGTTGCGATGTAGTTGAAGAATACCGGAGCCGCTTTTCCCATTCCGCCTTTTACGGTGTTCATGAGGAATTCGGTAAGAAGCTCGACCCCGTTCATAAAGCCGTTCGTCGGTGCGAACTTCTCTTCACGGAGAGCTTTCTTGAAGCCGTTTCCGGCAATAACGGAAAACACCATCAATATAAGCATTACAATAAGAATGCTTACATGGGTGGTGGTTAAATATACAGTGTGGCCAAAGAATGAATACTCGACCAGGCCATGGACCATGAAGTCGATATTATCTGCAGACAGCAGTAATCCGTATCCCAATTCTCTTCCCCTCCGTGATCAGTTTTTATAAAGACATCCGGTCATGACCGGTCTTTTTTCTTTTCATTTTCCGGAACAAGCTCCGGATGCAGCGCATCGTACTCCTCCTGGGAGATCGACGGCGGGTCCGTTTCGCCGAACCATGCGTTGTACATCTTATGTGTGAGCGGCTGCATATACGCAGCGAGCTTAAGTGTCATATATGCTATGAAGAATACTATCGGATCGAGCTTTTCGGATAAGCAGAAGAGCACGAGCATTATGCCCAGTATCACGTATCTCTTCAGGTATCCCATATAGATGGTACGCTGTGCCTGCTTTTCCGGAAGGTCCAGCGCCTTGTCCAGAGTCCTGTACATATCCGTGGCGGACAGAAGTGCCGTCAGCATTCCGAATGTCAGGGAAAGACACATCCACGGCGTCTTCTCACCGAACACGGGAGCAAAGCATGCCGTTATGACAAGTCCGAGGAGTCCCAGGAGCACGATACCGGTCTTAAGCTCCAAAAGCGTTCTATTATTCTTTTTCAGAGCGCTCCGAAGACTCATGCCTATCGTCCGAAGATCCTTTATCTTCCATTATGCTCATCGCAAAACGGTATATGTTCCGAAAACCCGCAACCGCACCGATAAAAAAGAACAATATGGCTATCCATCTTGTCCCTAACCGCCTGTCCAGAAATATCCCAAGTGCTCCCATCCCACATATCGGTACGAGAAGGAAGAGGGTGAACTGGAACATCATTGACAGGGCACGGATAACTTTGCGGTCGTCACCTTTCTTCACAACATAAGAATTATATCGTAAATTAATAGAAAAGTCTATCAAATCAACGCCTATTTATGCTATAGTCTATGCAAATGAAAACGGATTCCGAAACGCTTTACGGAACCACGGATACGCTTGTTTACAGGAGGAATCATGGTCATCCAAAAACTCTTCAGAAAAAGGATCATCCCCGCAGAGTGTTTTCTTCTCAAAGATGACGAGATCGTCTATTCGGACGACGAAGTGCTCATCACCAGATGGAAGACCATCAATCCGAAAACAGAGTTCGACCACGGTTCAAGCGTATACATCTACGATAAAGGAATAAAGATAAGCAAGTTCTACAAGGAAGACGGCTCGCTCCTCTACTGGTACATAGACATAGTCGAGTACACCCCCGATCATGACAAAGGAGAACTCACCGTGACCGACCTTCTTGCCGATGTCGTGATCTATCCTTCGGGAAGGGTCAAGGTAGTGGACCTCGACGAGCTTGCGGATGCCCTCGAAAAAGGACTCATCACCCAGGAGCAGACAAGCAACTGCTTAAGGCAGCTGAACAATCTGCTCGTAACGATCCAGAGGGACAAATTCGACACTCTCAGCGAATACCTCGATTCCAGAGGACTATAAATACATATAGCAAACAAGGGTCAGGAGATGTCTTCTCCTGACTTTTTTTGTTACTCCGCGGGTCCTGCCGCTGTGTATGAGGATTCTCGCTTTTCGTCGTCAGGCGCGAAACTTGTTCGACAATCAATTTAGCTCATGCCGCAGGCCATTCACTTCGTTCAGGCCAGGCGGCCGTTTCTAACGCAGACGACGAAGTCTCGAATCCTCATACAAGCCGCGTCACCCGCAAATATATAAAACAAGAGTCAGGAGAAGACATCTCCTGACTCTTTAAATCATTCATATTGTTATCAGCTGAACTTTCTTGCGCTCTGGCAGGTGAAGTAGATGATCTGATATCCCGAAGCAACATCGCTGATGAAGCGGGTTGCGCCGGAAAGTTTCTTGTCATCGAGATTGACGAAGGGATCGTCGAGAACGATGAAAGGCTTTTCCGAAGCATACATCGCATCCGCCATCGCAACTCTTCTGCACAGACCGACGAGATCCTTGTAGCCCTCGGAGAGGGTATCGGGAACCCTGGGCTGGCCCTGCTCCACATAGGTTACGTTCAGGTTTGCATCGATGGTAAATACCTTGCCGTCGTCACCTGAGAGCATCTTGAAATACTTATCGAAGGATGCCTGGATGTCCTTGATGTATCTGGTGTTGAAATTATCCCTTGCGGTTGCGAGATATTCCCTTGTCTTGGTGACGATGTCATATCTCTTCTTCAGGATATCGAGTTCTTCCATGCGCCTCTCATACTCTTCGTGGGCGCTTTCCATCGTGGTGCAGATCTCTTCGGCTTCCTGAAGTTCCTTCTTACAGGACTCGACAAGCTTGTCATCGTTTGCGATGGACTCTTCTACCTTTCTGAGAACGGTCTCGAGATCGGCAACGGTTATCGCATCGTCCTCGGGACTCCTGAGTCCTTCATACCGGGCCACATTGTGGTCGGTCTCGAATACCTTTACCCTGGTTGCGGCTTCATCCGCATCCGACTGTCTTGCGGCGATCTGCTCTACCCTGGTAGCGATCTCGCTTACGGGAAGGCATATCTCGGATGCATCCGACTCGGGGATGGAGGACCTGGTTCCGATGATGGAGCACTTCTTAACGTATTCCTTGATGGCGGAAAGTCTTCCTTCGTAGTCCTTTTCCTTGACCATCTCTTCGTACGCCTTCTTCTTGTTGCCGAGAGCTTCGTACTCCCTTACCTGGTTTCTCAGGTTGATAAGGTCGCTCATCGCGGATCTTCCGACATAGGTCACACCGACTGCTCCGAGCAGATCCTGTGCATCCATCTCGGTTCCTTCGACGAGTTCCTCATCCTCGGCGATCTTTTCCATCAGTTCGTTATATCTTCTGGAAGTTCCCTCGCCCTTGGTCCTGGTCTCATCATTGTGCTTCTTGCGAAGTACGAGACCGTAAACGATCATTGCGATACCTATAACCGATGCGGCAGCGATAAAATAGAGCTTGGTGATCACTGCTGCAAGCACGCTTATAAGGATTATCGCAAGTCCGCCGCTTGCAAGTGCGATGAACGGCTTGTACTTTTCCCTCTGGGCCTCGAGTGCCTGGTTCTTGATCATCTCAGCCTGGTCTCTTCTGTCGGGAAGTTCATCCTTGAGTTCCTGGATCGTGTTCCACTGTCTGAGCAACTTATCGATCTCGGAAGATGCGGGGATCTTCTTTTCGAACTTCTTTGCTTCCTCTTCAAGGCGTTCCGCCTCGGCGGGAGTAAGGTCGTGCGATCTGAGTTCCTTCTCGTCGTCCCTGAGAACGATAGAATCGTCTACCCACTTCTGTGCTTCCTCGGCTGTGGGAATGGTTCCCTCGAAAATGCTCTTGGCCGTGCGGAGCTCGTTATCAGCCTTGTCGCGTGCAGCCTTGAGGTTTTCGTAATTGTCCTTCTGTTCCTTGAGATCGAGATATCTTCTCAGGGCATCGAGTCTTGCCTTGACCTGGAGCTGGGTCTTTCTGTCCTCCTCGGACTTTACCGCCGCCTTCTCGGCCTTGGATGAAAGCTCTACGCAAAGACTCTTCTGTGAATCGATGTTCCTGAACAGATCTTTTAACTTGGAGAGTTCGTTCTCCTCCTTGTTGATGAGTCCGGTTGCCCTCGAAGGATTGAGCCTGTCGCTTTCCTTCTTGAGGATCTCATCGGCTGCGGCATATCTTCTCATGTCGTCGTCTTTTTCGGAGACACCGCCGATACGCGCGCTGATATCGCCGGTCACGCTGGTCGCGCAATCCTGCTGCGATACATATGCGGTCCTTTCAAAGGAATCCACATCGATACCGAAAAGTGCGATGCCCGGAACGGGCTCGAAGGAATGATCGGCCATTCCGGTCTCGGTGTTCATTATCTTGAGAACATCCTCGGATTCCTTGGTGCCGAAGGTTCTGTAGATACAGTACTTCACACCGTCCTTTTCGAAGGTAAGGTTTCCGCCGTATGTTCCGCCCTGCCAGGGCTTAAAGAACTTTCTCTCGTTCTCGTATTCGTTCTTTCTTACTTTCTCACCGGAAAAGCCGTAGAGCATGACCTTGATAAATGACGCAAGTGTCGATTTTCCGGTTCCGTTATCAGTGCAGATGCAATTGAGTCCCTCGGAAAAATCCCAGTCCCGGCCGGCGATCTTTCCGAAATTGTCGATATGGCATGAAACGAGTCTCATAAACTGATGTCCTCCCCCTTAAGAGCCTGTACTGCGCATCTTACGATAAGACCTCTTTCGTCCTCGGTAAGATTTTCTTCCCTGAGAAGCCTTACGAGTTCTCCCTTAAGGGATGCTTCGTGGAGATATTCGTCGTAATCGATGGCGACTCTGCTCGAGTCTTTTACTTCGCCGTAAAAGAATCTCTCGGACACCAGCCTCTTTACATGTTCAATATCTTTTTCCGCATCAACCGCGGTCTCACCCTTGAGGACTATCCTGACAAGGTCATCCGAGGTTGCGGGCGAACCCTTGACGGCTTCGCCGATGCGGCTGTCGATCTCCGGTGTGGTCATGCAATCTGAGATATCAGCTGCGATCTCGTAGATATTCCTTTTTGCAAAAGGAACGAATGTGGATCTGAAAGAAAGATTTACATCATCGACATCGATGATAACAAAACCATGTTCACCGCACTCGTCAAATCCTCTTCCCTCGGGGCATCCGGGGTAACAGTACTTTCCTCTTGAAGGAAGCTCGCCCTCTGTGAAGGAATGATAATGACCGAGCGCAAGATAATCGATATTCCTGTTCCTGAGTCTGGAAAGGTCAATGTTCTCGGCCTTGTCCTTACCCTGGTACTCACCGACCGCTCCGTGCATTGTAACGATGTTCATCGCATCGTAATCAAGATTGAGTTCGGTGTATGCTCTGTCGAATCCGTCCTCTCCGGGAACTATTCCGAAGATGTTGACGGTCTTGCCGGCAGAGGTCTTAAGGCTTACCTTGTCGATACCCGCCTTATCGAAAATGATGAGGTTTCCGGGATAATCTCCCTCGAAATATGCAGCCTCGTCATGATTTCCCTTGAGATAAATAAAGGTTACATCCGGATGAGAATTGAATGCCGCTCTGACACGGTTCACTGCTCCCACTCTGACATTCCTGGTATCGAATAGATCCCCCGCTATGATAACGGCGCTCACTCCGTTCTCATCGGCATAGTCTGCGATACCGCAGAAAGTGTCCAGCAGCTCATCCCTCCTCAAAGAAGCCTTGGATTTGTCCAGCTTGGATTCCATCTTGGAATCAAGATGAGCATCCGCTAGGTGTAATAGCTTCATCCGTATGTTACCCCCTTAGTAAAATATATGGTGTCCTATCTGAATTCCGGTTAGTCCCTCTATCGGTGTCCGGAAATAGACGCATGTTCCGACGTTCGTAACTCCCGACATTGCTTCGTCCGCTGCCTGATAGCAGCTGGAAGTCGCTTTGTTCTGGGCAAGTGCGATCGCCAGTCTTCCGCTCCCCGCGGGCGAAAACTGTCCCCTCTGGTAAATGACCCCTGTCAGTGTATCGGGATATCTGGCACTGAGCAATCTGTTTATAACGACCGCCCCGACGGCAACCTGTCCCTCGTAAGGTTCACCGCCCGCCTCACAGTAAATGAGGTTTGCCAGAAGGTATCTGTCATTCTCTTCCCATGTTACCTGGGAAATATCTCTCCACACGCCGTTTGCCGCAGCTCTCGAAAGAGCCTGTTCCTCGGCGAGTTTCTGCTTAAGATATGCTATGTCGGCTTCCTTTGCCTTGATGGCAGCTTCATATGCGGCTGCCGCAGCTTCCGCTCCCTCTATCTGGTCCGCATAGACACTCATGACGTCCCTGGTCTCGGATATTATACCACTGACCATATTCTGTTGCTCGACAGTCTGCTGCTGAAGGCTTTCAAGCTCGGCCTGTTCCATTTCGAGACGAGCCTTCTGCTCCTCGATGAATGCCCTGTTTGCCTTGAATTCCTCGAGTTTCTTCTTGTCGTAGCTTTCGATCTTCTCAAAGAAATCGGCTGCCGTCAGCATTTCGGAAAAAGATCTTGCACCGAGGATCGCTGCCAGATAGTCCTGGTTTCCTCTTTCGTACATATCGCGGACCCTTATGACCATGCATTCGTACTGCCATTCTTCAGTCGCGATGGCTTCGTCAAGTGCAAGCCTTGTTGCCTCTATCTCAGCCTGCTTGTCGACCATGTTCTGTTCGAGGGTCTGGAGATTGTCTCCTATCTCCTCGAGCTGGCCGTTGAGCTGGTTGACCCTGACCTGGAGTTCGCTCTGTTCGGTCTTCAGATCGTCGAGCGCATTCTGGTTGGCCTGCTGCTGTGCTTCGAGTTCTTCCTTTTCATGCTGGGCCTGGTCGATCTGCTGCTGGGTCGTGGCTTCTACCTCGATCCTTCCGGCCACCACAAGCGTAAAAGCAAGCACGGGAGCAAGCAGTCCGCTGAGTGCGGCTCTGCATCCTCTCCTTACTTTTGCGTTCTTCAATATCCGGTTTATGGGCAAAGCTTTCATCATAGATCTATCTCTATTTTCCTGCCTGTGTCCTTATACTGGGTATATTTAACGCCTGCTGCGTCGAACATTCTCTTGGCCGCGACATTTGCGTCGGTACCCGCGTATTTGTCGCTGTGGTACACAACTTCCTTGATGCCTGCCTGTATGATTGCCTTTGCACATTCGTTGCAGGGGAAAAGAGAAACATAAAGGATCGTATCATCAAGGGATCCTCCCCTGTAATTGAGTATCGCATTCAGTTCCGAATGCGTTACGAATGCATATTTATTGGTGCCGGGATTGCCTTCCCTTCCCCAGGGGAATTCGTCGTCGCTGCATCCCTTGGGAAGTCCGTTGTAGCCCATGGAAAGTATCTTGTGGTCGCGGCTGACTATGCAGCATCCGACCTGTGTGCTCGGATCCTTGCTTCGAAGTCCGGAAAGATGCGCCACTCCCATGAAGTACTCATCCCAGCTTATATAATCTTCTCTCTTTTTTTCTTCCATTACTTGGTACCGAAGATCCTGTCGCCGGCATCGCCGAGTCCGGGTACGATGTAGTTATGATCGTTGAGTTTCTCATCAACGGAGCCGATGAAGATGTCAACGTCGGGATGTGCTTCTTTTAATACCTCAATGCCCTTGGGTGCCGCAATGATGCAGAGGAAGTGGATGTTCTTGCATCCTCTTACCTTGAGCATGGTGATCGCCTCGGATGCGGATCCTCCCGTTGCGAGCATGGGATCGACAACGAAGATCTCTCTTTCGGCACAGTCTGCGGGTATCTTGCAGTAATATTCAACAGGCTTGGAGGTGTCGGGGTCTCTGTAAAGTCCGATATGTCCTACCTTGGCGGTGGGGATCATTGAAAGCATTCCGTCCACCATTCCGAGTCCTGCCCTGAGAATGGGAATGACTGCGAGCTTCTTGCCGGCAAGCTGCTTGACGGTAGTCTTGCAGATGGGGGTTTCGATATCCACGTCTTCAAGCCTGAGATCCCTGGTGGCCTCATAGCACATGAGCATCGCTATCTCACCGATGGTCTCGCGGAATTCCTTGGTTCCCGTTTCCTTTCTTCTGATAAAACCGATCTTGTGTCTTATCAAAGGATGATCCATTACAACTACTTTTCCCATACCGCTTCTCCTGTTTGTGATTTATTAATCCTGGTTTTCGATCTGTCTGATCCTTCTTGCGTGACGCTGTGCTCCCGAGAACTCGGTCTCGAGGAATGTATCCGCGATGCTCTCCGCAAGGTTGGTACCTACGATTCCTGCACCGAGTGCAAGCATGTTGGCATCGTTATGAAGCCTTGTCAGCTTGGCACTTAAAGGATCCGCGCAGAGCGCACATCTTATGCCCTGTACCTTGTTTGCACAGATGCTCACACCGATTCCGGTGGTACATACAACTATTCCCTTTTCGCATTCGCCCTTCTCGACAAGTCTTGCAGCAGCATAGGCGAACTTGGGATAATCACAGCTGTCATCGGAATAAGTTCCGACATCCTGGATCTCATATCCTTTTTCGGTCAGATATTTCTTAAGGTGCTCCTTAAGTGCATATCCGCCATGGTCGCATCCGATCGATATCTTCATTTTATTTCCTCCCATTTCGAACCTGCGGATTTCAGAAGCCTGTTCCAGAAAGCCTGTCCGAAACCCCGGTCCGTAAAATTTTCCACAAAGATGACGTCAACGTTCTCATCATCCATATCCCTGAGTGCGGAATAGAATTCATGCGCCGCACCGGCCGCATCATCGAGTGAACCTGCGCTCCTTATGACATCCGCGTCATATACGGATGCGTGCTCCGAAGAACAGAACACTCCGGTCTTCTTTCCGTCATTCCTGCTTGCGGCAAGCTCATCTTTTATATAAGCCTGTACGGCATCGCCTTCACCCTTTACAGGCCTGACCTCCCCTTTGGGAGCGTAGTGCCTGTATCTCATTCCGGGTGCCTTGGGTCTGTCCTTGCAGTCCGGATCGAGCAGTGCGGGATCTGTGATAACTTCCCTTCCGAGCGTCTCCGAGAGCATCTCGTTTGTTATGAAGCCGGGACGCAGAACCATTATCCTGTCACCGGAAAGATCCACTATCGTCGATTCGAGTCCGATGGGATTGACGCCGCCGTCAATTATCGCATCGATCCTTCCGTCCATATCCTCAAGCACATACTTAAATGCGGTGGGACTGGGCCTTCCGGAAATGTTGGCACTGGGTGCCGCGATATATCCTCCGGATTCTTTTATGAGCTGCTGTGCGGTCAGGTCGTCCGGCCATCTTACCGCCACAGTATCGAGTCCGCCCGTTGTGCGTTTCGGAACCTTTCCCGATGACTTAAGGACCATTGTAAGAGGTCCGGGCCAGAATCTTTTTGCAAGTATCCTGCACTCTTCGGGAATCTCAGAAACAATGCTCTCCAGTGAATCAAGACCGGCGATATGAACGATCAGCGGGTTGTCGGAAGGTCTTCCTTTGGCGGAATAGATCTTCTCCGATGAGTCCTCGTTAAGGGCATCTCCGCCGAGTCCGTAAACCGTCTCGGTAGGGAAAGCAACAAGTCCGCCTTCCTTAATGACCTGCCCGAATTTTGCGATCGCATTCAGATCGTTTTCCGTGAGCGGGCCTTCCGGCTGTTCTATTTTGTAGACCGCGGTATTCAATGGTTTACTGACCGTATGTATATACCCAGAGAAGGTTCCATGCCTCGGGAGTACCGTATCCGATCCTCCATGCGCCGACTCCTCCGAGATCCAGTGTATTCATCACGTTGAGCTTGGCCATAAGCGACGAAGTATCCTCAAGCCATACCTGATAAAGCGTGGTCCCCTCTCTCCACTCAAGGTAATTCTGTGAGGTCTCCTCATCCCAGACGGGAGCGATGCCGATATTCGCAACATACTCGGCCTGATTTACAAGGGTCAGATACTTACCTGTGGTAACTCCGTCCTTGGTAGTCCAAACAACTGTGTAGAAAGGAACCGCGTTGATGACCTTCTCGGAAGGAACCTTATCGATAGTCAGGGTCAGTCCGTCCGAAGTGAATCCGAGACTGGATACGCTTCCTGCGGATCCGCCGTAAGGGGTGTGCTCGTCGTAACCCATGATCAGGACGTAATCCACAAATTTGCCCTGAAGATCGAGCCTGTAATGTGAATTGTAATCGTAAGGAACGTAATTATCGGTGGAAAGACATATTCCGTTCTGTCTGCAGAGTACGGAAGTCTCTCTCAGGAACTGTACAAAGTAATCGCTGCTGTCGGTGGGCATTCCCTCAAAGTCGAAGTTAAGTCCGTCGGCTCCGACTTCCATGACCGCCGCAACAAGATCCGATGCGAGCTTTCTTCTCCTGACCGTATCCGATAAAAGAAGCGTCTCATCGAGATCTATGCCGTTCTCATTCGCGTAATTGAAATTATCCGCAACGACCCATACCTTGATGCCCTTCTGATGGCATCTGGCAACGTAATCGGCGGAACAGAAATTCCTGAACGAACCCTGTTCATCGGTAAGTGAGATCCAGGTGGGAGCAATGACGTTGATCCCGACCGCTTCGCCCAGTGCTTCGCCCAGGGTGTCGTTTCCGCCCAAGCCGGAGATCTGATGGAAACCGAGGTTTACTTTCGTATCGAGTCTTACCGTAGTGTATTCGGGAAGAGCGGGAGCGATGGGTGCGATATCGGTAACGGGCTCCGCAGAGGTCATCCTCTTGTTCTCGATATATCCGATGATGGAATCCGAGGTCTTGACCTTGCTCCAGTCCTCCATCGCCTCTATGAGCTCAACGGTCTCGCCTTCCTCGACCTGTCTGAGAATGGGGCTCTTGATGCCGCCTCTTTCGCGGATCTGTGTATCCCTGGTGATCGTACGCATATCACGTGCGGTGCCCCACTGTGTGTTCAGCTGGACACGACACTCGTAAACATCCGCGGTAAAGGTACAGAACATCTTCAGATAATCCGCAGAGATATAAAGCTTGTTGTTCTCCCTTAAGGTAAGGGGAAATCCCAGGTCCGTTGTAACACCGGAAACACTGTACGAACTCGATCCGTCCGTAACTTCGTAGGTTTCCTTGGCGGTCGTGAACATAAGGGTTCCGCCGTTATAGTTTCCGTCGTAAAAGAAGTCCTGGGTAAGATAAGCCCTGACGGTGTCATAGTCAAAATAGCATCTTCCGTCCCTGACAAGAGCCTGATATGCTACCTGCTCATTCTGAAGGATTATCGCGGCCATTTCGCCGGTAACCCCATAGTGCTCGTGAAGATCGGCCATTTCTTTGCCGTAAGAATATTTCTTATATAAAGGAATACCGACGGTTACCGCCCCGACGATAAGGATGAGCACGATCGGGATCAGCACCATGATGGCATGATTTTTTCTCTTTTTCATATTAAAATTCCAATCAAAAATTTGAATGGCCGGTACGCCTGACCATACAAAGTTATTTTAGCACAAGGGCGCCTATCCGTCATTAGTTTTTAAGCCGTCCGTTAAGTAACAAAGACCCTGTACCGCGGCCAGTCGCGGCGCAGGGTCTGAGTCATGACATTTACCTTCGGCCTACTCCTTAAATTATTAAATTTTTATGTAGATTTAGCCGTTTTAGTGCGAAGCTCCGTCATCCTCCAAAAGGAAAGCAGATATACCGTGAATATATTCTCCTTACAGAGCCTTTCATCCTCCTTTTATAGCGGCTCATCGGACCCGGCGGGTCCGGCAGTGCAAAACGCTTCTAAGGGCCGCCTTTTCCCATGAAAAGACAACCAACCCATCTGTTCGGGCGAAATTATATGTTTTTATGGATCATTTTGGCACATCAGATATTTCGGAGGAGATCTCCGGCAAAAGAATTACGATAGAAAAGGCTGATCCCACAGCAATGTGATATTACATGCGGTTCTTTCTATCCGCAGGTCAGATGCTGCGGATATATCGAATGTGTTTTTTTATGAACAGGTCTTACCGACCTTCTTTTGGGTTCATCTCCTTTCCGCCGCCAAGGTTTAGGAAGATGTACGGCCATTATCTGCGCAAAAAGAAGACCCGTTCAATGGAAAAAACTCACAAAAATTCGCCGACACAGGTGTCATTTACCTGTATTTTCCAGGGAAAATACCGATATATACTACAAGTATAGGATTTGTACACTATTTTTTCTTGACGCACCATGGCAAAACGGCTATTATAGGACAATCTTGTAAAAGATGGGGGAAAATCAAGTGAACATTGAAGTGTTGGGGAACCTTCGAGTGAAGTGTACCCTTACAAGTGAATATCTGAAATCCCGCTGGATCGACGCGGGCGATCTCGCCTACGGATCCGAAGCGGCAACGGCACTCTTCAGGGATATCATCGAAGAGACCAACGAAAGATTCGGGATCGATTTCAGGGCAAGGGAAAACCACCCTGTCATGATCGAAGCCATTCCCATGGGAGAAGGCTCACTTTCGGTCATCATCAGCAAAGCCGAGGATGCAGAGGAACTCGATACCAGATTTTCGAGATTCTCTCCCGAACATGCCGCAGAGGGCATCACACCCGATTATGAGGGTGACGCTGACGATATCGACGACGATGATGACGGAATCGAGACCGGAGCTCCGGCATTCAGGGAGCGCAGACGTCCTTCCTCGAAGCCTTCGGTCAAAAAGAACGTCACGGATTTCGGCAAGCCCTTCTTCGAAACCCTCGAAAAGGAAAAAGAGCGTATCCGCGAGGGTGGCTGTATCGTGACCATAACCTTCGATATGATCGGAGACCTCTACGATCTTGCAGCGGCCGGACTCGGTTATAAGGGTGAAACATCCCTTTACAAGAATACCTCGACCGGCAAGTACCTCCTGGTCATCCCGGCCGAGGGCGAGGAATATGCCAAGGCAATGAGCTTTGCCGAGGCTGCATCCGAATTCGGAAAGGCCCGCATAGTGCCCAAGTCCGGTGCTGCTTTCCTCGACAAGGATCATGAGTGCCTGATAGGCACCGGCGCCCTTGAGAAGATCGCAGGGGACAAGAAATAATAACATTTGTTTTTATATGAATATCCGGGACGGTTTCCGCTTCCGGCAGAGGGCATTTTTATCAGCTTTCCGCCGATCGCGAAAACCGTCCCTTTGTTATACGTTCGATATGTTTTTATACAAGGGTTTATGCTATAATGTACTGAGTCTTTTTCATTATTTGTGAAAGGAAAAATCAGATGATGAAAACCCGCTTAAAGGTAAAGGGGCATTTAAGATCCTATATGCGTTTCAGCATATATCTGGGACTGCTTCTTCTTGCCGTTAATGCAGCAATATTCCTTGTAAGCATCCAGGCAGGTGCGCTTCTTTGCGTATTTACCGTTTTCTATTTTATTGTTTCCCTTACCCTGTATTACAACAACAAGCCCATGATCATGAATGAGCTTGTAAGCTTTGCGACCGAATACGGTCAGATACAGAAAAAGCTTTTGAGGGAACTC
>JAEEGK010020263.1_pt1 | contig 14163 bp, 16 predicted proteins | sample 8958771 | NCBI WGS metagenome assembly JAEEGK01 (sample SAMN16246547, study PRJNA631951) | gut metagenome | biome: gut microbiome; feature: rumen; material: SC-attached | host: Bos | place: Iran: Karaj | collected 2018-10
TCAAAACACACTGAATGACACACATAGTTTATCACATACGAAAGTACAGTTTACAAGGGACTACACAGGGTAGGTATCTGACGGGAGGGGTGCCGCCAGTCAGATTTTCCATGTGATGTTCAAGCTGTCGCTTGTGGCGGCTATGGTGGTGATCATCAAATCCACCACACGCCGCTTGTCATCAAAAGATACATTCTCCCAGGTATCGAGGTAGCCGGAAATCTGGCTGACCTGTTCCGGGCTGATGGCCTCCACAGTCAACTCCGCTATCCTTGCCAGAAGTTCCTGCTTGCGCCCGTCCAGTTCCGCTATCTTCACATTCACATAGGAGAACAGGACATTGTTTGCCCCCGTCAGACTGTCCACCAGCTTTTCAATCTCGCTGTCTACATGGGCAAGTTCCACTTGCAGGGCGGTGATTTTCGGGTTTGCCTTTGCCGCTTTCTTTTTTCCTGTCAGCGTCTTGTAGCTTGCCAGCTTCTTTACCATCTGCTGATAAACAACCGCTTCCAGTTCCGAAGTGATGATTTTCCCACAGCCAGGACAGCTTTTATTGTCCAGCCGTTTCGTGCAGCGGAGATACTGTTTGCCGGAGGGATTGTAGATACTCATAAGAGCATACCCGCAATTCCCGCACTTGATTTTTCCTGCCAGCCATGTGTGGGTGGCTTTCCGGGCAGACTGGATTTTCATGTTGTTCATCAGCTTCTTGCGGCAGGTCAGCCAGGTGTCGGAGGGGACGATACCCTCATGGGGAGCCAGTACCAGCATTTGGTCTTTTAAGTCGTTTTTCTTGCTGGCCTTTACATCTCGCCCTTGATACAGATAGCAGCCGTTCATGCCCGTAAAATCGGCAACGTCATTGACAATGACTGTACCTTGACTTTTGAAAAATTCGTACTTTTGTACTTGAACACTACGGTAAATCCAAGCTGACAGCGAAGCTTGTTGATAAATTTCGTGAAGATGTAGCAAATGGTAAAATAAAACTGTAAATGCCTATGCCGTTATGCTATGAGCATAGTACATAGCATAACGGCTTCTCTTTCGTTGAGCTAGCAAGGAGGGTGAATATGTCTTTATCCATACAAGAGCGATTAAAAGACCTACGTGTGGAGCGTGGCTTGACGCTGGGGCAGCTTGCGGAGCAGACCGGGCTTTCCAAGTCTGCGCTGGGCAGTTACGAAACGGAAGACTTCAAGGACATCAGCCACTATGCCCTTATCCGGCTGGCGAAGTTTTACGGTGTGACCGCTGATTATCTGCTGGGGCTGTCTGAAATGAAAAATCACCCAAACGCCGATCTTGCAGACCTGCGTTTGAGTGATGAAATGATTGACCTGCTGAAAAGCGGGAGGATAGACAATACCCTGCTGTGTGAGCTGGCGGCGCACCCGGATTTCCCCCGGCTGATGGCTGACCTTGAAATCTATGTGAACGGAACGGCACTGAAACAGGCGCAGGGTGCAAACGCCATAGTGGACACGATGAGCGCAACTGTTATAAAAAAGCATAATCCTGGCATGAGTGATACGCAGTTAAGACAGCTTATCACCGCCCATATTGATGAGGACGAGTTTTGCCGCTATGTGATACAACGGGACATAAACGGGATTGCCCTTGCTCTGCGGGAAACACACAAGGACGATTTTTTCAGCGTCCCAGAGGATAACCCGCTAAAAGAAATGCTGGAAACTGCTGGTGAAATCGTCAGCCAGGACAGCGACACGGAACAAGCGTACTTGGCGTTTATCTGCAAACGGCTCAAGCTGAATTTTAGGAAGCTGTCAGTAGAAGAACGGAAGTGGCTGAAAAAGATTGCGGAAAAATCCGACTTGCTGAAGAATCCAAAACCGCAGAGAGGACGAAGATAAAAAATGCCTGAACGGCGGTTCTGGTTTTTCAGAACCACCATCCAGGCATTTTGTTTAGTAATAGAAAAAGGTGCAGTTGATTATTGCGTATTGTCAATCTCTCTCAAACCGGGTAGTAAAAATACGGCAAGCGCAACGATGATAATGCCAATTCCGCAAATGACAAACCATTTCTCAACTCCCAGCCGCTCCGCCAGAGGCCCGGAAATGACAAGGCCAAACGGCATGGCGAGGGAAGCGGCGCTTGTCAGTAGAGAAAAAACTCTCCCCAGATATTCTGGTTTGACCGTTTCTTGAAAAATCGCATTTTGCACACCGTAAAATGGAGCGGAAATTCCCATAACAGTACAGCACACAACAAAGACAAGAAATGCGTCTGGCGGCAAAAGCCCGGAGAGCATATTGCTAACGCCCATCAGGAGAACGGAAAGACCGATGGTGTACCGCCGTTTCTTAAAACCGCCCCAAATGCTCAGAATGACTCCGCCAAGCAGCATACCAACCGCAAAAGCAATTTCAGCGGCAGAGGCATGGGCCGGTGTTCCTTTGAAGTATGACATACAGATGAGAGGAAAAAGCGTACTGATTGGCATATAAAAGAACATATAAATTACACCAATCCAGAGCAGAGCAAAGAGGCCCCTGTTTTGCTTTAATACCACATACCCCTCTTTCATATCCTGTAAAAACTGTTGTCTTTTCGTTTCTGGACATAGTTCAGGCGTTGGTATGGACGAAATCGCAACAGTCACACAGGCAAGGATTGCACCCACAATATCTAACAATATAATTGCATTAAGAGGCCAAACAGCATATAAAAACGCTGCGGCAGCTGGACTGATAATCGCACTTACTGCTTGCATGGTCTGCGTGTAACCAGCGCATTTTGTAAGTTCCTCTTTTGGCACAATCATAGGTGTTGCTGCGCTGAATGCTGGAGAATGAAAAGCAGTTCCCGCACTTCGGATTAACAGGACAACCATAATAGACCATACGGGCAATTCCATGTAAAACGCCACCAGCGCCAGAATACCGCCAGCGGCGGCAATTATCAAATCCGCACCAATCATTACGCTTTTACGGCTGTGCCGGTCAACAAAAGCACCTGCAAACGGGCCTAAACAGGCTTGCGGCAAAAATCCAATCAGTGTTGCCGCCGTCAATATGATTGCAGAATTAGTTTTCGCAACCAAATAAAAGATAATGGCCATTTGCAAAATACCGCTGCTAATAAAGGATATTGCTTGTCCGGCAAGAAGTGTAAAATAAGTTTTTCTCCATGAATTGTTGTTTTGGGTCATAATGCGAACCTCCTTTTTTATTGCATTGTTCCTTTGTTTCTGCAATAAAAAGCAGGCGTTGTCCCACAGAGAGGGCAGACGCCTGCATAACAACAAAGCACGAAAAAACACCACGATACAGTTCAAAGACTGCTCGTGTCAAACCTACGTGTTCCTTTGCATACGCACGCAAAAAAAGCCCACCATCATGTGGAAAGGTACTTCTACTTTTTATTGCTTATTAGCGTACACAAATTAACACACGTAAGCCTCCTTCCAATCTCAAACTGTCGCACAGTATAACACACATCCGATAGACTTGTCAACCATTTTTAACCTTGTTTTCCATCTTGTTTTTCCATCTCTTACGGGCAGTAGCAAAGCCAGGCGAGCCAGTCAACGGTCAAGATGAACGGCGCTTTCAGCGCCGCCGTTGACAGTCTCGCCCGTCTTTGCTAATGGGTAATCAAGGCGGGAAAGCCATTTTAGGGCTTTCCCGCCCATTTCAATTTTGGGAGAAGAAAGGCCCCAAAATGAACGAGTGCGGCCAAACACTTTTAGGGATTGGCCACCTTGTCCACCCATCCAGCGGGGCGGCGGGGAACGGTCAAGGCCGGGCGTCAGCCCATTCATTTCAGCCTTGACGGTTTCCTGCCGTCCTGCTACTTTTCCCGGAGTGTGGCCACACATCTGGTCACGGTGTCCAGAGCTTTGGGACTTTTTGTCCCATAGGCCGGGGGCGGAGGACGAGGGACGGGGGCTTTCATAATACGCCCTGTCTGCTGCTGAAATCAGCCCTTTGTTTCCGGCTTACCAGCCCCAAACAAAGCCCTGCTTTCCTGCCGCGTCAAATGCCCTTGCCCTCCCCGGCGGCAACGGTATTTTCAGGGCAACGCCGACAGAGCGTATAACACACTACACTTTGCTCCGCAAAGTCGTGTGCCAAATGGGGCGCTGCCCCCTTTGGAAACCCCCGCAACAAACAGGTGCTATGCACCCAGCCGGGAGCATAGCGCCGTTTGTTGTCAGCAGCCCGTTTCACGGTCTGCGTGTAGTTCCTTGTAAACTGACCTAAGAGAGGATGTAAGACTCCTTATGGCGAAGGTTTAAAAGAAGCTGTAGCTTATTTAGATGATATCGAAGTTATTGGTTCAGGTGCATTTTCATATTGGAGAGGCTTGACGCATTGGGATTATATGTATCATTTAGGACCAGAAGAATGTGGGATTTTTCTATGCTTATTGCGTAGGCTTAAGGAATTAACGTGTAAAAAATAAATGGAGGTGGGAGAAGTTTGTTGGAATCGTTAGCAGAGGCATTAAAGATTTTTTTAGAAAAACATCTTATTCCAACCGTGATCAGCTTGTTTGGAGCAGGAATTGTATTATTATTTATACCAAATGATTCTTGGATGATAAAAAAGATTACAGTGACAGGTGTTTATCTTTTAATTGCGGCAGGGTGTTTTTTGGTTGTGCAGTTACTAAGGTATTCATATGAAGCTCTTTCTGAGAAAAGGTATTGGAAAAAGCGTGGAAAAGAATCGAAAATTCAAGATGAGAAGAGAGAAATGGAATGTCTGTGGTCGTTTATGGATGCAGTTAATCCAGAAGATTTGAAGATTATTAAGAAGCTTATGAAGTCTGAGAATAAGCCGATTGAATATGAAGGTTACTGGTTTTCACCAGATTCAATATTGGAGAATGATACAGTGATGGTCTCAAGGCAAATATCTCGAAATGGAAAAATGATAAAACAATACATGTTAAGGCATGAGGTATATAACAACCTTATGTATTCACAGCAAAAATACGGGCGGATTAGTCATTTTAAGGATGAATAATAGCCCAAATGATATTGCTTATATAAAACAGTTTTCTGGTCTTATACTGGGAAGCTGTTTCTTTTTTTGAAAAAAAGTAGTTGCGAAAATAGAAAAACATATTGACAGCATCCTTGGAAGGAGATACAATAATTTCGAAATAAGAAACAATCAAAACTCAGAGGTGATAACTATGCCGACAGAATCAAACAAAATCATTGATATGGTTTTTGAGATAATGCGGGAAAAAAATATTTCGCAAACCGAGCTTTCAAACAGACTGCATTGGACAAAGTCTAAACTTTCAAAAGTCTTAAATGGTACACAGAGACTTACTACGGATGATCTATATGATTTTTCTGCTGCTCTAGGGATAGCTAATCCTGCAATTTTGATGAAGGCAGATATCGATGCTGTAGACGACAAACTTTGGAGTAAGGGGCAGATTATAGAGGCAATGAAGATGTTTACAATTGCCGAAGATTATGCAGATCAAAGAAGTATTATTGAGAATAAGATTGCTCCAATATTCAGCTCATATTTATCGCTAATGACAGATGGCAGGGTGGCACGAGCAAAGGATAACCGAATGATGTTCAACGCTGCTAGTAGACAACGATTTGCAATGAATGGTGAAGAGATTCCTATTCATTGGGGAGTAATGGTTCGGGATCTTAACCCTCTTGTTGACAAAACAAATCGTCTTACACTTGGCATATGGTGGAACGGAAAACGTGACGTTGCATTTTTGGCCATAGTTTTAAAAGAGTATGTCCCTTATGATGGCGAGTTGATTGATTCATTCCATCATGTTGTTAATAAAGAGGGTGGTAACTGGTCAATGGAGAAGAAAGTTGAAGAGATACCTTTTCTTCGCCGAGGATTAGTCTGCTATAAAACTTTTGAAGTTAGTGAATTAAATGATGAACTCACATTTAAGAGTGAACTTCTTTCAGCTTATAATCTTTATGCTGACCTTGTTGAGCACTATATGAATATGGTCATGCACGGTTTTGCTGCTAGTAGAAAAGAATCTGTTGAAGTTTCAAAAGCGGATGAAATGAGGACTGCGGTTACTATAAGAAATAATGCAATGGCGCTGAAAAAAGCGGGATATCAGTGTGAGGCTAATCCAAATCATTCGACGTTTATAAATCCCAATACGGGGAAGAATTTTATGCAGGCAATGCATTTGATTCCGATATCAGCGCAGAATAAATTCAATGTCAGTTTGGATATACCGGCTAACGTCTGTTGCTTATGCCCGAATTGTGCGGCACTCTTGCATCATGGAAGTGATTCCGATAGGCAGGAAATGCTTATGCAACTATATATGAAACACAAGCCGGATCTTGAAGAGGCAGGAATTTCAATAACGTTGATGGAGCTGTTTAAAGTTAACGGAATGGAATAAGGGGGGATAATATTGAATAAAAAAGTAAAAATAGATGACATGGCGATTCGTGCAGAGTCAAAGTCCAAGTCAGGAAGATTACTTGGTTACTGTGCGAAGCGTGATGGGATTAAAGGGGTTGCCCTCTTGGATGGCAATCAAGAATGTTTAGGATTTATTCCTTTGGAAAGAATTCAACGGAAAATAGAAAAAGGACCTTTTATTGAGGTTTAGACTACTGGAAGTGCCGATCATTGTGTATCAAAGCCGAGTAGGAAAATTAGATTATTATAGTCTAATTTTCTTATATCGGCTTATTTTTATGGAGGTAATTAAAAATGGAAAAGTTTCAAAAATTATTTATAACATGTCCTGTAGATGGAAAAATAGCATTTAAATCGTCTTCCGGAGAACAGGAATTTGTATGCAAATGCTGCAAAAACACAATTGAAGTTGTGGTTAAGGATGACAGTGTAGAGTATAAGATAGTCCCAAGGAAAACAGAATAAAAACTACATACGAAATAGGAAAAGGAATTGATTTTAAAATCAGTATTGCAAACGCATGTTCGAAATGGTATACTTCTAATCAGGAAGTAACAAAAGCAGATTGCTTCCTTTAGAAAGGAGCGGCGTATGAGACACAAATCTACAGAGCTTATGGGTACTATTAAGGCATTTGTAGAGGAATACTACAAAAAATATCGCCACTCACCGTCTACAACAGAGATTGCAGATGCGGTCGGTATTGCCAGAGGAACTGCATATAAGTACCTGGTAGCCATGAATGAGAATGGCATGATCAGATATGATGGCCAGCAGATTTCTACTGAACAGACCGAGAAGGTTCAGACAGAGTTTACAAGTGTGGCACTATTAGGAACTGTTTCCTGCGGCGTTCCTACGCTGGAGGAAGAGTATATAGAGGAATATGTGTCATTGCCTGCTTCTATGTTTGGCAAAGGGACTTTTTTCTTACTCAGGGCAAAGGGCGAGTCTATGATTGAAGCCGGAATTTCTCCTGGAGATTTGGTACTTGTCAGAAAGCAATCAGAAGCCAAGGATGGCGATATTGTTGTTGCCCTAGTAGCGAATGAGAACACGCTGAAGCGCTATTTTGTAGACAAAGAGAATCAGAAGATCAGACTTCATCCTGAGAATAAGACCATGAAGGACATTATTGTTTCGGACTGTAAGATTCAGGGTGTAGCCGTCAAGGTCATTAAGAACCTTGAATAATGTGCGCTAAACAGTTTAAAAGATCAGAATAGTCATTGCAGTTGATAATGGCAGTGTTGACTACACTTACGGAAAGGTCATTGTCGGGAGAATTATGTACACTCATCATATCGGTTTCTTTCCCTTTTCCGAATGAGAGATATCAACCTTGATAGTCAAAGGAGGCGTGATGTTGGTGAGTTTTGCGGAGGAAAAAACTGGGGAATGTGTGGTATGTTGCCACAGATGCGGGGCATTTCTTATGGAGTCAGCTAGTACAACTTCGTATATGGTTTGCCCGGAATGCGGTGCCCGCCTTGTAGTAATGGTAAAGAAAGGCAAGGTATCCGTTTTTAACGATACAAGATCTGAGGAAGAGCTTGCTAAGACGAGACATGCTCGTTTAACCAGATATGCAGCCAAGATTAATAAAATTACAGAATAGCTGTTGCTGGTATATTACAACTTAATATGGATGAGGTTATCAGGGAGTTCGCTGAATTGGTCGTACTTAAGATGCGTTAAAAGATTTACAAATGAGTGACGCCTGGTAGCCAAGAGTTTGTGAAGAGAGTCGTATTTACTACGGATAGATGCAGCCAGGGAGCATAAGACATCTATTCAGATTAAAAGGGGCCTGCAAAACAGAAGCTAACTTGAAGTATGTTTTTACATACCAAGAGATTTGGTGATTGTTTTGCAGGCTTTTTTCGTGCGCTCTTTTTCGGGTTTGCTTCTGTTTTGGAAGGCACCGGAAAGGGTGCAGATTATGAAGAAGGTAAACAGAAACAATGGAACAATTGATGTAACAACAGTTGGTGGAAGAATTAAAAAGCTTAGAACAGACGCAGGTTATACCCAGGAGGAGCTTGCAGCAAGACTTCATCTTGAGGGGAAGTCTGCTATTTCCAATTATGAAAACAACAGCAGAGGTGTTTCAGCTGAAATGCTTACCCAGCTGAGTCGCCTGTTTCATGTATCTGCTGATTATATATTAAACGGCGATACGCCGGATAATCTTGATCCTATTGTTAATGAAGCAATAGAGATTCTAAACCATCTGAAGACTGATAAGGCAAAGCAGTCTGCTCTTGCTATGCTTAGGCAGATTCAGATTCTTGAGGGCTAAGGTACACAGTATGTGTACTTTTTGTACACGACTATGTTAACGATTCCAAAGGCTAATCCCAGTAGAATTATATATGTAAAGAAGTTACGAAGCAGCGCGCAGCTTTAGTGACATCAATCGGACTTTTAAGGAGGATCAGATGGAAACTAAGGCAACTATTATTAGAAAATATGCAGAGGCAACACCTGAAACGAAGGTGGATATAATCTGCAAGTATTATCCTCAGATAGATGGAATCATTAATGCACGTATAGCAGCTATGAAATACATCATTTGGGAAGAGAAAGAAAAAAATAGAAGAGTAGATTACAGCGAATTAGGTGTTAGAGTTCAATCCGGAAATGGGTACAGTGATCCTACCGGAAACGAAGCTACTTTTCGTGCAAATCTGGAAAGTGCAATCAGAAAGTGTGATTTTTCAGGAGATATCCTAGAAGGAATTGAAAACTCTGAGAAGATCATTGAAGAAGCTTATGTTCTTAAGAACATGAAGGAAATACAGCATCTATATGATCTACAAGTTAATTGCCTTATAAATGAGGAACGCAGTTTATTTCAAAAGTATTTGAATCAAGAAATGAACCTTACAGATATAGCTTCAAGCTGTGGAATTGAGTACCACTCAGCAGTAAAGAAGATTACTAAGATTCGCAAATTTGTTAAGCAGGAAGTAACTGAGATTTTAGAAGTGACTTCGTGTCATGTTGGCACAAAGTAAGGAGGGGTGGTTATGGAAAAAAAAGATAAACTCCTCCGTTACTCCATACAAGTTAGTTATTTAGGAATATTACGTCGTGAGGGACTTTTAACAGATGAGGAGTACGAAAAATGTATGAGTTCTCTTAAAGGCGACTACGGAATAGTATCTGACATACTTGTAGATTAGTAGGCTATTGGTAGAATTCAGGATAGGAGGTTCAGAACATGGAAAATGAAGTAAGTATTATACGTGCGAAGACTTCTCTGGAAGATCGCAGAATGCGAGGCAAAGAAATTGTTCGTAAAAGGGTAGCAGCTTATTGTCGTGTAAGTACCGATGGGGAAGAACAGCTTAATAGTTTTAGTTCTCAGGTAAAGTATTACACAGAGCTGATTGAAAAAGAACCGGATTGGATGATGGCCGGAGTATATGCAGATGAAGCTATTACGGGAACTCAGGTTTCTAAGCGTGAAGGTTTTCAAAAAATGATAAAGGCATGTCTAGACGGGGAGGTTGATATGGTTATAACCAAATCAATCTCCCGATTTGCTAGAAATACCTTAGATACCTTGAAGTATGTGAGAACTTTGAAAGAGAAGAATATTGCAGTCTTTTTTGAGGACGAAAAGATTAATACATTATCGATGGATGGTGAGTTGCTGCTTGTGGTTTTAAGCTCAGTGGCTCAGCAGGAAGTAGAGAATATATCAAATAATGTAAAGAAGGGCTTAGCAATGAAGATGTCCAGAGGAGAAATCGTCGGATTTGTTGGCGCTCTTGGTTATGATTATGATCCTGCAACCAAAACTATGACAGTTAATCGGGAAGAGGCAAAGATTGTTCAATACATTTTTAATAGATATGTCTCTGGTGTAGGAACATCTACTATTGCTCGTGAACTTGAAGAAATGGGCGTCCCAAACCCCTCCGGATCAAAAACATGGCATCAGACAACAGTTGCAGGCATTATTCGAAATGAAAAATATGTTGGAGATTTGCTGCAAGGTAAGACGTTTACAGTAGATCCTATATCACATAGAAGACTGGATAACTTAGGGGAGTCTGACAAGTATCTGTTGAAAGATCATCATGAAGCCATTGTTAGTAGAGAGGTATTTGATAAAGCTCAGGAGATTCTTGCTAAAAGAGGTAAATGTCGCTCAAATGCCAGGTTAAGAAAAGATGAGTATAGAACTCTTTATACCAATAAGTATGCTTTCAGTTGTAAGTGTAGATGCGGTTATTGTGGCGCAACTTTGACCAGAAGGACATGGCATGGAGGTAAATACCGTAAAACAATATGGCTTTGTATCACAGCTTCAAAGAAAGGAAAAAAGAATTGTCCAAACTGTAAAGCAATTCCTGAAGAGGCTCTGATGAGCGCATTTGTTGAATCATATAATATTATGACTCGTGATCATAAAGATGTACTGGATGAGTTTTTATCAAGGGTTGAGTCTACTCTTAGTGATAGTGATGTTAGTAAGCGCATCGAGAAGGAAAAAGATAAACTCAAAGATATTAGTTACAAGCTCAATAACCTGCTGGATATGCATCTTGAAGGAAAAATCGATTTTGAAACCTTTGAGAAGAAGAGAGATACCCTGCAGAATCAGCTCAGTGAAAAGAAGATTGAGATTGAAGCTTTAGAAGACATAGGAAATTCTAAACTTGATTTAGAAGATCGTATTGCATTCATGCGTGAAAAATTGGAGACAGAGACTACCATAAAAGAATTCGATCGTCAAGTATTTGAAAGTATAGTGGATTATGTCATCGTGGGAGGTTATAATGAAGAAGGAAATGCTGATCCGTCGATGATAACGTTTGTTTATCGGACCGGATTCAAGGATCGTAAAGATGCTAATCACTTTAAACCCGAAAGACTTAATGCAGCCAAGAAGAAAACCGGTTCTGACAGTTATAGCAAAGAGGTTTGCCAGAGTGATGATACATCTTCTAATAGTTCTTTAAGTCATTCTGGTTTGCAGTCACTTATACCAGACGACTCCAACATTTTGCAGTCAAATACATCACCCGATGCATGTCGAAACCGTCGCCCTTCTGGGACGCAAAGACGCATAACCGTAAGAAAAGAAGGAGATCTCAAAGTGGAGAAATGCTTTCAAAAGAACCAAAAGAGGCGATTGGGAATAATCCTTATCCTGTGGGCGGCCTTACTGCTCGCGGGCTGCAGCGATAACAGGAAAGCCGCTTTGGCACCCGCCGGAGCGGAACATGCGGGGCTCTATGTAGACGGCACACAGCTCAGGACTGCGAAAGGCGAGCCGGTGGTTCTGCGCGGGATCAATCATGCACACTGCTGGTACAGAAGCTCGGACGAGATAGCTTTTAAAGCTATCGCCGATACGGGGGCAAACTGCATCAGGATCGTCTGCGCCTGCGGGATACAGTGGGACGCCGATACTGCGGAAAGTATCACCGAGGCTATAGAACGTGCGAGACAGCTTGGTATGCTGGCCATTGTCGAGGTACATGACGGAACCGGAGATAATGATATTGACACCCTTAAAAAAATCGGCGAATTCTGGTGCGGGATCGCGGATGTTTTTGCAGGTACCGAGGAATACTGCATACTGAACATTGCCAACGAGTGGTGCGGAAAGAGGAGCGCCGATATTTGGCGCGACGGATACGCCGCGGTTATTCCGATGCTGCGCGAAGCCGGGATCAAAAACGTCATCATGGTCGACGCACCGGGCTGGGGACAGTTCGGAAAAGCGGCGGCAAAGGCCGGAGTTGATATTTTCGAGTCGGATTCGGACCGCAATACGATGTTCTCGGTCCATATGTACGGATTTTCGGGCGGCTCTGAACGCGCGATACGCAGAAACATTACCGCATCGACAGACAGGAATCTCTGCGTATGCGTCGGAGAGTTCGGATATAAGCATTCGGACGGGGATGTAAAGGAAGAGTATCTGATGCGTTACTGCACGGAGCAGGGGATCGGGTATCTCGCCTGGAGCTGGAAGGGAAACAGCGGCGGCGTGGAATATCTGGACCTTGCGACGGAGTGGGACGGCAGCGTCCTTTCGGCCGATTGGGGTGAAATATTCGTAAACGGTGAATACGGAATACGCGCTACATCGAAGCCCGTGATATCCGCGGTTTCGCCGTGAGTCAGCACGCTCTATATGACAGATGAGATCACAGACCGAAAAGGAGATCATATGACTGTATACGAAAGACTTGCCGCATGCGGCAGCGAAAAATACAGGGATTTCCAGAGCAAGCTTGTTCCGAATATCCCGAAGGAAACGATACTCGGCGTCAAAACGCCCGACATGCGCAGGATCGCGAAGGAGATAAAGGGTATGAAGGAGGCGGAGGATTTCCTCACAGAGCTTCCGCACAAATACTATGAGGAGAACCTTGTGCATTTCTTCCTGATCTCGATGATAAAGGATTTTGACGAATGCGTCGGAGAAGTCGAGCGGTTCCTGCCTTACGTGGACTGCTGGCCGGTCTGCGACCAGTCGAGCCCGAAGGTTTTTGCAAAGAACCATGAGAAACTCCTTCCACTGATCAAAAAGTGGATCGGTTCGGAGCATGTCTATACCGCGAGGTTCGGCCTCAGGATGCTGATGAACGAGTTCCTCGGAGACGATTTCAGGCCCGAATATCTTGAGTGGGCAGCCTCGGTAAAAGGCGAGGACTACTATATCAAGATGATGGTGGCCTGGTATTTCGCGACCGCGCTCGCAAAGCAGTATGACGCAGCGGTCGTATATATCCGGGAACGCAGACTTGAGCCGTGGACGCATAAAAAGGCCATCCAGAAAGCGGTCGAGAGCTTCCGCGTTTCCGATGAGCACAAGGAATACTTAAAGACCTTCAGATAATGACAAACGGACGGACTACGGCATGAAGATTGACATAAAACAGATAACCGAGGGCGAGGAGAGCATCAACATCCGATACAAAGAGCCCAATCCCACGGTCGGGAGGATTATCGGGATCCTGCGCGGCGAGGGCAACAAGATATGGGGCCGGACCGAGGAAGGCAGCGTATGCATCGGTTTGGACGACGTGCTCTATCTGGAGTCGGTGGATGACAAAGTATTTGCCTATACCACGGACAAGGTGGTCAGGATCGACGGTACATTGAACTCATTCATGATAGAGAACGATGAGGACGTTTTCTTCAGGTGCAGCAAGTCCATCGTGATCAATGTGAACCGCGTGACGTCTCTGAAGAGCCTGGCCTCGAACAGGATCGACGCCACGATGGAGGGCGGCGAGCACATCATTATTTCCAGGCGGTATGCGTCGGAATTCAGAAGATTTTTAAAGGGGGACAGGTAAATGAAGAATGAGAAAAAACTATCCCTTTGGGAAAGATATCTTACGAAAGAGATAAGCATAGAGTTCAAGGCTTGCCTGTATTTCTTTGCGATCCTGTTCTTTTACTGCGTCTGCAGGATGATAAAGGGTTCGTTCGAGGCTGAGATACTGCATATGGCGGAGATGATCTTTACATGCTATATAATCTGCTATCTTCAGGTATATCTTTTCGGGAATTTTGATGAGACCGAGACCGTCGGACTCAGGGAGTGCATCGGCGTGACGGTATGCACCTTACTGTATTGCGCGGTTTCGTATTTTGGCGGATGGTTTGGAAAGCAGCTGTCTGTTTCTCTGATACTTGCCGCGTACATCCTGCTCACTTATTTCTGCGTATTTTTAATATACAGGACGAAGCGCAGGATCGACGACAGGAAGCT
>JAEEGK010020264.1_pt1 | contig 14162 bp, 13 predicted proteins | sample 8958771 | NCBI WGS metagenome assembly JAEEGK01 (sample SAMN16246547, study PRJNA631951) | gut metagenome | biome: gut microbiome; feature: rumen; material: SC-attached | host: Bos | place: Iran: Karaj | collected 2018-10
TCTGAGATATCATTTCCAGTTCATCTCTGACACCGTCCGCATCAATGATACCCGATTTCTCCTGTACCTTCAAGTATTCACGCTGGGTTTCAAGGCTTCCGAGGAGGCGCACGGCCTCCTCGGGTGTAAGGACTTTTTCGTCCTGATTTACTATATTTACTTCTTTCTTCAATAGGGGCTCCTTTCAAAAATGGCCCGTCAAGGCACGAATAATCTGCCCTGAAGGCAATAAAAAAGCCCATGCAACCTGGAATTAGGCACATAGGCACGTGATTGTGAGTTGATATGTATTTTTTCTTTTTATAAAAAACAGGGATTAAGTCAGAACATCCCGCCTACCCGCCTTAGCGATACGGGAACGGGCAGCCTTTCAAGGGGTGAAGGGCATAGACGCCTTTGTAACCACGTGCCATCTTGCCGTCTGTCGGCACGTTCTTGACGTAGGCGATGTTATACTTTTTGGAGAGTTCTTTTACTTCCTTAGAAAAAGAAGTTTCGGATCGGATTTTGGCAAGGTTGTCTTCGCACCAGAGCTTATAGGCATCATAAAAATCCTTAGTGGTACACATAGCCTCTGGGGCATAGGCGATATAGCCTTCGGACTCGAGGAAATCAAGAATGCTGTCCTCGTCCCTGCGAAGCTCGTCCTGATTTCTTTTCGTGCGGTCGCTGATGGTGAAGTTGAAACCGTTAGCCGCAAGGCGTATAAGGCCTTCCAGACACCAAAGGGCTATACCTTCGCTTTCTTTCGCAAGCTTTTCGGAGAGGTTACGGTCATCCAGCCGCTCTTCCGGCTTATCCTTTACCCTGATAACGATCTGCCTGCGGTAAAAACCGTCCGACTTGTCATAGAGGGAACTTAATGCACCGTTGCCAAAGGCCATGATGCGAACATACAGATACCCTTGATAGCTCTGCTGGCCTTTGCGCTCCAGATCCATTTTGTCTTCCATGGTCACGATGGATTTTAAGACTCCGGTATCGGGAAGGGCCTCCATCCGCATGTCGTCATCGACCATAAGGAGCTTCCCCTCCTGATCTGCCGGGCAGAACCTGTCGGATGAAAGTTTCTTAAGGGAGCAGACATTCATGTTGTCGCTAAGGAGGTTTCTGCACACGAACCCCACACGGGATTTTCCTTCTCCGCCGCTTCCGATCAGCATGAACATTACCTGGGCTTTGGTGGTGGGGATGAACATATAGCCCATGAATTCCTGAAGAGTTGCGATGTCCTCCGGGTAAAGAAGTTCATCTACAAAGTTTAGCCAGGCATCCGGCTTTGGTGCATACGGGTTATAGTTCACCCGAAGCCTGTTGGAACAGAATTCTTTCTCCGACACAAAGCCGCCGCTAAGAAAGTATGTACCGTTCATAAAATGTACTCTGTCGGTGTGCTTGGGCAGGTCATCACAGAGGGCTTCGTACCTGAGCATTTCAATCAGGCGATTGGCCCTGAGAACAAGGCCTGACTTCACGTAAGGCTTCAGATCATCGATGATCTCCTTGGCAAGTTTTTCGTTGTTTACAAGCCCGTCAATGTCGTAGAAGTGCCCACCAACGGATTTGATGGGATGCTTAACCATGAACCAGTGGCAGAACTCCACTTCATCGACCTTGTGGTTTTTCGGATCGAACCAGTTTGGCTCATCATCTGCATTTACTGAAGCTGCCCCCAAAAGAGCAGCTGCCTTAAGCAATTCCATATAAACTTGAGGATCTAAATACTGTAATTCTTCGTTCAATTTCAATTACCTTCCTTCCATAATCTGTAACAACAAAAGCCCTGTCGGAGACATCACCATAGAGGAGTAAATCAAGGAGATACTCGATATGGTCGATCTCGTTCAGGGCTTCGCAAAAGTAAGGATGCCATTCTTCGGATGGATCCTTGGGAGCATATTCAGTTTTCCATGTTTGTAAAAGGTGCAGATAGTCACAAAGGACGTTAAAACATTTTGTTTCGGCTTCCTTGAATATCTGCTCGGGGCTTTTCTTCGGTTTGGCTCTTGCCGGTGGAGTATAAGGTCCGGTCTCATAGGGTAAGCCAAAGTCTTTGCAGATCTTGATGGCTGCATCTTTCGGTGAGAGACCAAAGTGCAAGGATACAAAATCTACCGCATCCCCATCGGCTCCACACCCAAAACAATGAAACCGTCTATCTACCTTCATGCTGGGTGTCTTGTCATTGTGAAAGGGACAGCAGGCCATTCCTCTGCGGCTTACCTTAAGGCCGTACAATTCTGCAACCTGTCTGGCGGTTATATTACTCTTTACAGTTTCGAAAGGAGTCATTAGCGTTCCTCCTTTCTGACACGTCGTTCGTTGCCGGAAGCAGGATGTTTCAGGACTTCTTCTTTCGCCTTAGCCAGCTTGGCCAGAACAGAACCGCGAGCTTTTTCTTTAATCTGGGACACATTTCGATCTTTGATTTCCGGATCAGAAAGGGTACGCTTGATCGAAGCCAGCATCTTTTCCCTTGCTCTTCCGAAAAGATCTCTTATGCCGGTGAAGATCTGTTTGGCGATGTTCTTAACTGCAGGTGTATTATCAGAACCAAGGATACGTCTTTCGTAATCAGCTATCAGCTTTGCATCCTCTTTCTGTGTTTCGTCCCTTACAGCTTCCGTTATGACATCACAGGCCTTTTCATAAGCATCATTCGAAACATCATCCAAGAGCTTCTCCACATCGGCGATCTTTAAGACCAGTTCACTCTTTTCGGCTCTTAGATCCTCATTCTCCTTTGCGAGCCTTTCGTTTTCATCACGAAGTTTCTGCACGATGAAATCTGCTTTTTCCAGATAACTCTTTCCGCCATAGACCGGTTCCATATCGATATCCAGTCCGTGCTTTTTGCAGATTTCAAGAAACATCTTGCGACACTCTGCATCAAAAGACATCTTACGGTTATTGAACCTTCCTTTTTCCTTTGTGGGGTCCGGAAGTTCGAAGCCAAGTTCTTCAAGTGCTTTATCCTGCATAGGGCAGAGTTCACCATATTCGTTCCGGGCATCAAATACATGACGTTCATGAATGTGGGGAGTTGTCTCGTCGAGGTGAAGTGCCCAGTCAAGGATGTGAACATGTGAGCCAAATCGTTCCTCGAATTTTTCGAAGTATTCAGCAGAAATCTGAGCCAACACTTCAGGCCTTACCGTGCCGTCTATGTTACCAAGCTGAAGAAGTGTTTCCTCCGGGCAGGTCTTTTTGTTTTTGAGGACATCATCGATCTCCCTGTTTCTTTCTTTGTGTCTTGCAGCTTCATTCCTGAGATTTTGAGCAAATACATGATCCCCGTAGTGCTCGAGGTAATAACTTTTCTCAACCTCAGAAAAGGTAAATCGCCGTTCTTCATCTGTTCCCGGAAGACGATATCCCTGGTAACAATCCCAGTAGACATTTTGCAAAGAACGTTCCCCATCGATGTGATCGGCATTCTCAGAATCGAAATCCCGGTCATTGTGTTTCACATCGTAAGCTCCGTGGGAGCCGGATCTTCCGTTGTGTCTTGTTGCTTTCATTCCCATTTTTCTCTTTCCTCCTTTTAATAAAATGATTTTGGCTGTTGCGACGTAGCCCACATTTTCGCAAAAGCGAAGCGACCAGAAAGTACCCAGTACTGTATGTCGCATCGACATACAACTGGGCCAAGGCTGTCGCCCTGGACCTACCCAAGGTTTCACCCTGGACCTGAGCAGGACGCTGCCCTTGCATCCCGGCATGGCTCTGCCCCTGCACCCCGGCGGAGTCTTACTCCTGCACCTTGCGTAAGGCGCTGCCTTCACGATCCGCCAAAGGTTTGCCACCTCTGGACTCTGCCCCGACAAAAGAAAAATGATCATTCCTTCCCGGGTGGAATGATCATTTTTTCTTTCATCGGTTTCGCCCTGTCGCTTAACTGCCTCTATATAATTATTCGAGGCAAAAAGCGCCAAGGCTCATTTTGCGGGCAAATTGCAATTTCTCACGAGCTCCGGAAAAGTTTTTCATTTTTCTGGTGCAGAAATGCAACAGATATGATAAGATGGCATTAGAACGCACGTTCGAGAAAGGGCTTTTGAAATGGGAGAATATTTACCCGGCAGCCTACAGGACAGGCTAGTAGAATTGCGGGAAGCAAACGGATATAACAGCCAATATAAGCTTGCCGAAAAGATAGGCGTCGACCGAAGTACGTACAGCCGTATCGAAAATGGAGACACCAAGACAATCAGCAGTGACATTTTAATAAAGCTTTCAAAATTGTTTCATGTTCCGACAGATTACATTCTCGGTTTGTCCGATACCCCGGAGAACACCGGATATGACATAAAGGAACTTGGACTTTCTGTAGAAGCGGCAAAGAATCTCTACAGCAAGAAAGTGGATCCCCGTGTCATCAATGAACTTCTGATAAACGATAAGTTTGCCACAGCCGTGAGAATGATCTCAATGTATTTTACAAATTCAGTGGCAAAACTGATCCAGTCACAGAACGCTCTCCTGGATAATTCGGTCAGCTTACTCGATGGACTTGTCAAAGATGGTAAGGTACCTAAAGACAGAGATATCGCTGAAACGAAGCGCATGTTAAGAGCAGTCAAGCTTCCTCAGGATAGTTATGAGATCGACAGGATTCAGAAACAGCTTACGGCATCGGTTCGGGACATTAAGAAGAAGTTGGTAGCGGAAGTTTCTGCCGAATATGAAAATCCGGAGAAACTAGAATATGAAGTAATGGAGAAAGTGAAGGAAGAAGCATTTGCTGCTCCAAGCCTGAAGGATCTGACAGATGAAGAAAAAGTATCTGTCATCAAGAACACCATCATGCAGGGGATCCTTGTTTATGCAGATTTGAACGAGGATAAGTTGGCATTGATCGATCCGCTGGTAGAGCAGATTGCTCTTCTGTTGATAGAATTATGGAAAGAAAGTTAACAAAAGCGGAACGCAAAGATCGCCACAATCGGGAACTTTGCATTCTTGCAAAACAAAATGATCTGCGTGCACAGACGGAACTTCTTCTTGAAAATGAAGGCCTCATCATGCAGCTTGCAAAGAGCCTTGAAATCATGCATGACCTTGATGTGAATCATTACGCCGGTATAGAACTTGACGACATTATGCAGGAAGGGCGTTTCGCTTTGCTGGAGGCCGCAAAGACTTATGATGTCACTTCGGCTACAAAGTTTTCCACCTTCGCATGTGTTGTCATGCGAAATGCCATGAGTGACCTTTGCCGTAAGGGCGACTCCTCTTTCGAAAGACAGCTTGCCGATCATGGTATTGTTCAGGTGTTTTTGAATGATAATCCTGTTGATGAAGATGGTGTTCCCGAAGCAGAGAAGGTTGCCAGCAACAGAATACGGGACCAGGTAGGGGATGAGGCAGTACTACGCGTCATGATACAAAAGATGCGGAACCGTCTCGTCATGCTCCCGGCACGCGAGCAACGGCTTCTCATGTACCGTTATGGTCTTGCATCCCTGGAGTTTAAGACCATAGCCGAAACGGCAGCCTTCTTCCATCTGACAGAAAAACATATGCGCCTGATTGAAGAACGTTCCCTCGCCAAGCTGCGCGCAGGCATGAATGACGGAAAGATATTATAAGCAACACATTGTATTTAACACAGATTTGCCATGATTCGTAACAAGCGTTGTGGTAAAATATAACTTGTGACATATAAGAAATAAGGAGCCTAAGTAATGGAACAGGATGTTTTTGATATCCGTAAATTTGATGAATATAAGGAAGACAACCGCAGAGAGGTTAAGGCCGCTGAAGGCGGACTTCCAACAAACTTGTGGGACACCTACTCGGCCATGGCGAATACCTATGGCGGTGTGATCATCTGCGGCGTAAAAGAACGTAAGGACGGATCCTGGTTTACCACCGGAATGAAGGATGTAAGCAAACTAAAGAAAAACTTCTGGAATCAGGCAAATGATTCGCATAAAGTCAGCATCAACTTGCTGGATGAGGAGCGGGATTTTGAAGTATATGAGGTAAATGATGATGTCATTCTAGTTATTCATGTACCGGTTGCTGACAGAAGCAACAAGCCTGTTTATATCAACGGCGATATGTACAAAGGTAGTTTTAAGCGTACCAGCGAAGGCGATTATCATTGTACTCACGATGAAGTACATGCAATGCTACGTGATCAGAGCAGACAGACCATGGATACGAAAGTACTCGAATACTTTGAGATGTCTATTCTTGATAAGGAGACCATCAATTCCTATCGTGCTTGGTTCAATATTGAACACGAAGGTAACGCCTGGACAAAGCTGTCAGATGAAGAGTTCCTTGAAAGAATCGGTGCCGCCAGTGATAAGTCCAAAGACAGACGTATGCATCCAACTTGCGCCGGGCTTTTGATGTTTGGACCGGAATATAAAATAACACAAGAGTATCCAAATTATTTTCTGGATTATCAGGCGCATATGGTCCCTTCTGTCCGTTGGACAGACAGGCTTCAGTCTCAGTCTCCTGACTGGTCCGGTAATCTTTTCGACTTCTTTACTATGGTTTCCGCTAAGCTCACGAGAGATTTAGAAAAACCGTTCAAATTGAACGGAATGGTACGCGTGGATGAAACACCTATCCACAAATCCGTCCGAGAGGCACTTGTTAATTGCCTTGCCAATGCAGATTACTTTCTCTCCCGCGGTATCGTTATTCATAAGTATCCGGACAAGATTGTGATGAAGAACCCAGGCATTAGCATCGTTGGTAAAAAGCAAATGCTTCGTGGCGGTGACTCGGAGCCTCGTAACGCCAACATCATGAAAATGCTTAATCTTCTTGGCTTTGGCGAGCATTCCGGCAACGGTGTACCGGATATATTCTCTGTCTGGGAAGAGGCTGGCTTATCAGAACCTGTGATTGAGGAACATTTTGGTGAAGAAGGTCCTAATAAAACGGTAGTTACATTGCCACTTATAAACAAAGCGTCGGAAAAAGCGCCGATAAAAAGCGCCGATAAAAAAGCGCCGATAAAAAGCGCCGATAAGAGAATTACAGCCAAAGCACAATCTCAAATGGAGGCTATTCTTGCAAGTATGGAACCAGGGATATGGTATCGTAGCTCAGATCTTATGGGTGTACTTAATCTCAAAGAGACACGAACCAAAGAACTTTTGCGTCTACTCGTAAGTGAGGGAAAACTTATTGAAGATGGTACAAACAAGTGGAAAAGGTATCAACTAAAATAAAATCATGTTGATTGTGCAGTTAATATGTGAAAATATACTCCATATTGGGCATAATTTTCGTTGACGGGTCGTTGACAATTTGATTTTATTTTTTATCGGTTTCATTAAAAATTGTTGTAAACTACAAGGTTTTAGCACTCCTTTTATGGAGGATTTTCGTTGACAGGTCGTTGACAATAAACTTCCGAGTTTGGTAAAGGATTTGATGTTAGTAACCTTCGAAATATGAATTACAATACATTTCCAATTCAGGACGCACTGCGTCCTGAATTGAGTTGGGCTCATTATAGAGCGCGCATGAAGGTTGAAGAAGATAAAAAAGCGCCGATAAAAAGCGCCGATAAAAGATGACATGGAGAATACTTGCAGAAATCAACCAATAGTTTCATATAACCAACTAATTTGAAATTGATAGTTGTACGAATGATGCATATAATGAACTTACATGATCATGAATACAACAATCGGAGGCGGTTTTATGAAAACAATAGGAATGAAGATTAAAGAACTAAGGCGCTCCAAGGGGTTCTCCCAGTCGGATGTTGCTAAGAAACTTGGAGTGACCAGTCAGGCGGTCAGTAAATGGGAGACAGACAGTTCCCTCCCGGAGATGACCATGCTCCCGGATATCGCATCTCTCTTTGGAGTACAGATCGATGATCTATTTGAATACTCCACCGAGAAACGTTACGAGAGCATCGAAAAGAAAATCGAATATGGAAAAGTGCTGTCAAATGCAGAGTTCGAGAATGAGGAAAGCTTCCTTCTTGGCGAAACGGAAGCGGATCCGACGAATCATGACGCAATCTCTCTGCTGGCAGATCTTTATCGCTATCAGGCAGAGAATCTGAAGAAAAAGGCAGTACGCTGTGCGAAAAAGGCGCTGGAACTACGCCCCAACGAAAAGGGCGATATCAACAATATCTGCTTCGGCAGCGATGGAAAGCTCTTTGACTGGGATGCAGCAAATCATCATGAACTGATCGAGGATCTGTATAAGATCCTGAGGGCTGAACCAAAGAATACTCGGATCTACTTCTATCTGCTGGACAATCTGATTGATGACGGCAGACTTCGGGAGGCAAGAGAAGTTCTGAAGGAGTCCGTTCAAAAGAACCCTAACACTTTGAATGACTTCTATGTTGTGTTCATCGAGGAATATGAAAACGGATTTGAAGCAACAAAAGAAGCATATCGAAAGCTGGTGGAAAAATATCCGGAAGACTGGAGCGTATTATTTTCCGTTGCCAATACGTTTTCCCATCACGAAGAGTACGAAGAGGCAATTCGGTATTGGCAGATGACATTTGATTGCATGCCTAAGCCTCGCTACACAGATCCCTATGCATCCATGGCACTTTGTTGTATCCGTATGGGAGATAAGAAACAGGCCGCAGGCTATTACAAGAAACAGATCGAGCTTCTTCGAACGGACTGGAATACGAAATACTCCGCAGAAATAGACCGTCTGCAGGACAAGATTGAGCAGCTGCAGGCATAACAAAACGGTAATAAGCGAACAACTGGCGGGGCGGTTCTTAATAGAGCCGCCTCGCCTACTTATACAGATTAACTTTCCGTATTGGAAAGTATTTTTTTATCAATTGGACAATCGTTATGTTATAATTGCCTTGAACATCCACTATACTTTAGTCATGATCAAGAAAACGAAGGAGAAAACGGTTATGACAAAAGGTTTTAAGTATAAGGATGTTCTAAAAAATCGGGAGTACAGAAAACTCCTGCTTAGCTCGATCATCAACAGATTTGGAGATTCCATTGATGCCATCGCTTTTACCTGGCTTGTGTACCAGATCACGAAAAGTGCATCCTGGGCAGCACTGATCTATGGACTCAACGTTCTTCCCAACATTGTGGTTCAGCCATTCATCGGACCAATCGTTGAGAAGATGGATAAAAAGAATGTCATCGTCGTAACGGATATCTTAAGAGCCGTTATCATTACAGTTTTTGCATTTATGTATGTGACCGGGATTGTAAATCCCTATATTATGGCAGGGTTCACACTTTTGATCACGACAGTAGAATCCTTTTGCCTGCCGGCATCCGGCGCATTTACGCCCAGCGTGTTGAGACAGGAAGAATTGGCACATGGCATGAGCCTTCGTTCCAGTCTTTCCGATGTGTTTTCACTGATCGGTACTGGCTGTGCCGGTGTGATCATCGCAAACCTTGGGGTTCAGGCAGCTATGCTGATTGATGCATCCACGTTTGTGATTGCCGGAATCCTGATCTTCTTTACGAAGACAATTGAAGAAAAAGCAGCTGAGACCATCGAAGAGCCGGTACCTGAGAAGGCAGATGCTGGTGCCGGTGCAAAAGAGTCCTACTCCGCAATGCTTAAGGACGGTCTGTCCTATGTGGTCCATAATCATGCGATTTTAAACATCTGCTTTGTGGCAGTTCTTATGAACTTTTTCCTTGTACCGCTTAATGCCCTGCAGGCTCCGATTGCGGAGGATATTTATGGACTTGGAAGTGAACTGCTCAGCGTGATCGGAATGGCTGCAGCAATCGGGGGCATCATTGGATCCATCATCACTCCGATGATCACAGAGAAGCTGTCCACCAAGAAGGTTATCGTGATTTTCGGAATGATCATTGGCATCTTCATGTACCTGATGTCTACTGGAAAAATATTTGGCGGGGCAGCGTTACCCGGATATATTTTTGCAGCACTGTGTTTCTTCATGATGGTAACAGCAGCTTCCGTAATCAGCGGATGCGTCAGCATACAGTTTGTTAAGACCTGCGATCAGAACTATCTTGCCAGAGCCGGAGCGGTATTAGGTGCGGGTGGAATGGCGGCTACACCGATCGGAGCGTTTCTGGTAAGTCTGGTATCCGTTCACTTAAGCGCCGCATTCCTGATCGCTCTTTGCGGTATCTTCATGGTGATAATACTGGTATTTGTTGCCCTCAGCAAACTTGATTTTGAAATTTCAGGAAAGAAGGAATTAGTCGATGCAGCTTAAGCTCTCCGAAAACATTAAGAAATATCGCAAAGACATGGATCTGACACAGGAAGGTCTTGCAGATACACTTGGAGTAACGGTTGGAGCTGTGTCCAAATGGGAAAACGGCAGTAATGTGCCCGATGTCATGACCATGATGGAACTGGCGGATTTCTTTAATATTTCCATGGATGAGCTTTTGGGTTTTAGTCTCTCGTCAAAGAAGATCGAGGATATGTGCAAGGAAATCGATGTTCTTGCCAGAACTCATCGGTTCGACGAAGCGATCAAGATTGCTAAGGAGGCCATGACGCGATATCCTCGCACTTTTAAAGTGCTTTATGCATGTGGTGATCTGTATTATTACAAGTTCTTGGAAAGCAAAGAAAAGAAGGACTCCGAAGACGCCATAAGGATTTTTGAGATGGCTCTGGATTATATTTCTCAAAGTAAAGAGAAGGAGCTGATGGAGTATACCATCAAAACCAAGATGGCATACCTGTATCGGAAGATCGATCCGGAAAAGGCAATCAACCTGTTGAAAAGGATTAACTTTGATGGATGGCAATGCAACGAGATTGGCGTAGTTTTGCTTGATATGGGAAAGAACGAGGAGGCGCTCGAGAATTTTTCCGTGGCACTCTTGAAGATCTTTGCAGAACAGCTGACGACTGTGAATAATATGTCAGAGGCTTTAATTGGAACAGGGAAAAGAGCAGATTTACGGAATGCAGCAAATCTTGTGGAAACCGAGCTGAAAATCGTGAACGATTATAGCAATCCGGGAGAGGTAAATATTACATATAAACTCCGAGCGCTTCTTTGCATCCTGATGGCCTATCTCCTGTCCTTCATGGACAAACAGGATCAGATGGAGGAATACATAAAAGAAGCTTTTGAACTGGCAATCTGTTTTGATGAAGAAGGGACTGGAGAAAACTTCTTTGCGGGACTTAGATACAACTATTTCAACAAAGAAAAGGTGAAAGCATATGACGCTACAGGAACAAATGCAATCGACAGTATCGGAACGATGATAGAGAAAAAGCTGGATGATACGCCCGAGAAAAACAAAGCAAAAATTAAACGGGTTTTGGACTGTTGGGAAAGGTTATGCGAGAGCAGGGAATCATGATGAATATTATTTTACATGGCTTGGGACAGTCGGTGGAATCGTGGGATGTGATCAAGGATAGGATCAATCACACGGGGAATACTGTTGCCCCAGATTTATTTGAAATGGTGTTACCGCCACTGACGTATAGTAAGATTTACGAAGCGTTCGAGGAATACTGCAAGAAGTGTGACTCTGCGCTGAATCTTATTGGCTTATCTTTGGGCGGAGTCCTCGCCCTGGATTATACCTGCCATAATCCCGACAGAGTACATTCACTTACATTGATCGGAACACCATACAGAGTCCCTGAAGAACTAATTGAGAAACAAAATGAAATGTTTGCTCAGATGCCCGATGAAGCATTTAATTCTTTGGGAATTTCCAAGGAAGATTTCATCAGCATTGTTAATACCACCATGCGAGTGAATATCCCGGGGATGGTTGATAAAATTCATTGTAAGAGTTTGATCATCTGCGGTGAGAATGATCTGGCCAATCGGGAAAGCGCAGATGATTTGCATAGCAATATTGCCGATAGTAGCCTAAGTATTATCAGCGGAGCCGGTCATGAAGTAAATAAAGAACAGCCGGATGAACTTTCGAGAATACTTGCAGATTTTCTACAATAGAAATAAGCTTGGAAACTATGCGTTTTACGGTTGAAAAAAGCATCCGATGTGATATATTTCCGGATGTTTTTAAGAATAAAAAAGAGGTTGCGAAAGATAGGTGATCTTACACATCAGGATATAGGACAGATGCAGATGTATGTGAACTATTATACCGGGCAGCTCATGAATGAAGGAGTCCGGAAAACTGATGCTAGATGAATAAAGCAATGGGAAAATAAATAATGAACCTTAGATTTGAAGAACTGGATCATAACAATCTTAATAGAGCCCGTATGATAGACAGGTCGGACATTTCGGAAGACTTTGTAGATACTGTTGATACACTCATGGAACTTACCGATTACGGGGTTAAGCACAAGTGCATTGGACACACCTTTCTTATAAGTGTCGGTGATAGACCAATTAGCATTATTCTTCTTGGAGAAGCTATTCCATGGGAAACTGATCCGCCACAGGTTAATGAAACACCATTTTACCGTCTGATGGGCTTTGTCATAGATAAAGCATATCGCGGGCAGGGTATTGGCAAAATAATACTCGACGAAACGATAAGACGCGTTTATTCCGAATATGGAGCTCGCTCCATTGTTTTAGGATGCCACAAAGACAACTTAAAGGCGGCTGCTTTTTATGAAAGATATGGTTTTATTAAAACAGAGTATATGGAAGGAAACGATGTCTATTACATAAAAGCCATAACTGGGATATGATAAATAGTTAGGAGTTTTTGAAATTGGATATAACAAGAATTAATACTTATGATGACAAACGATTTTCACAAACCGTCCTTAATCAGCATGGTGCATACATTATAGCTGATGAACCCTATGAGATAGAGATCGTTTCAAAAGATACAGCACTGGTCAGGGGGAAGAACCCCTCAGTGTATGACGAACTTATAGAAGAATTCAGGTATCATGCCCCTCATGTATGCAAGTTCTTAGATGATACAGGAGCAATGATAAAAGAATACCCAATTACGGAGAACACCTGGATTGAACTATCAAATATACAACCATCCCAATTTTACGTTGATGAGGATAAACTGGAAGCAATAAAAAGCTTTATTAACTCAGAGGAAGATATAGTTGTTCAGGTTATTCCTTGGAACAATCGGTTCATTTCTTTAGATGGACACACCCGCTTATACCTGGCATATTTGCTTGGATTTAGACAAGTAAAAGCAGTTATAGTCGAGCAGGAAGAATGGGTTTGGCAGTTTGTGAGGGAAGCAAAAAAAAGAGGAATTATTTCACCTAAAGATATGACACTGCTTTCCCATGATGACTATGAAGTGGAGTGGAAGCAATTTTGCGATTCCATTTTTGCGGATGAAAAAGGGCTTGAATAACAAGAAGTATGACATGGAGGACTTATGATACATCTGAAGGAAGTAACACCGGATAATTGGAGGGTGGGACTAACTGTTCGCGAAGACCAGAAAGAATATGTTTCTGACAGCAACAGGTTGTTGGCCAGGGCCTGGGCATATCGAGATCACCGAAGCAACGCTTTAGTCATATATAACGATGAAATTCCTGTTGGAATGGCGCTTTATTATGACTATGAAGAAGGACAGGCTTATGATTTTAGCCAGCTTTTTATCGATAGCAGATATCAAGGTAAAGGTTTTGGATATGACGCAGCAAAACAAATACTGAGCCGGATGGAATCAGACGGCAGATATAATAAAGTCATTCTTTGCTATATCGACGGAAACTATGCTGCAAAACATATGTATGAAAAGCTTGGGTTTTCAACGACCGGTGAAGCAGATGGTGACGAAATCATAATGGTGAAGATGTTCGAAAACAATAAAGGATAAACGGACGAATGAATATAAAAGGATATTCAAACAAGGATAATGTAGAAAAAATGAATAATAATATCTCGTTTGATAATTTACTCGGGAACGTAACGCATGTTCATGTCGTTACAAATACGTATGCTAAAGGGGCTGTCAACCAGCTTCTGACAGTCCGAAACTGGATGATAGGGTATTACATTGTGGAATATGAGCAGCACGGTCTCAACAGGGCAGAATATGGTACTAATCTTTTGGAAGAACTATCAAAGCGCCTTGCAATAAAAGGGATTGATCGTCCTCTATTGAATCTTTGCAGGATATTCTACTTGAAGTATCCTCAGATATGTGCGACAGTGTCGCACAAATTGGAAGGGATTGGCGAAATCAAAGGTTTACCGGAAGTGACCAGAACCTCTGCAATAGATACAAACG
>JAEEGK010020266.1_pt1 | contig 14161 bp, 8 predicted proteins | sample 8958771 | NCBI WGS metagenome assembly JAEEGK01 (sample SAMN16246547, study PRJNA631951) | gut metagenome | biome: gut microbiome; feature: rumen; material: SC-attached | host: Bos | place: Iran: Karaj | collected 2018-10
TAAAATTTGATAAATCCTCCTTAGTAATATACAACACAAAATCGATAATAAAAGAATACATCTTAGGTAAAACATTAGGAACAGGTGCATTTGGTACAGTTCGTTCAGCAGTTCACAAAGCAACAAAGCAACCTCGAGCAATAAAAATATTAAAAAAAAGTGAACAAGATGAAGAAAAATTATTTTTAGAAGTAAACATTCTTTCAAAATTATCTCATCCAAACATAATGCATATATATGAATTTTATGATGACAATACAAATTTTTATATAGTATCAGAATTATGTAAAGGAGGAGAACTTTTTGATAAAATAACAGATAAAGGTTTTTTTTCTGAAAATGAAGCATGTCCAATAATGAAACAATTACTTTCTGCAATATGTTATTGTCATCAAAATAATGTTGTTCACAGAGATTTAAAACCAGAAAATATTATGTTAGAAGATAATAAAGATAAAGAACCAATTATTAAATTAATTGATTGGGGTGGTGCAAGATATTTTTCAAAACATAAAAAAATGACAAAAGTAAATGGAACACCATATTACATTGCACCTGAAGTTTTAAATGAAATTTATGATGAGAAATGTGATATTTGGTCAGCTGGTGTAATATTTTATATTTTATTATGTGGTTATCCACCATTTAATGGTGAGACTGATAAAGATATTATGAAAGCAGTTAAAAAAGGTGAGTTTGATTTTCCTAAAGAAGAATGGGAAGTTGTATCAAATGAAGCTAAAGATTTAATTAAAAAAATGTTAACTTATGAACCAAAAAAAAGACCAAGTGCATTAGAAGTTTTACAACATAATTGGTTTAAAAGTCAATCAAAAACAAATAATTCAAATAAACAATTAGCAAAAAGTACATTAAATAATATGAAAAGATTTAAAAGAGATAAACAATTTGAACAAGCTACAATATCATTTATAGTAAATCAATTAACAACAAGAGAAGAAAGAGAAGAATTAATGAAACAATTTGTTGAATGGGATAAAAATGGTGATGGTGTTTTAAGTAAAGAAGAAATATTAGAAGGATATCGTAATGCTTATGGTACTGTTGATCCTGATGAAGTTGATAATATGATTAAAAGTGTTGATTTAGATGGAAATGGTGTTATTGATTATTATGAATTTTTAAATTGTACTATGAATAGAGATAAAATTATTTCTAAAAAAAATTTAGAATATGCTTTTAAAGTTTTTGATAAAGATAATTCTGGTGCTATTTCTATTGATGAAATTATGTTTATTTTTAAAAAATGTAGTAATGGTGTTGATAAAAGTGTTTTTGAGAAAATGATTAAGGAAGCTGATTCGAATGGAGATGGAGAAATTGAGTTTGATGAATTTAAGAATATTATGGAAAAGTTTTTTAATTAATTTTTTTTTTTTTTTGGTTTTTTTTTTAAAAGGTTTTTTAATATTGGAAGTTTTTTATTATTTATTTTTTTTATTTTGTTTAATATTTAAATAGGAAATATATGTGTTATTATATTTTAAATTGAGAAAATTTTTTTTTTTTTTTGTGTTTTAACTTATTTTTTTTTTAGTGTATTAATTAAATAAAAAAAAAATTTAATTTATTTATTATGATGAACAACCATCATTTTCAATTTTTTCCTTTTTTTCTAATATTTTTCCATCATGTTTATAAATTTTTTTAATCATATTTAATATCAAAAACTCAAAAGCTGATTTAATACCTATTCCTTCCATTGCAGAAGTTTCAAAATATTTAACATTTAATTCTTCAGACATTTTATCTAATTCTTCTTTAGTAATTTTTTTTTCTTTTAAATCAATTTTATTAACTAAAATTAAATGTTCTTTTAAATTAATATCAATTTTTTCAGAAAGTGTATCATACCAAGTTTTAATATGATATAAAGAATCTTTATTATCAATAGCACAATTAAAAATAATTGCATCAGCTCTATCATAAATTTGTTTATTCATTTTAAAATAAGTATCAGTAAATTTAGTATCCCATAATTTTAATTTAAATAATCTATTATCTATATTAATTTTTTTTATATAAATTTCAACTGGACGTTGTTTTTTTTTCATTATACAAAATTTATTATTACAATATCTATCTAAAACACTTGATTTACCAACAAGATCATCACCAATTAAAACTATATTAAAATAATCTTGAATAACATTTATATTTTCATCTTCCATAAAAATTAATTTTTAAAAATTAAAAAAAAATAATTAAAAATAATATTTTTTTATTTATTTTTTAATAACTTCCCTTTTTTCTTGTTTCTAAATTTAGGAATGAATATATATAATAATATAATAAATTTTTTATCAATTAATTTTTTATATTTTTTTATTTTTTACAGGGCCAGCACTATAAATAAAACCTTTTTGATCAATCCATTTTTCTCTTCCTTCCATATTTTGAATTCTCTTTATATCACTATAAGTAACATAATTTCCTAATTTTTTCTTATAATCTTCAGCAGAAGGATTTTTAAATTTTTTTCCATTTTTTCCTTGAGGAGAATCTAAAAGATGAACAATTTTAGTTTGTTTAGGAATTTCAATTTTAAATTCAATATTTTCATATAATGGATTAGATTTTTTTAATATTGTTAAAAATTTATTAAAATCAAAAGCTAAATCATTTCTTGCAAAAGACACATTATAAGAATCTAATGAAGTTGGTTCAGAAATACAATTTTTTTCTAAACACAAATCTAAAAAAAAAGTATCTATTTGTTTATTAAAATCTAAAGCATCTTTAATATTATTTACTTTTACTACATGAGAATATGATAAAATTCCATCTGAAATTGTTGATTTTACTTTTTTTTTTACTTCAAAAAATTTTATTTTATTATCTTTTATTAAATCATTTATTTTTTTTTTTTCTGATGTTAATTCTTTCTCTAAATAATTTATTTGTAAATCTGATTCTGGAATATTTAATTCTTTACTTATTGCTTTTCTCATATCACCAAATGTTAATTCTAATTTTTGATTTTTTAATGTGTATTGTTCTCTTCTAAATATGTAATCTATATTAAATGTTGGTTCTGAACTTTTTTTTACTCTTGGAACTGGTGGTTTTCTTACTTTTGGTTCAGGTTTTTTAGATTCATTATTTTGTTTTTGTTTTTGATCAGTTTTATTGCTCATTTATATAAAATATTAATTTTTTTATATTTGTTAATCTTTTATAATTTTAATTAATGAAATTTTATTAAAAAAGTATTTTAAAAATATAATTTTATAAAAATAAAATATTCTGTTGAAATTTAATTTAATATTTTTGATTAATTATTATAATAAAATATAAAATAATATGATTTTTTTCTATCCATTTCTTCAATTTAATTAAAATATATAAAACTCTTTTAAAAATTAACTAAAAGGAGATATTAATTATTATTAATAATAAAAATTCAAAAAAAAAGAAATGTCACATAATTTGAATGATATAATAAAATCACTTGAATCAGAAACGGTAAAATTAAATAATAAAATAAATTCATTACAAGATGAAAGAAGAAATTTGCAAGGTCAATTAAGTGAAGAAAGAAGTAAAAATGCCCAATTAACAAAAATTCAAAATGAAAATAGAGAATTGAAGGATTCATTAAAAGAAAAAGAATTAAAAATAGAAAATTTAGAAAATGAATTAATAAAATTAAAAAAAGATAATAAAGAACTATCAAGAAAAACAGAACAAAAATATCAAAATGAAATAGGATATTATAAAAATTTATATGAAACAGGAAGAAGTAAATTTGATAATGCAAATTTAGTTTTAAAATTAAATGAAAAACAACATAATACAATTTTAAAATTAGAAAATAAAATTGAAGAAATAAAAAAAGCTGAATTAGAATATAATAAAAGAGTACAAATTGAACATGATAATAAATTTACTAATTTAAAAAGAAAAATGATGGATCATATTAAAAATGCACAAAAAAATATGGCACAAAGTAATTTAGATAATTTTGATTTAAATTCAAAAATTGCTAAATTAACTACAAATCAATTATTAATTGAATTAGAAGAACAAAGTTATCAAATTGAAGAATTATTAAAAGAAAATGAAAAATATAAAAAAGAAATTTTTGCTCTAAATATTGAATTAAATACTCATAAAAAAGTTGAACATATTTTACAACAAAAAAATAAAAGATATTTAGATATAGTTAAAAATTGTGATAAAAAATTTGAGAAAATCCAAAAAAATATAGAACAACCAATTGAAGAAAATAATGAAGATAATATAAATCAAGATAATGATAATGAAAATAATAATATTGATTATCAAAATTTTAAAAAATATGAAAAAATGTATACTAAATTATATAAAGAATATCAGAGTTTAAAAGGTATTTATCAAAGTTTAAGAGATAGAGAAAGATTACAACAAAAAAAATTTGAAGGAATAATAAATATATATAATATTGCAATTGATGATTTAATAAATGATGAAGAATTAAGAAATAAAACAGATATATATGTAAATATTGATGAAATTAAAAATGGAAATTTTGAATATTTTAATAAAGAAGAAAAATATTCTATTTTAGTTTTTTTAATGAAACATTTATTACCTTTAGTTAATAGTAATAATAATGATATAAATACAATAAAAGAACAAATTGATTCTGTGGAAATTGCATATAAAGATAATAATGGGTTAATGAATAAAACATCAACTAAATTTAGAACAAGAAATTTAAATACTATTAAAACTCCATATCATTCAAGGCAAAATACTTTTAATACTGATATGTATAAAACTACTTCTAATATAAATAGTTATAGAAATAAAACTTATACAAAATTTCCTAAAATTGAAACTTTGTTTTGTGAAAGTAATCGTAAACAAAAAGATAAAGATTCTAAAATTCTTTTTAGATTTTTGAGTATTAATAAAAACTAAATTATTACTTTTTTATCTTTTGATATTTATTTTATGTAAATAGAAATTATTCAATATTAATTTTTTATATAAAAACAGTAAAAGAAACTTTAATGATATTATTTAAATTAAAATTAAAATTAAATATATTAATTCTTTTTATTTATATTTTTATGATTATTTTTCTGAAAATTTTAATTTATTATTGATTCAATTTAATCATTTTTTATTAAATAGATTAAAGTTTGAATAAATGAATAGAATTTGAAATTTTTTGTGTTTTTATTAATTGATAAATTTAGCATTCATCATTCATAAAATAAATATAAATTAATTATAAAGTTTAATTATAGATATATATATAGATTATAAGAAAAAAACAATATTTTTATTTTTTTTCAATTTTATGAAGTATTTTATCTTTTGGTTTAATAGTAATTGCAGAACATGATTTATAAAGTTTACTTTTAACTGCAATTGATTTATTAATAGCTTCTGTTTCTTTATTTAACTGTTTAATAATATCAATATTACTCGAATTAATTGTTTGTTTATCTACTTTAATTTTATTTTTATTTTTATTCAAATTTAAAAAACTTTGAGAAGTTAAAGTGAATTTTGATTTTGATTTAACTCTCACTGTTGGAGTTAATGATTCAAAATTAATTTTTGAATTAGAAAAATGTAATTTTAAATTTTTATGATTTAATAAATCATCTTTTATTATTGATTTTAATTTTGCTTTTTGTCTCATTTGATATTGGGCCAAAATTAATTTTAAATTAAAATTATATTCTGCATTATTATTTATTAATTTTTTATCAAAAGTCCCAACATCAGGATCAATTTCAAATCTTTTAGCATATAAATTTTTTTTATGAAAATCAATTTCTTTTCTACTTAAATTTTCCAAATATTTTTTTTTCTCTATACAATTTTTTGATAAACTCCAATTTAAATTTTTAAATTTATTAATCTTATAATTAATAAGACTTTTATCTTTTTTATTTTCAAAAGATTTTAATAAATCTTTCTTTTTTTTATTTAAAGGAGTATTTGAAGGAGATTTTATTTTTACTATAAATTTTGATTTAATATTTGGACTTAAAGTAGAATTTCTTGAAGTTAAATTTGGAATAAAATATTTATTTTTAATAATATGAGTTTTATTATTTTCAATATCTTCTAATCTTCTATGAATAGAACTTTTTATTCTTTTATCCATTTTATTTATTTCTATTTTTTTCATATTATAAAGAATATCATTAAAGTCTTCACTTAATAAATTATTAATCATTGTCATTGTTGATAAAATAAATTTTGATTTTTTACTTTTTCCAAGTAAATGTTTTTCATTTTCTAAATCTTTTAATTGATGATTTCCAATATTTTCTAAAATATTTTCTAAATTACCAAAATTAACTATTGATTGTCCTGAGGATATTTTTTTTAATATTTCTTCATTTTTTTTTTCTTCAATTCCAGCAAGTTCAATTTTTGTTCTTTTCTGATTTTCTTTTTCTATTTTATCATTTTTTATACTTTTTATTTCTTCATTTATATCATTTATAATATAAAAATAAATAAAAGCTCTTTTTTCAATATTATTAATAAAAAGATTAAATTCAGGTTGATTTGTTTTTAAAAATTTATCACTTAACCATCTACTTTGTTTATAAGCTTCAATTGATTTAGTTAAATTACCATAAATTTCAAATAAAACACCTCTTAAATAAAAAGTAAGTATCATATTAATAATATTTTTATAAATATAATTTTTATTTTTTTTACTACAAGATAAACTATCAATATTTAATCCAGCATCAAAATCAACTAATAAAAAAAATTCCCTAAAACATATATCCATTGATAATTTTTGATATTTTAAACTATTTTCAAAATCTAAATTTTTAATTAACAAATTTGCTCTTAATAATAAAATCTTTTGAAATATATGTAAAGTTTTAGGTTGCCTTGTATATAAAATATAAGACATAAATCTTTCAGTCATAGCAAAATAAGTACATAATTGAGGAATTTCTCCTATTAATTTTGAATATAAACATAAATAATATAATGTTTTTAAATGTATTTGAACAATATATTCTATTCTATTTATGTTAATTTCATCATTTAAATCTTTATCTTTATTTATATCTGGTCTTAAATTTAAAGTTAATATTTCTAATATATAAAATATTTGATTAAACCAAAATAAAATACTTCTACTTTGATGAGGATTATTATTTAATATTTCTTTTGGATATTTTATTAATTTTTTTTTAATTATTTTTAACATACAATATATTTCATATATTTCATACTTCCATGAATTGTTATAATGATAAAATAAATTTTTTTTAGATTCTATTATTCTAATTGCTTCTCTATATTTACATTGACGTATTGCTATTAAAATACTTTTTAACCATAAATCAAAATTTTCTCCTTTTAAAAGTATTAATGAAGATCTTCTTCTCATTTTTTTTGGTAAAGCAACTGAATATTGTGATATAAAAGATTTTATCTCATCCATTAATTAGTTTTTTTAACAATTTCAATTTATGAATTTTAATTGAAATTAAAATAAATATTTTTATTAAATATGTCAAGTCATAAAAATAAAAAAAAGCAAAAAGAAAAAGAAATAAAAGAATTAATTAAAAAAAAGAATGATGAAATAAATAGAAGAAAAATCCAAGAAATTGAGAATATGAAAAAAAATTTAATTAAGAAATTATATAATGATTTATATTATGAAAATCAACAATTATATGATATAAATAATTTTACTTTTGAAAATTTTATTTTTTATTTTTATAAAGAGATTGAATCATATATTGATTTTAAAAATCCAGATTATTCAAAACTTTTTCAAATAATGGATTTAAAAGTTAAATCAAAATTTAAAAAAGAAAATAAATATATATTAAATGAAGATGTGAAAAAAAAGAAAAATAATGAAGAAGAAGATGAAAATGATGAAGAAAATGAATGGAAATTAATTTTTAAATATCAACAAATTTTATATGAAGAAAATGAAAAAAAGAAAAAAAAAGAAAGAGAAGATAAAGAGAAAAAATATTATGAAGATTTAAAAGAACAAATTAAAATGAAAAAAAACCCAATTGATGATATAGAAAAAAATAAAGAAGATGCTTTTTTATTTGATGAAAATATAGCGTTTAAACAATTACAAAAAGCTAAAGTTAAAAATTTAGAAAATTTTCAAAATTTTCAAAAAGAGAAAGATTATTTAAAAGAAGAATTTTTGGAAAAATTAAAATTAAAAAATGAAGATAATGAAGAAGAAGTTAATACAAAGAAAAAAAATCAAGCATTAACATATAATAATAATATATTAAAAAATTATTTATCAAATAAAGATGAACAAGATGATTTAATAAGTAAATTAGTTGATCAAATTATGAATGAAAAAAAAATAAATAAATTAAATAATATTTTACAAATAGTAAAAGATAAAAATAAAGAACATAATTTGAAAAAACATAATATTATTACAACTAATATTGAAAAAGCAATAGAAGAAGATGATGTTGATAATAATTATAATTATGTTTCTGATTTATTAAAAAAAAAATAATAATTTTTATTTAAAAAAATATAAATAAAAACATGAATTTTTTTTTATACTTTATCATTATTTCAATTTTTATTATTAGAATTAATAATTTTCCAAAATTATTAGATGGATTTAAATGTTATGAAAAAAAACCATTAACAATTAAATTTAAAGATATTAATATTCTTAATTATAAAGATATAATTTCTAATAATAAAATATTTTTATTATATGTTACTGCAACATGGTGTGATTTTTGTTGTCAAGAAACTTATATTTTACAAAAATTTAAAGATATTATTAAATATGATAATGAAATTATAATAAAAAATATACAAATTTATAATCTTATATCAGATAAAAATTTAGATGTGTTAAAAATAAATAATATAGCTTTATTTAAAATACCATCTTTATATTTATTTTATCATGATAAATTTATTCAATATAGTTCATATTTTAAAGAATATAATATATTATTATTCATTAGAAAAATAATACATCCAATAAAAAAATTAATTAATGAAAAAGAAATAAATTCATTTATGGATAATCCACAATTTAAAATAAAGGTAATAGGATTTTTTCATGATAAAAAAGAGTATAAAGATGAATTACAAAAATTTAAAAAATATTCAAAATTAATAAGTTATAGAAATGACTTATCAATTGGATATAATACAAATAAAACATTAATAAAAATATTAAAAGAAAAAAAATTAGGAATATGGTTTGATACTTATAGTTTAAATTCAATAGTTTTAAGAAGATATGATAAATATTATTTCTTAGATTTATCATTAAAAAGTATATATATATATGATTTCTTATATTATAATACTATTTCATCAATTGATGAATTAAGTCATAATAATAAAGATTTAATTAATAAATTAGTAACACCAATTGCACTTTTTTTTATTGATACTGCATTTAATTTAAAAAATTATCACAAAGTTTTAAATTATTTAATTGAATTAAGTAAAGATTTTGATTTACAATATATTTTTATGTTTATGGATGGTGGAGCTAAAAGTAAAACAAAAATGGATTTAGGATTAGAAGATGATTATCCTACTTTAGTTATTCATTTTTTAGAACAAAAAAAAATTTATAAATTCCCTAAAAAAAGTAAAGAATTTAACGATAAAAATATTAGAGAATTTTTAATTAATACTAGAAAAGTTTATTTAGATTTAAATGGAAAATTTAATAAAGATAAAAATGAGGAAATTAATAAGAAATATTTAAATAATTTATCAAAAACACAAATATTAACTTCATTAAATTTTAATGATATTATTATGAATCAAAAGAAAAAAGTAGATATTGTTTTATTTAATATTAATTTAGATATAGAAGATGAAAAAACCTTAATTTTAACAAATATTATTAAAGATATAATTGAAAAATTTAATTTTTTTAATGTTAATTCCATTAGTTTTTGTACAATTAATAATTCAAAAAAACAAAATCAAAATATAAGAATATTTTTAAATGATAATAAAATTATTTTATTTCGAAAAGATAATAAGGAAATAATATATTCTGAAAAAGTTATAAGTGTCTATAGATTAATGAAATGGATTGAAAAGAATTCAAGTGTTAAATTTGTTCTTCCAGACTTTCCTCATATAAAATATGAAGAATTAGAGCATTATTTAGAAGAAAAAAATAAATTAGAAGAAAATATAAATTATAATAATAAAACAGAATTTGAAATTGATGATATTATTTCAGTAAATACAGATCTATAATAATTATTATTTATTTTGATATAGGAAAAATTGTTTATATTTTTATATATATTTTTAAAAGAGAAAATATATATTAAGATTAAAATAAAGAGCTTTAAATGAAATAATATATTAATAAGATTTTATTAATTATTATAATTATTATTTATAATTTATTAATTATTATGATAAAAATTTGTAATCATTTATCACAATTTATTTCTTCAAGAATTTGATTTATATATTTAGAAAAATAAGTTTGTGCTCCTTTTTTATTTCTTATTTTAATTATTTGAAAATTAGGAACTTCTTGAGAATCAAGAATATAAATTTCAAAAAATATTCCTTCACTTACTTTATCAACTTTAAAAGAAAATTTCCCAGTAATTTTAAAATTTAATTTTAATTGATTAAAAATTTCAATCAACTTATCTTTTAAATATTGTTTTGTTTTACAAAATAAACAATTTAAATTAAAAGGAAAGATATTATCTTTAATTAAAATAGGAATTTTACAATTATTATTTCCTTGGAGAATTTTATTAATATGATAATCACTTTTTTTATTAAATGAATTTGTTAAATATAATTTACTAGTTAAAATTGGTTTAATATTTTGATTAATATTATTTACTTTAGTATCTTCAATATTAATATTTAATTTTTTTTTTTGACTTACTAATTTATCTATATTATCAGTAATATAAAATTTCATTTGAATACTTTTCATATTAGAATTTTTATTATTAATATTACTATTAATATTTATTTCTTTTCTTTCTTTACTAAAACTATTAGTTAATAATCTTTCTTTATCTACACTTCCACTTTTTTTAGTTTTTCTATTTGTATAAGTAAAACTTGGATTTTTTCTAATAGAATGTGAAGTTCTTAATCTTTCAATTGTATTATAATTATTATTATTATTATTATTTTGTTTATTATCACAAATAGAATTTATATTATTTGATATTGATACAAAATTAATTGAACTTTTTCTTTTAAAAGAATTAAAACTACTTTTTAAATTATCAACACCATTTTTTCTTAATTCAATAACATTTTCAATTTTATCATTATAATTTTCCATTAAATTACATTTATCTTTAATATACTTCATAAATAAATCAGATTTATAATCAGCAATACTTTTTTTTCCTTCTCTGATTTTTTTCTTTAATTTCAAATAATAAATAGTACTAATATCATTATGTAAATTTCCAATAATCGAAATTCTAATTTCTTCTTTATCAACATTAAAACATTTTTCCATATCATTAACAATATCTTCATCAACAGGAATAACAATTTTATCAATAATTAACCCTTCATATAAAATAACTTTCCCATTAATTTTAAATAAATTAAACCAAACATGATTTTTAATTTGTCTAATATTAATTCTTTTCAAAGGATCAACATTTAAAATTCTTTTAATTAAATCACAAGCTTCATAAGAAATATCATTAGGAATAAAAAATTTACCTTCACATATTTTATTATATAAAATATCATTATTATCATCATCAAAAGGTAAAAAACCACATAACATAGCATAAAGTGTAATTCCAGAACTCCAAATATCAATTTGAGGAGCTTGATATTTATTTCCATTTAACATTTCTGGAGCAGCATAACATGGAGATCCACAAGGAGAACTTAACATCAAATTATTTTTTTGAGAAAATATGTTACTTAAACCAAAATCTGCTATTTTTAATATTCCATTTTTTTCATCTATTAATATATTTTCTGGTTTTAAATCTCTGTGTACTATTTTTAATTTATGTAAATATTCTATTCCATTTATTAATTGTTGAAAAAATTTACATGATTCAAATTCGTCTAATTTTCTCTTTTTTATTATATAGTCAAATAATTCTCTTCCTTCTATGTATTCTGTTATTAAGTAATATTTTTTTTCCGTTTGAATTATATTGTATAAATTTATTATATTTGGATGACGAATGTTTTTTAATATTTTTATTTCTCTTTCTAAACGATTTTTATCATTATTTTCTATTATTTGATTTTTTAACATTTCTTTTATTGCTACTTTTTCATTTGTTTGTTTGTTTATTCCTAAACGTACTATACTAAATGTTCCTTCTCCTAATTTTTTTGTTAATATGAAATCACATAATTGGGGATGTGTATATGTTTTTAGTGATAAATTTTGAGGGATTGGTGTTGGAGGAATTAATAATATTTCTTTTTTTATTGGGTTTGGTTTTTTTTCTCCTCCTTCATTCGTTTGAATTGACATAGGTTAATTTGTTAATTAAATAAATATTATTTTAATAATAAAATTTATAGTTTTAAAAATAAAATTATAATTCATTATTATAATATCATTTTAATCTATTAATTACATCTATATATATATTATTTATATTTTTTTAGAGTAAATCAAAAAATTATTATTAATTGTGAATATTTATTTTTTTATTTGATAATTTTTATAATATAAATCAAAATGATTTAGTTCTTTTTGAATATTAATTGAAAAACTTTTATTTTTTTGTATTAATTTTTCAAAAATACGTATATTTTTTTCTATATTATATATTTTATTATATAAATTATCAATTTTTTTTATTTCTTCTTCTTTTTCTTTTTCAATTTTATATATATTAACAAATTTTTTCATTTTAGATTTTTTTTCTTCATTAAACTGATTTAAATATGAAATAATTTTTATAATAGAATTATAACAACAACATTCACATAATTTACTTGTTTCAGAGTTACATATATATTTTTCTTTTAATGATTCTAATAACTTAAAAATATCATTTCTAGGTCTTTTAATTTTTTCTATTTTTTCAGTATAAAATGTAAAAGTAACCATAAAAGAATATAATAAAACATTTACTTTATGTTTATTATTTGAAAATAAAAAATGTTCCATATTTTCTAAAGTAAAAATGTTATCAAAATTTTTATTAATTACATTTATTTCTTGATTATATTCATTTATAATTAGGTTAATATAAAAACTATCATTTTTTTCATATATGAATGATTTATCATTAAATGGATTATTTAATTTTTCTAAAAGACCTTTTAATATTTCATAAAATATTATTAAATTTCTATGAAATTGTCTTAATGCAGTGATTATAAAAATTAAAATATTTTTTGTTAAATAAATATTTTCATTCATTAAACAATTATTTAATTGAGAAGTAGACTGAATATTAAAAGAACATTTCATTGGTTTTATTTTATTATTTTTAATTGAACTATTATTTGTGGTCTGAATGGAAGAAAGAAATAATATTTCCTCATTACCTTGCATCAACTTATTTTTTATTTATTAATAATAATTGATGAAAAAAAAATATTTAATCTAATTTCAATTATTTAATTAATTTAAAAATTTAAATTTTTTGAGCAAAAATGAAATATTTAATTATAAAAAAATAACACATAATATAAAATAAAAATTTATAAAAAAATCATAAATTCAAAAAAAATATGAATAATCAAATAGAAAGACCAAAATTAAAATTAACAAATATTGCATTTCATAATGTAAAATATAATATATAATATATTAAAAAGAAAGGATCAAAATTTAAACTTCCACAAAGTACAACATCAAGTGTTCAACTTTACAAAAAAAAGCAACATTCAAATAATTTACATAATTCAATAAATCCAAGTTCTTTAGTAAGATATGTAGGATTGATTAAAAATTTTAGTCCAGTAAGAAATATTAGTAATAAATTAAGTTTAAAAAAGAAACCACAAGGAGAAAAAAATTCAGAAAATCAAAAAAATAATAATAATAAAAAGAATAATAATTCCAATTATTTAACTTCAAGTCAATTTATTAAATATAAAACACTTAAACCTTATTTAAATAAGACAAATCATAATAATAATAACAATATTAATAATATTAATAATGTAAATAATATGAATAATATTA
>JAEEGK010020267.1_pt1 | contig 14161 bp, 12 predicted proteins | sample 8958771 | NCBI WGS metagenome assembly JAEEGK01 (sample SAMN16246547, study PRJNA631951) | gut metagenome | biome: gut microbiome; feature: rumen; material: SC-attached | host: Bos | place: Iran: Karaj | collected 2018-10
GGGATGCTCCTTTCAGCAGCGTCGGCTTTGATCGCTTCAAGCGCGGAGCCCGCATCGCCGCTGCCGACCGGAAAGGAATAGCATCTGCCCTTGTCAAAGTATTCGGCGGTGCATATCAGCATACCGTTATAAACGGTGTATTCCTGCTTGAAGAAATTTCGCCAGATATAAAGTCCGCCTATCGTAAAATCGCAGCTCCTGAAGCTTTGCAAATCAAGCAATGGCCGTATTTCGACCATTGCTTGAGGAGTCAGTTGTTTAAAATTGAGCATATGCGGGATCAGGCGTTGTTTTCTTCGGCCTTTTTCTCATCCATGCGCTTGTGGTAATCGTCAACGGCGGCCTTTACGGCTTCCTCGGCGAGCACGGAGCAATGGATCTTTACGGGGGGCAGACCCTCGAGCGCTTCGACGACGGCCTCGTTTGAAAGCTTGAGCGCTTCGTCAACGGATTTGCCCTTGATCATCTCGGTAGCCATGGAGCTCGTCGCGACGGCGGCGCCGCATCCGAAGGTCTTGAAGCCGACGTCCTCGATAATACCCTCGTCGTTAACGCGGATGAACATCTGCATTATGTCGCCGCACTTGGCGTTGCCGACCATGCCCATGCCGTTGTAATTCTCGATCTCGCCCATGTTGCGGGGATTCTGAAAATGATCCAAAACTTTTTCTGAGTACATTGTATTATCCTCCTTATCCGTGATACAAAGGCGACATCTTGCGAAGCCTCTCGGCAACCTTGGGAAGCACCTCTAAAACGTAATCGATATCATCCTCGCTCGTCTCGTCGCAGAGCGTCATACGGACGGAACCGTGAGCTATCTCGTGGGTCAGACCCATCGCGAGGAGCACGTGGCTGGGATCGAGCGAACCGCTCGTGCAGGCGGAACCCGAAGAGGCGGCGATCCCGTTGAGGTCGAGCATCAGAAGTATCGACTCGCCCTCGATGTATTTGATGGAGTAATTGACGTTGTTGGGGAGCCTCTTCGTGGGATGCCCGTTGAGCTTTATCTCGGGGATGCGCTTGGGAAGCTCCTCGATGAGCTTGTCGCGAAGACGCATCATCCTGCGATTCTTCTCGTCAAGATCCGTGCAGGCAAGCTCGATCGCCTTGCCCATTCCGACTATTCCGGGAACGTTCTCGGTGCCGGCGCGGCGATTGCGCTCCTGCGCGCCGCCGTAGATGAGGGGCGGGAGCACGATGCCCTTCCTGACGTAGAGCGCGCCCGTGCCCTTGGGACCGTGGAATTTGTGCGCCGACATGGAGAGCATGTCGATGTGCATCGCCTTAACGTCGATGGGCAGATGCCCCACAGCCTGTACGGCGTCGGTATGGAAGAGGACGCCCTTCTCATGGCAGAGCTCGCCAATCTCGGGTATGGGCATTATCGTGCCGACCTCGTTGTTCGCGAACATGATCGAAACGAGTATCGTATCGGGACGGATCGCTTCCCTTACCTGATCGACGGTCACCATGCCGTACTCGTCGACGGGAAGATAGGTCACTTCATAGCCGTTCTTCTCAAGCATCTGGCAGGTGTGCAGCACCGCGTGATGCTCGACTGCCGTGGTGATTATGTGACGGCCCTTCTTCGCATAACGCTCCGCAACGCCGCGGATCGCGGTGTTATCGGCCTCGGAGCCGCCGCTCATGAATATGATCTCGTTTGCTTCGGCGTTGATGGCGTCAGCCACCTGCTGCCTTGCCCTGTCGACCGCCATCTGGGACTGCTGTCCGAAATAGTGGGGGCTGGACGGGTTGCCGTAAACCTCGGTCATGTAGGGCATCATTTCGTTAAGGACTTCGGGAATGAGCCTTGTGGTAGCCGCGTTGTCAAGATATACTCTCTTCATTCTTTATTCCTTTCCAGCTGAACGATGTAATCGTCCGCCATATCCTTTATCGTGGTGGTATTCAGCACGTCGTCGATCTTCCGCTGAAGCTTTAACCAGAGCGGCCGTGCAGAGCAGGAGCAGGCGTTCGAGCAGCTCCCAGAGCCGTCGACGCCGACGCAGTCGAGTATCGCGGTTGTCCCTTCGAGCGCGCGGAGGACTTCGCCGACAGAGATCTCCTCCGGGGGACGGGAGAGGGTGTAACCGCCGGCGGCGCCGCGTGCGGATCTGACGAGCTTCGCCTTCTTCAATGCGGCAATGAGCTGCTCGAGATAAGCGACGCTGACGCCCTGCTTTTCGGCAAGCTGATTGACGGAAAGACGCTCGCCCGTTTCGTACACGAGGGCGATGTCCACCATTGCCTTGATTCCGTATCTGCCTTTTGTCGATAGCTTCATATTCAATACCCGACTTTCTTTTTCCGGATGGTATTTTAACACCGCCGAATAGTCTTGTCAATAATTCCGAGTAAAATACTTGGATATATTTTAAGCATAATAAAACCGCGCCCGGGGCGGATGCGACCTTGGGCGCGGTTATTGCTCTTTTCCTGTCAAACGCTTATCGTGGGCGGTTCGCTCCTGCCGACCTTGGGAAGTATCACCGGGTTTTCCTTGACCGCGGGGAGCACCTGGGAAACGCTGACGGACGGAAGCCTTACGAGCGCGTTCGAAAGCACCTCGTCGGCATACTTCACGTAAACGATGTTGAGCGCGGAGAGGATATCCTTTGGGACGTCCTCGAGATCCTTGCGGTTCGCCTCGGGGATCAGTACGTCCTTGACTCCCGCGCGTACGGCGGCAAGCAGCTTTTCCCTCAAACCGCCTATGGGGAGCACCCTCCCGCGGAGCGTGATCTCGCCGGTCATGGCTAGTCTTGCCCTGACGGGAATGCCCGTCAGCGCGCTCGTTACCGCGGTAAGCAGCGAGATACCCGCAGACGGACCGTCCTTGGGCACGGCGCCCTCGGGCACGTGGATATGGATATCGGTGTTCTTCATGAAGTCGGCGGGGATACCCAGCTTATCCGCGTGCGCCCTGATGCAGGTGATGGCGGCCTTCGCGCTCTCCTGCATGACGTCGCCGAGCTTGCCTGTAAGCTGTATCTGACCGCTGCCTGGCAGGGCTTCGGCCTCTATCTGCATGGTGGAGCCGCCGACGGAAGTCCACGCGAGCCCGTTTACGAGCCCGACCGCGGGATCCTTTTCGATCTCGTCGTCAAGATACTTCGGCACGCCCAGGTACTCCTGAAGCTTCGCCTTTGTCATTCTTATGCGTTTTGCCCCGGAAGCGAGATCGCACGCCGCCTTGCGGCAGATGGAGGCGATGCACCTTTCAAGCTGGCGCACGCCGGCTTCCCGCGTGTAGCCGGAGATGACGTCCGCGACTATGGGCGCCGGGATGGACAGCATGGACTTGTTCAGTCCGTGCTTCTCAAGCTGCTTTGGGATAAGGTGGCGCATGGCGATCTCGACCTTTTCGGTGGCGAGGTAGCTCGGCACCTCGATTATCTCCATACGGTCGCGAAGCGGCTCGGGGATATCGTACAGACTGTTTGCGGTCGTGATGAACATTACCTTCGAGAGGTCGTAAGGCATCTCGAGGAAATGATCGCGGAAGGCGAAATTCTGCGCGCTGTCGAGCACCTCGAGCATAGCGGCGGCGGGATCTCCCTGATAGTCCTTCGCAAGCTTGTCTATCTCGTCGAACAGCAGCACGGGATTGACCGTACCCGCTGTACGCATAGCGGCGATTATCCTGCCGGGCATTGCGCCGATATACGTGCGCCTGTGACCGCGGATCTCAGCCTCGTCCTTTATGCCGCCAAGGCTCATGCGGACGAATTTCCTGCCGAGCGCCTCGGCGATGGAGGATGAGATGGAGGTCTTGCCCACGCCGGGAGGACCGACGAAGCAGATTATCTGCCCGTTGACCTTACCGGTCAGCTGCGCGACCGCAAGATGCTCGATTATCCTTTCCTTTACCTTTTCAAGCCCGTAATGATCCCTGTCAAGCACGGCGCGCGCGTTTTTTACGTCAAGGTTGTCGCTGCTCGTCTCAGAAAAGGGGAGAGCGAGCACGCACTCGATGAACGAGCGCATGGAGGGCATCTCGTGAGAGCCCGCGGGCAATGTCGAAAAACGCTCTATTTCCCGGGAAATACGCTCGCGCACTTCGTCGGGGAGCTGCTTCTTTTTCAGCTTCTCGCGGAATTCGTCCGCCTCGGTCTGCTCGCTTTCGCCGAGCTCGGTGCGGATGGCCTTTATCTGTTCCCTCAGGAAATATTCCTTCTGGTTCTTGTCGATGGCTTTCCTAACGTCGTCCTCGATCTTGCGGGAGTGCTTCGCAAACTCCTCCTCGCGCGACATTACGGTGAGCAGATCGAGACAGCGCGCCGACTGGTCTTCCTTCTCGATGAAGGTCTGCCGGTCCTCGCACCGCTGCATGACTATGTTGGCTACGCTGTACGTATAACGGATATCGTCGGGTATGGTCTCTACGGAATCGACGACGGTTTTTATGGGAGCCTTTCCGTTGCCGTATGAAAAATCCCTGAATTTCTGGGATATCATCTGCCTTAGATTCGAAGCCTCCTCAAAGGGGCAGGGGTAGTCGCCGAGCTCGGTATAGCAGGCGCGGGCATAGGGGGACTCCTGCACGTATTCGCCAATGCGGGCGCGCGAAACGCCCTCAGCAAAAACACGCGTATTTCCTTCGGGGAGCTTGATTATCTTGGTAATACGGCAGATGCAGCCGTAGTCAAACAGATCCCTGCGGGTTATCTCCGCCGCGCGGGGGTCGCGCTGACAAACGATCAATATCCTGCTGTCCGAATTGACGGCCGCTTCGACGGCGGCAACATTCGCGGCTCTTCCGAGATCGAAGCTCAAAACCACGTAGGGCATCGCAACGATGCTCCTGAGCGGTACGACGGGCAGACTGTCGCTATAAAACTCGTTCAAAGTCAAACTGTTCTCCTTTCGTCAAACTGCCTTTTAGGTGGATTATACAGGATTCTTGTCGAATTATCAATATTTTTAGAATGAACAATATTTGCCTGGAGAGCGGCAAAACGGATATGTGTGCAAAATATGGGAAATATTTAACTTATATATTTTATTGCCGGGAAGTTTTGTGGTATAATACTATGAATTACAATACTGATACTATGCCCTTTTGCGCTTAAACGCAAGGCGGGTCATACCGAAACGGAGGATAAGATGGCTACAAGGAAGATACAGACGGGCGACGCAGCTTGTCTTTACAAGGTCGCAAAACCCGTAAAAGAATTCAATGAAAAGCTTTGGCAGCTGCTCGACGACATGGCCGAGACCATGTACGAGGCGGACGGCTGCGGTCTTGCCGGTCCGCAGGTCGGCATACTTCGCCGCGTCGTCGTGATCGACTGCAGCGAGGATCGCGAGCAGCTTATCGAGGCGATCAATCCCGAAATAATAGAGACCTCCGGCGAGCAGGGCGGCATGGAAGGCTGTCTCTCCTTCCCGGACGAGCAGGGCTACGTAATAAGACCGAACGTCGCAGTGATGCGCGCGTTCGACAGGAACGGCAAGGAGTTCACGATACGCGGCGAGGGTCTGCTCGCCCGCGCCATACTGCACGAGTGCGATCATCTCGACGGCAAGGTCTATAAGCGGCTCGTCATACCCACGCCGGAGGATTATAAAGAGGATCAGGAATAAGATGAGGACAGCTTTTCTGGGCACGCCCGAATTTGCCCTGCCGTCGCTTAAAATGCTGTATGAGGCAGGTCATGAAATAGCGGTATTCACTCAGCCCGACCGCCCGCGCGACCGCGGCCACGGCATAGCCATGCCCCCGGTAAAGACGCTCGCGCTCGAGCTCGGGCTTCACGTTTATCAATTCGAGAGGATACGCGCAGAGGAAGGCGTCGCCGCGTTAAGGGAGTTTGCTCCGGAGCTTATGGTCACCGCCGCCTTCGGGCAGATCCTTTCGGCTGATAATCTCTCCATACCCGAATTCGGCTGCATCAACGTTCACGGGAGCCTGCTTCCCAGATACCGCGGCGCCGCGCCCATACAGTGGGCGGTCGTAAACGGCGAAGAGGTCACGGGCGTCACAACCATGATGACCGAGCTCGGGCTCGATTCGGGCGACATACTCATGAAGCGCGAGACCGTGATCGGCGAGGACGAGACTGCGGGCGAGCTGTATGACAGGCTCTCCGTGATCGGCGCCGAGCTGCTTCACGATACCGTTTCCGCGCTAATTGACGGCACGCTCGAGAGGACGCCCCAGAACGAGGAGGAAGCCACGCGCTGCGGAATGATCAAAAAGGAAATGGCGCGTATCGACTTTTCAGCTCCCGAAAAAAAGGTGCACGATCTCGTAAGGGGCATGAATCCCGCGCCGGTCGCGTTCACTTCGATGGACGGGCAGCCGGTAAAGATCTATAAGACTCAAAGGCATCCCGAGCTTAAGGGTGCGTTCGGGCTGTACGGCGAATGCGTTGTCGCCGACGGCAAGCGCGGCTTGTTCGTGCAGTGTGCAGACGGGCTTATCGAGATAAGGGAGCTTCAGTTCGCCGGCGGAAAGAGGATGGACGCCAAAGCGGTCCTCAACGGCAAAAAGCTCCTCGGCAAAGTCCTCGGCTTATGACGGGCAGGCGCGCGGCATACAACATACTCCGGCGCGTAACGCATGAGGGCGCATACGCAAATCTTGCCGTCAAGGAGGAATTTGACCGTTCGGACGATCGCCCGACGGATATCGGACGAACGACCGCTTTGGTCTATACCGTGCTCGAGCATATGAGCTGGTGCGATTTTATTATCGGCAGCTACGCGAAGGGCAGGGTGCATTCGTCCGTAATGACGGTGCTTCGCATTGCGCTGACGGAGATATTCTTCATGGATACTCCCGATCACGCAGCGTGCGATTCGGCGGCGAAGCTCACTGCCGAGATAGGCAAATCCGGCGTAAAGGGCTTCGTTAACGGAGTGCTTCGCTCCGTCATAAGGGACAGGGACGCGGGCAAGCTCCCGCCGCTCCCTTCGGATCCCGTCGACAGGCTGTGCATAATCAGCGGGTTTCCCGCTTTCATAGTTGAGGAATACGTCGGCGAGTACGGCGCGGCAAGGGCGGAGAGTCTGCTTCTAGCCAAAACGGAAGGCGTAACGCTTCGGGCGGTATTCCCGAAAACCTCAGACGCGGTCAGGGCTCATTTCGAGTCCATCGGCATACCTTGCGAAATCAGCCGCATAGTTCCTGATGCGGTCAGGATCAAGGGCGTGAACGGCGATATCACGGAGGACGAGCTTTTCAAAAGCGGAGAAATGACCGTCCAGTCCGAAAGCGCGATGCTCGCCTGCCGCTGTTTGGATCCTAAGCCCGGCATGAGCGTGCTCGACGCATGCGCCGCGCCGGGCGGCAAAACGGCGTACATTGCCGATCTTATGGAAAGGAACGGCTCAGTCACGGCGTGGGATATCCATTCGCACCGTGTGGAGCTGATAGAAAAAACGCTTTCGAGGATGGGCGTTTCGGGCGTCTGCGCCTCCGTGCGCGACGCTTCGGAATACGACCTCGCATTCGATTCGTGTTTCGACGCGGTGCTTTGCGACGTGCCCTGCTCCGGCTTGGGCGGCGGCTCCGGTCCAGACGCAAGGTACAGAAGGACGCTCGAGGGCGTGATAGAGCTCGCCAAGCTCCAGTCGAAAATACTTGAGACCTGTTCGCGTTACGTCAAACCGGGCGGGACGCTCGTCTATTCAACCTGCACTCTTTCGGCACGCGAGGACGAGGACGTCGTAAACGGCTTCCTTGCCGGGCATAAAGGTTTCGCGCCGGCGCCCGTCACGGGTTCCGTTTCCGAAGCCATTACGGAAAGGGGAAGGACGGGCATGCTCAGGATATTCCCCGATACCGACGGGGCGGAAGGCTTTTTTATCGCAAAGCTCATAAGGAATAATTAAATGGAAAAAGAACTTGCATCGATGGATACGGAGGAGCTTGCCGCTCTCGTGAACGAGCTCGGCGAGCCGAAATTCCGCGCCAAGCAGATCCTCTCATGGACGCGGCGCGGCATTCGTCCTGCCGAAATGAGCAACATACCCGCGTCTCTGCGCGCAAAGCTCGGGACGATCCCCTTCGGCGGGGCGACGATCATCGAAACGCGCCGCTCAAGGAAGGACGATACCGTCAAGTTCCTTTACGAGCTTGACGACGGCAATATCGTAGAGGGCGTTCTTATGAGCTATTCGTACGGCAAAACGCTCTGCATATCGAGCCAGGTCGGCTGCCGCATGGGCTGTGCGTTCTGCGCTTCAACGCTCAACGGCAAGGTACGCGATCTCACCGCGGGGGAGATGCTGTCGGAGGTCACCGCCGTCGAAAAGCTGATCCCCACGGACGAGGGCAGGAAGCGTACGGTCACAAACATCGTTATGATGGGCTGCGGAGAGCCGCTCGATAATTATGATAATACGGTAAGGTTTTTGAAGAGGGCGACTGCGGAGGACGGACTCGGCATCAGCCCGAGGAACATATCGCTGTCGACCTGCGGGCTCGTGCCGAGGATACTTTCTCTGCCGGACGACGCTCCGCATGTAACGCTGTGCATCTCACTGCACGCGCCGAACGACGAAATGCGCCGCCGCACGATGCCGATAGCCAACGCCTACTCGCTTTCGGAGCTCATACCCGCGGCAAAACACTATGCGGACGTGACGGGAAGGCGCGTCATATTCGAATATGCGCTGATAGAGGGGGAGAATTCTTCGGACGACAACGCGCGCGAGCTTGCGAAGCTGCTTCGCGGCATCAACTGCCACGTGAATCTGATCCCGCTCAACAGCGTAAAGGAGCGCAGCCTTAACGGAGTTTCAAGGGGGAGAGCGGCCGAATTCGCCGCGCTGCTCGAAAGGCTGCATATCTCGGCGACAGTCAGGCGCGAGCTCGGCACGGATATCGACGGCGCCTGCGGGCAGCTGAGGAACAAGCACATTGCTTCCCGGGAGGAGGAAGGGAAATGATCTACGCATACCGGTCTGAAACGGGCAAAAGAAAGAAGAACGAGGATTCGTTTTACATACCGGGCGAGGGCGAAATACCCGTCGTCATAGTAGCCGACGGAATGGGCGGTCACGTTGCGGGCGAAGTCGCCAGCAGCAAGGCGATAGAAAGGATCGTCGATTATATCGAAGGAGCTCCCGGCGGGGCGAGCAGCATAACCCTGCTTCGTCAGGCTATGAACGACGCCAACCGCGCCGTATTCGATCTTGCCATGACGGACGACCGTTATACCGGCATGGGCACGACAGTCGTCATGGCGCTCCTCGAGCCGGATAAATACACTGTCGCCAATATCGGCGACAGTCGACTGTATCATTTCGACGGGCGAAAGCTGAGACGCGTAACGAAGGATCATACCTACGTGCAGGAGCTCGTTTCGGCCGGTCTGATCACTGAGGACCAGGCAAGGACGCATCCTCAGCGCAATCTCGTAACAAGGGCTGTCGGCACTTCGCGCTTTGAAAAGGCGGACGCCGGCGTAAAAAGCTGGAAAAAGGGGGATATCCTCCTTCTGTGCTCGGACGGGCTTTGCGGCTCCGTCACGGAGAACGAGATGGAGATGATACTCCGCACGACGGGCGATCGGCTCGCCTGCTGCGATACGCTTGCCGGGCGTGCTCTCGACAACGGATCCACCGACAATATCACCGTCGTCCTGGCGGAGAATACGGAGGGTGCCGCAAATGATCGGTAAGCTCCTTAACGGCAGATACAAGATAATGGAAAAGGTGGGCAGCGGCGGAATGGCCGACGTCTACAAGGGCATGGACATATACGAGAGCAAGGTCGTCGCCGTAAAGGTGCTAAAGACCGAGTACTCGAGCGATCCGCAGTATCTTCGCCGCCTCAACAGGGAGGCGCAGGCGATGGTCTCGCTCAAGAACGAGCACATCGTATCGCTTCTCGATATGGGCAGCGAAGGGGATATCCATTATCTCATACTCGAATACGTGGACGGCGTTACTCTGCGCGAATACATGGATCAGAACGGTGCACTTGCCCCGGGCGACGCGGTCGACATCATCTGCGACGTTCTCGACGGACTCTCCTACGCGCATAAGAAGGGGCTCATCCACAGGGACGTTAAACCCCAGAACATAATGATGACCGAGGACGGCGGCATTAAGCTCGCGGACTTCGGCATAGCCAAATTCGCCGGCAAAGCCACCAAGACGTATGACGGCAAGGAAGCGGTCGGTTCAGTTTACTACATATCGCCGGAGCAGGCAAAGGGCGAAGAAGTCGATATGCAGACGGACATCTACTCCGTCGGCGTAATGCTTTACGAGATGCTCCTCGGCAAGCCCCCGTTCACGGGCGAAAACGCCGTTCAGGTCGCGCTGAAGCACGTAAACGAGGATATCGTTCCGCTTCATGAGGCGAACGACCGGATACCGATATCGCTGAGCGACGTGGTCGAAAGGGCGACCGACAAGGATCGCTCCATCCGTTATTCCGATGCGGAGGACATGAAGAGGGACCTTAAGCACGCGCTCAAGAATCCGCTTTCGAGATTTGCGAGGATCAACCGCAGGAAGGAGTTGTCAAATCCCGCCGGCGGAAAGAAAAACAAGCTGAAAGAGCATCTGCCGCTGATAGCCAGAATAGGCTGCGTTGTCGGCATTATAGGAGTATTCCTCGCCATGTTCCTCATCTCGCAGGGAAAGGGGAACGCCGGTAAGGACAGCGTGCCGAAGCTGCTTGGACTTACGGAGGATAAAGCCACCGAATACGCGCAAAACCGCGGGTACGGTATTAAGATAGTCGGATACGAAGCTTCGGATGAGTACGAAGCAGGTACTGTATGCGAACAGGAACCCGCCGCGAAGACAAAGGCAAAGCCCGGGACGGTCGTTTCGGTAACGATCAGCCTCGGGATGGAGACCGTCGCCGTGCCCGATCTTTTCGGAAAGACCGTGGACGAGGCAAAATCCGTGCTTGCCGAAAGAGGGCTTGTGCTTGACAGCGTTATCGATTACGAGGCGGGACCTCAGCTTGTCGGTACCGTGATCAAACAGTCCCCCGATCCTGGCGAGACGGTGATGACGGGCGATATGGTTAAGATTACCGTATGCAAGGAACCGATCGTTGAGACCATAAGGATGCCCGGGCTGTCCGGAATGAAAGCGGAGGACGCAGTCGGGACGCTCCTTGATATGGGCATCAACAACTACAGGATATTCATAACGGATAATTCCACGGCTTACGGCGAGCACCCCGATGGTACGGTCGTCGATCAGAACCCGAGTGAGGGTATGGATATCATCTATAACGCCATACTTGCGGAGATCTACGTATTCAGGCACGATCCCGGCGAGTACAGGGCGGAGTTCTCTGAAAACCTTACGTTGAGCAGCGCATCGAACGACGTTGTCGTTACCGTCGTTACCGATCTGGGGGAGATCGTCCTGTTCAGACAGGAGTACGGCAGCGGAACGGTTTCGGTGCCGATCACCGGCCGCTAATGGGAGAAGGGCGCGTTCACCAGCATCATTTACGTCAACGGCATGGTTTACACGAGCATTACCCGCAATTTCGAATAACGGAGGGCTTATTTGGATACCGAATCGGGAAGGATCATAAAGGGAGTCGGCGGCTTTTATACCGTGCTCACAGAGGGGAACAAAACGTACGTCTGCAAGGCGAGGGGGCTTTTCAGAAAGAACGGAGAGACGCCTCTTCCCGGCGATAACGTGACTCTCACCGTCGATAAAAAGGCGGAGGGCTATATCCAAAGCATACTGCCGAGGAAGAACGAGCTCCTGCGCCCGGCGCTCGCGAACGTAGATACGCTGCTGATCGTCGTTGCGGCGACGGAGCCGCTCCCCGATCTCGAGCTTTGCGATAAGCTCCTGATCTACTGCAAAAAGCAGGGCGTCCGTCCCGTGATCGTGATCAACAAATGCGACGGGGGAGAAAGCGGCGCTTCCGGCGCGATAGCGGAGCAGTACAGCGGCGCCGTCGACGACATCGTATCCGTTTCGGCGGAGACGGGCTATGGCATGGATGCGCTGAGGGCGCTCCTCTCGGACAGCACGACGGCGTTTGCCGGTCAGTCCGCAGTCGGCAAATCGTCGCTCATTAACAGGCTGCTCGGGCTCGATCTCAAAACGGGAGGTCTCTCGGCAAAGACCGAGCGCGGAAGGCATACCACCCGCCACGCGGAGCTTATCAGGATACCCGGAGGCGGGCTGATAGCGGATACGCCGGGCTTCAGCCTGCTTGAATCCGTTCCGCTCGAGCCCGAGGATATACCGGGTATGTACCGGGAGTTTGAGGAGTATATGGGTATGTGCCGATTCATAGGCTGCATGCATATCTCCGAGCCGGACTGCGCGGTAAAGCAGGCCGTTGCAGAAGGCGCGGTCAATAAGGAACGGTATCAAAGATACGTCAAAATAGCAAACGAAGCAATAGAGATGAGGAGGCATAAATATGACTGACAGGGTTATGGTCGCACCGAGCATTCTTTCGGCGGATTTCACGCGGCTTGGCGAAGAGGTCGCCGCGCTTAAAGGATTGGGCGCCGATTACGTGCATCTTGATGTTATGGACGGGAATTTCGTCCCGAACATCACGTTCGGAGCTCCCATGTGTAAGGCGCTGAGACCGACGACGGATCTCGTTTTCGACGCGCACCTTATGGTCGCCGAGCCCGCTAAATGGGTCAAGGATTTCGTTGACGCCGGCGCGGATATCATCACCATCCACCGCGAGGCGGATATCCACGCGCACCGCACTCTGCAGCTCATCAGGTCTTACGGCAAAAAGGCGGGTATCGCGCTCAATCCGTCGACTCATCCCAACGCCGTGGAATACCTGCTCGACAGCGTCGATATGGTGCTCGTAATGAGCGTCAATCCGGGTTTTGGCGGGCAGAAGTTCATCGACTCCTCGCTTATAAAAATAGAAGCGATCAGGAACATGGCTCTCTCCCGCGGGCTCGATATTGATATCGAGGTCGACGGCGGAGTCAATGAAAAGACCGCCGCGCTCTGCCGCGCCGCCGGAGCGAACGTACTCGTCGCGGGCAACGCCGTATTCAAGGCGGAGGACAGGCAGAAAATGATCAGCATGATAAGGGGCAACTGATGGCAAGGAAAAAACAGGACAAGGATCAGATCGATTTCAGCGAGATCAGGGAGAATTACAGCGTCGTCAGCATGGACGACGTGATGCATAACGCAATGCTCCCTTATGCGGAGCACGTCATTCTCGAAAGGGCGCTCCCGAGGGTCGAGGACGGCTTGAAGCCCGTTCAGCGAAGGATAATCTATACTATGCTGGAGCTCGGCAACACGCCGGACAAGCCGTACAGGAAGTCGGCGCGTATCGTCGGCGACTGCCTCGGTAAATTCCATCCCCACGGCGACAGCTCGGTCTACGACGCGATGGTACGTATGGCGCAGGACTTCAATATGCGCCTTCCCCTCGTGGACGGTCAGGGCAATTTCGGCTCGATCGACGGCGATTCTGCCGCCGCTATGCGTTATACCGAGGTCAGGATGGCTCCCGCCGCGATGGATATGGTGCGCGATATCGAGAAGGATACCGTCAAGTTCTGTCTTAACTTCTCCGATACCCTCAAGGAACCGGAGATGCTTCCCGGCAGATTCCCGAACCTCCTTATAAACGGCGCGAACGGTATCGCCGTCGGTCTTACCACGTCGATCCCCACGCATAACCCCAAGGAAGCGATCGATGCCGTTATAGCGAGGATCAAGGATCCCAGGATCTCGCTAGACGATATCATGAAGATAATGCCTTGCCCCGATTTTCCGACGGGCGGCTATATCATAAAGTCCGACGAGATAAGGAACGCCTACGCAACCGGGCGAGGCAAGCTCATCAACCGGGCGAAAACGCATATCGAGACCCTCAAGAACGGCAAAAAGCTGATCGTCGTCACGGAGTTTCCCTATCAGGTCAACAAGGCGAGGACGCTGGTCAGCATACGCGAGCTTGTCGATGCGAAAAAGACCGTTTTTGCCGGCGTTAACGACATAAGGGACGAGTCGGACAGGCACGGCATCCGCGCCGTCATAGAGCTCAAGAAGGACGCCGATGAGGATAAGATACTCCGCGCGCTCTTCAAATACTCCGATCTCCAAAGGACCTTCGGCGTTATCATGGTCGCGATAGCGGAGGGCAAGCCCAAGCAGCTCTCGCTCCTTGAGCTGATCGATCACTATATCCGTTATCAGGAGGACGTCGTCA
>JAEEGK010020268.1_pt1 | contig 14159 bp, 6 predicted proteins | sample 8958771 | NCBI WGS metagenome assembly JAEEGK01 (sample SAMN16246547, study PRJNA631951) | gut metagenome | biome: gut microbiome; feature: rumen; material: SC-attached | host: Bos | place: Iran: Karaj | collected 2018-10
ATTATTAGTATAATTGCAAATATATTTAACTCAATGATAATGGTGGTGATATTAACTGCTATCGCAATTTTATTTCCATTGTTTTCTCTAATTATTGGAATTTATTTATATATTAAATATAGACAAGCAGATAATTTAGAAAGTGTAAAAGAATTAGGAAATACTACTGATGGTAATTTAGTTTAATGAAAAATAATTATTTCAAATATTAATTTTTGAATTTTGATTTTTTTTTTATTTTTTTGAATTTATATTATTATTTTAAACTGCGGGCCTGTCTTCCCAATTATCATCATCTCTCTTTTTCCAAAATCTCCGCTCATACATCCAATGCAGAGATGATGCACTATGTGACTGTATTGGGGATCTCCCAAGTTGAACTTACAAAGGAAGGAATGTTCCTTGTGTACTTGGGAGATAGTATCTGAACGGAAAGAAGGAAGTAGCAAGAACTATCAAGCTAAGTCCTATCTCAGAGGAGATGAAAAACATTTCACACTCACTGTTTTCTGTAATCTGTATCTGATGGCCACTTTATTTTTAAAGAGATGTACTGATGCAAACTATGAGGAAGGAAGATTTGATTACCACTTACGATACTTAGTATAGCATAGGATACTGACTAATGTCAATGAGTCTTCGTAATCTATAGGATTGTAAATGATACAAAGAGACAGGATGTTCATTTGGAGAGAGCCTGGTTCTATCTGGAAGGAAAGTAAGGGATTCTAATTGAGATATTATCTAAGTGATTCAATAAACCTACAACGATGAAACTTTCTTTATTTTAACAATACACATTACTACAGTTTACAGGAATCTGATTGGGAAAGATATTTGGCTTGGAAAACAAAAGAATTGCTCAACTCTTAAAAACAGCAGGTTTTCAGAGAACTATTACCCCTCTTAATTTTGGTAATCTCATTCAACTTTGATATTTAATTATTTAAAGTTGTAATAATTATGAAGAAAATATAACTATTCAATTAGAAGATTTAATAGTTTTAGAAGAAAAAGTTTATAATATTGTTAAATGTTTTAAATATGAAAATGCTCATTATAGGTTATGGATAGAATGGTTGAATTTTTATTTTTTTACTTCTTTTTCAATTAATATACATTTTACGATAATTTAAAAACAAAAAGGAATTTATCAATAATTAAATAATAAAAATTTTTATGTTGATTATTCATAATAATTTAGTTTCAGTTGCTAAACATGTTTAAATTATTTTAATTTAAAAATGTAATTTAAATATATATGATTTATTCTCAAACTTAATATTAATTTAATAATTCATAAATATCATATATAAAATAAGAGTTTATTTAAAATTAATTTTTTACTTATTATAAATTTAGGAATAAACCTAAATTAACTATATCAAAAATTTTTTGTTATTGTAAATGATAGAAATAAAATTAATTGTTTAATTAATATAAAAAAAATAAATAAAAAAATAAATTATCCTCAGTAATTCTCACCTTGGATGAAAGTTAATTATTTTCTTTAGCTATAGAAGAAGGTAAAAAGTAAATTATTAATAAATCATTATTAACAAAGCAACTTCCAACAGTGTTAACAAAAATTCAAATTTAATCAAATATATATTTCAAAATAAGGAAATAAATAAATCATTAAATGTTATGATATGTTATTTATTAAAAAAGATTCAATAGCTAATGAATTTTCCATTGAAGAATGAAACAAAAGAAATTAAAAATTTAATTTGTGAATATATTTGCTGAAATCAAACATAAATAAATTCAAAATTTTTTAAATCATTATTCCAATATTTCTTCAAAAAGTAAATCTTAAAAAAAGGAAAATAATCATATAATTAATAAAAGAATACCTTTTAATTTAACATATAATACAAATACAATAAATTCAATAAGTATTATAAATAATAATAAGTTCACTATAGATAACAGAGGAATAATAAATTAGCAAATAGCAATCTAAAGGCATTAGTATTAAGATTAGCACCATTACAAAAAGGAGAATGGATTAATGCGACAGAATATACTAATCTTGATATTATTCAGTATAACAACAAGTTGTGTATGGTTGAAGTATCTTCACAGAATCAACTTAGATAAAGTTTAAGACCTTTATTGGATATTATTTATAGAAACTTTGGTTGAGAGACACCAAGTAGAGAATGATTGAAAAGTTTAGTACCCCATCATCATTGGGTTAATCAGAATAAACTTATTATAGACAAAGAGACTTGAGATTATGAAATGAAATTAAGAAGACAGAGTAAGGAGAGAGGGATAGATACAAATAATGAAAGATGTAATTGTGTTTTAGAGATTCAGATGAAGGATATCCCTTCAAGTGGATATCATAATAAATATTGTATTTGCTAATATAGTAAGATTGACTAAAATTTTTTTAATTTCTAAAAATTGATTTTAAATATTAATTAATTGTAAAAAAAGATATATTATTATTTTGTTTTTGGGAAGTTAATCTTTTATCAAAAAAAATATAATTGACATATTAAATATATTATTTTTGATTAAAAAATTAGATAGTTTATTTTATATCTTTCCGTAAATAAATAAAATTTAATAATTTATAAAAAAAAGAAAATGATCATTAGTCTTTTGATATTTTCAATACTAATTTTTATATCACCATTTATTATATTCAAATTGTTCAAATTAAATAATTATCAAGGATATTTATTTGGATTATTAAGTTTTTTGGCAGTATTAGGTTTGGGAGTGTGTCTAGGATTTGTTGCTGGTATAATTATGGTGATATTGTCAATATTTATGAATGCCCAAAGTACAACATTTACAGTTTTAATTCTAATAATCTATATACTTATATTGTTAGGAATATATATATCCATTTATCTTTTTCATCTTGAATTTATTAAAAAAATTAAAGATGAAAATAACAATGCAGTTATTTTTATGTATCTTTCAGGATATTTTTTAGTTACTACAATAATTGCCTTTTTCACTTCATTAGATGTCGATCTTTTTAAAAATTTAGGATTACCTCAAAATATATATAAAAGTTTAAATTCAATTATGCAATATTTACCATATTTTAATTTTTCATTGACTTTTGGTATTTGTATTTGTATATTTTTTTATTTAAAACAAAATAAAAAAATTTTATTTTATCTTTCAATTGGAATATATTCAGGAGAACTTATTATTAGTATAATTGCAAATATATTTAACTCAATGATAATGGTGGTGATATTAACTGCTATCGCAATTTTATTTCCATTGTTTTCTCTAATTATTGGAATTTATTTATATATTAAATATAGACAAGTAGATAATTTAGAAAGTATAAAAGAATTAGGAAATACTACTGATGGTAATTTAGTTTAATAAAAAATAATTATTTCAAATATTAATTTTCAATTTTGATTTTTTTTTTATTTTTTTGAATTTATATTATTATTTTAAACTGCGGGCCTGTCTTCCTAATTATCATCATCTCTCTTTTTCCAAAATCTCCGCTCATATATCAAATGAAGAGATGATGCACTATGTGACTGTACTGGGGTTCTTCCAAGCACGAACTTACAAAGGAAGGAATGTTCCTTGTGTATTGGGCGATAGTATCTGAACGGGAAGAGGAAGTAACAAGAACTATCAAGCTAAGTCCTATCTCAGAGGAGATGAAAAACATTACACGCTCACTGATATCTGTAATCTTCATCTGATGGGCATGGTATTTTTAGAAAGATGCACTGATGCAAACTATGAGGAAGGAAGATTTGATTACAACTACGATACTTAGTATAGCTCAGGATACTAGCTGGTGTCAATGAGTAAGTCGTAATCTTTAGGATGATAAGTGTTACAAAGAGAAATGATGTTCATTTGGAGAGAACCTGGTTCTATCTGGAAAGAAAGTAAGGGATTCAAATTGACATATTATCTAAGTGATTCAATAAACAGACAATGATGAAGATGCTTTCTCTATTTTAACAGTACACATCAGTGCCGTTTGACAGGAATCTGATTGATGAAAGATATTTGACTTGGAAAACAAAAGAATTGCTCAACTCTTAAAAACAGCAGGGTTTTCAGAGAAATCTTACCCCTCTTGATTTGGTAATCTCATTCAACTTTGATATTTAATTATTTAAAGTAGTAATAATTATGAAGAAAATATAACTATTCAATATTTTTAGAAGAAAAAGTTTATAATATTGTTAGATGTTTTAAATATGAAAATGCTTATTTTAATTTATGGATAGAATGGTTGAATTTTTATTCTTATACTTCTTTTTCAATTAATAAACATTTTATGATAATTTAAAAAAACAAAAAGGTATTTATCAATAATTAAATAATAAAAATTTTTATGTTTATTATTCATAATAATTTAGTTTCATTTGCTAAACCTTTTTAAATTAATTTTATTTCTTCACTTCTCTTATCTTTTTTTTTATTTTTTTCAATATTGTTTGAAAGAATCCAAATAACTTTATCATAAATCTAATATTAGTATTCAAATTTTTACTCTTATTTTTTTTTTAATAATAAACTTATTCAGTCACATTCTTCTTTTTTCACTTTTAATTAATAAATATTAAGCAGTAAAAATGATTTGAATTTAAAGAATTATCTTAATTAATAAATCAAATTTCTAAAGTTTTATGATGTTTCCAAAATTTGATTTTAATACATTGGAATTTATTCAATAATCCTTTTTTTATTTAGTTAGAATAATCAGTCAGAAATTACTTTTGCTTTTATTATTAAAACAATCAAATAAAGATAAATATTTAAAAAGACATTTAAATAGATTAGTTTTAAGACTAAGAAAGATAAAAGAGATTATTAATTAATATTCTTGGCTGATAAATTTTACAACTTAAGAACATAATATGTAAAATATATAATTAATAAACATATAAATATGAAAATGAATAATTGTTAAATTATACTTTTAGTTCTTTTATTTCTTTTAAATTCTAATAACTATCTTTTTTCTTTGTCAGATTTTTTAAAAAAAATATTTTTAAAAAATTTAAAGTTTCAGTTCTTTTTTCAGGAATATCTAATTATAGTATATCTTAATAATTTTTAAATTCATCTTTTAAAATTTTCTTTTTAATATTCTTTTATTTTATTTATTTTTTCTTAACAAAAAACCAAGAAATAAAGAAAAGATTCATTATAAAATAATCTTCTTGTGATTTATTTTTAATTTTTTGAATATTTTTTAAATTAAATTGTGAAAATTTGTATATATAAATTGAATGAAGAAATTTATTTTTTAAAAATCAAAATTTTTATAATTTTTTATTTATATTTAAAAAAAAATTTATAACACAAACCCATTGATTTACTTCTTTTTCATTTTTTGAAAACAAAACATAAAATTTTCCATTTTGTTCTTTTTGAACAACTTTATAAACAGCATCATCATTTGAATTATCATTTTCATAAATATCTTTAATATCAATATACATAAAAAAATATTTATTTAAATAATGAATATTTAACAATGAAAAATCTAATCTTCCACAACTTTCAATTTGAGATAAATCTAATTCTCTTTGTGAACTTTTAGAAAGTAAAAAATTTTCTCTATTTTGAAAAATACAAAATTTTTTTCTTGTTAAAATACAAAATTTTTGAATATTCATTGAACAATTTTTAAATATATTAGAAAGAATCATTTTATAAATATTACCATTAAACATAATTTCATCTATTTTAGTTGAATTTAATTTTTTAGTTGAAATGAATGAAGTAATATCTAATGTTTTCCAAATAACATTAATACTATCATTATTAGTATTTTTTTTTTGATTTATAAAAATATCATTTAATTTATGAATTCCATTTATTACTAAACTATGATTTAAATGTGTTGAATTTTCATTAATATTTAACGAATTACTATTTGACCGATTGTGTTTTGATTTTAAATTTAAATCATTATTACCATTAAGTAAATTTTTTGCTGATTTATTATATGATATATTAAATATTTTTAAAGTATTTTGATTAATTTTTATATTATTTATTCCTCCATCTTTATTTAATTCATTTGAATTATTATTTTTTTTATTGGGTAAATAATTATTATCATTTGAATTATTATTGAGATTAGTATTATTATTTAAAGTATAAAAGGAATTAGAATTTGAATTTATAGTTTTATTTGTGTTGTGATTTGAATTAATATTTTCTCCTTTATTATTATTTGAATTATAATTTGAATTTAATTCATTATTTTTTTTTGAATCTATAACATAAGGATCTTTATTAAAAAATTCAATAATTGGTTCATCTAAATCAATTCCAATTTCTCCGTTCTGTTGCTCTTTAATAATAACTAAATCATTATCTTTAATTTTCTTTAAATTTTTATCATAATCACTTTTATTGTTATTAAGATTTGAATAAACAATATTTCCTTTATATTTGTTTATATTTTTATTGTTTGTATTTTTTGAGTTTCCAGTTTCTTTACTAATTTCTTCGTCATTTATATTTTCTTCTTGATTGCATCTACAACCACAAGTGACAACTCCCATTTTTAATTAATATTTTAAATTTATATATATTAATTCACTAAAAAATGTTATTAAGAAGGAACCATTTTTTCAATGAAAAAAATCATAAAATTTTATCATTAAAAAAAAATGTATATTTAAACTTTAATAATCTTATTTTACACTTAATTATTAATATTTCTTTCCTTATTATAAATATATATCTTTCATTATTTTGAAAGAACATTTTTCTTGCCTATTTTTTATTATCTTTAATAAAAATTTCATAATTTTTGAAAATTAAATTCATTAGTTCACTCATTTTGAAAACAATAAAAACATAATTAAATTATTGATTCTCTTTCTATGATACATTATTCAGAACATAAATCATTTTCTTTATTATAGAATTCTCAAATTAAAATAAAATAAATATATATTTTTTATATTAATGATTACATCTTTTTCTTCTCCTTCAATAAATCTATAAAACTAATAATCAGAGTCATTTCATCTCTTCAATAAATGTAAAAATATTGTTTTAAAATATAAAACTCTGCATTTTTTGGAATATCTTTATAATATTTTCTAAATATATCTATTTTTGTAGAAATGCCAATAAATCTGTAATTTTTCAGTGAATCTTTTTTCCTAAAGAATATTAGATTTTCTTTTTCTTAATGAGTATTCAAAACTCATCAGATATTTAATTTTTGGATTGAGTGAGTGATTTCAATTTTCTTTAATATTTTATTTTTCTTTTTCATTATTCAATTTAACAATAAATAAAAAAATTAATATAATTACTTTAATACTAATGATTATATATATTTTTTTAATTTTACTGTTTTATTACATATAATAATAAATATATTAAAGTCATTAGTTGTATTTTTAATTAATTTAAAATATTTACATTGTATTTTTTAATTTTTAATTTTAATATCTAAATTAATGATTCAAAATAAATAAAAAGTGATTATAATATTTACTTTAAATAAATAATAATAATATTCAATGGCATCTTACTTCGATTTATTTGTTCTGTATGGAATTCCTCCTACTTTTTATGTGAATGGTTCAAAACAATTTTATACTTTATTCAGTCAAATTGCTTCATTTTTTTCAATATTTTTAATTATTTTCTTTTCAGTATATTGTAGTTTACAATTATTAAATAGAAAAAATCCTCAAATAACAAGAACTGTTTATGTTGATGAATATCCACATCCAATTAATTTATCTAAGAATTTCATATTTACCTTTTCTCTTCAATATCAAAATTATACAAATTATGTAAATGAAAGTATATATAGTGTATCTGCAAGTTATACTCAAACAAAAATTGACAGTAATGGAAATACAATAGAAAAAAATACTCCAATATCAATAACAACATGTGATAAAATAAATATAAATATTTTAAAAGATTATTTTCATACTTTATCATTGGAAAATTTATATTGTATAGAAAACCCAGATGAATTAGTATTAGAAGGTGATTTTCAAAGAAATTATTGGAATTATTTAACATTCAGATTTCACTTTTGTAATAATAATAAAAATTGTGAAGAAAAAAGTAAAATAATAGATATGTTAAAAGGAGGATATTTTGGAATGTTTATAAGCGACATTATTGTTCAACCTTTAAATTATAAAAAGCCAGTTATATATAATGGTATAAATCAATATACTACAATATCATCTCTTATGTATAAAGATTTTTGGGTTTATTTTAGAACAAATGAAATAAAAACTGATTCTAATTTTTTTTTTGAATCTCATAAAAAAGAAATTTATTATGGTTTTGATAAAAGTTTTGAACATAGTGATATGAGAGATATAGAATCTAATTTTATGACAATGATAGTAAGAGCTTCTTCTGATAGATATGTTTATAGTAGAACATATAAAAAATTTGCAAGTGTTATTGCAGATATTGCTGGAATGATGAAATTTATTTTTTTTCTTGGAGATTCACTTGTTTATTTTTTTGAAAATGTTTATTATAAATTTTACTTATTTTCTTTCTTTGATATAAAAATAAATGATAAATTACATTTATTAAAATTTCCTTCGAGAAAATATTATTCTAATGCTAATCTATCTCATTATAATAGAGATACTGAAAAAAATAAGAGAGAAAATATTAATTTGTTTATGAGTGATGTTGCTAAAAGTACAAAAATTAAAAATAGATTAATTATTCCTGAAGAAATGTCAGATAATATTAATTTAAATGAAGTTAATTCGAAAAGTAATTCAGAAATTAATGGACAGCAAGGATTAAACTTTAAAAATCATAATAATAAAAATCAAAAAAATTATACAAAATTTTTAAATTGTTTTTCAATACTAAATATCATTCTTTGTAAATACAATAAAAAGATTATAAATCAAAATATTGAAGAAATATATAATAATATAATTATTTATTTTGAAATTATTAGATTTTTTAAATTATATAATGATGTAGAAGAAGTAAAAAAATTTGTTTTTAATTTTGAGCAGTTTAATTTTATGGATAATAATTATTTTTTTTCTTTGAATAATGAAAAAACAATAAATAATTTTAATAATAATTTTTATTCAGTTTTTAATAAAAAAGCTAATTTTAAAACTCAAATTTCTAATATTTCAAGTAAAAAGAATCAATCTTCAATTAAAAAATTAGTTTCTGGCATTTAATGTAAAGAAAAGAAAAAAGTTATTGTAAAATATAATATTGTTTTAAAAAAGAAAAGAGATAATTTATTTATAATTTTATTATAAATTTACTCTATAAATAATTTGTGATAAATGTTTTATTGCGAAATTTTTTTAATTTCTTCTATAACTTTAATTAAATATTTATAAAAATGAAGAATTTTTTTTCAAGTTTTCCAATTTCATTTAAAACTTTTTTTTTTATTTTTAATTGAATTTCTTATTAATAAAATCTTTTTAATACCACCACAATTATTTTTTCAAATTTTATTCTTATTATTTGAAATAACTTTAAAAAAACTTTAACATCATTATTAGAATTTAAACTATCTTTTGTTCTTTGTTCATTTAAACTAGTACTTAAAGTTTTAATTTTTCTTTCATAATAATATTATTATTATTTTGTTTTAATTCTTTTGTCTAAAAGTAAATTTCTGATATTAAACTTTTTCCTGTTAAAGACGAAGAAAAATAAGCCTTCTTTATTTAAATGTGCTTTTCTTTTTAATCTTTCTTCTTCCTGTTTATTGATTAAAGTTTTAATATTATTAGTATATTTTGTTAATTCTTGTTCTTCTTTAAATAAATATTTATTGTAATTTCCTTGAGTTAAGTTCATTTTTTTTAGTGGTTTATATGATGAATGAGAATAAAGTACAATGATAATTCTCTTCTTTTTTTAACTCAGATATTTCATTCATTTGAATCTTTTATATTAGGACTTAAATCGAGCTAAATTTCATTATCTATTGTATTTCAATTTTATTTTGTTTTTCAACTTCATCCTTATCCATTTTAATTAATTGACTTTCTAAACTAAAAGATATCTTTCATTTTTTTTTTCCATTTTTTTCGAATTATTAATAATATCATTCACATTGGAATTTTTGTCAAAATTTTTTTATTAGGAATATTTTCATTATGAAATCTAATTGAAATACCAGAAACTTCAGGAGTTAAATGTTTATTTGAATTATATTCAAAATATATTTTTAAATTTGAACTTGGAATTAATTTTAAAGAATCTCAAGGATTCTCAAATTGTTTTTGTTTCAAATGTTTTATTTTTAATTAAATTTAATTTTTAAGAGATTTAAAATTAAATTTATTGAAATTCTGAATTAAATAAATAATAATTTACTAATTATAATAAATATAATAAATAATTATCTGATATGTGGATTGGGACCACACCACAATTAATCTTTATTATATATTCATTTTTATAAAAAATTTATTTAATTAAATAATTTATATTATATTCTTGAATAATTTAAATAATTATTTTAAATTATCAAACTTTTAAATATAAAAGCTTAAAATCCCTTTTTTTCATTTTTTTCATCATGATAAACACCTCCTCTTCCTCTAAAAATAGAACTATCACCTCTTCCTCTTAACATTGAACCAACACCTCTTCCTCTTGATACAACTTCACTTGAACCTTCATATACTTTTTTCTTTTTTCTTCCTTTCCCTCCTCTATCAAAAAATCTCCTTTTTTTTCTTCCAATTAATTCTTCACTTCCATATGTATCAATATCCATTTTATTTTCATCATCGTTGTTATTTTTCTTTTTTCTAAATTCTTTTCTTTTTAATTTTCTTTCAGCTTTTTTAATATATTTTAAACTATTTTTGTTTTCTCCTAATCCACAACAATTATTATGAATTTTTTTATATTCATCAATATCTTTTTTATCTGATAATGTATAAAAATCTTCAATTGTATCAAATCCAATTGCCCAATAAGATTTTTTTGAATTAGAATGACCTTGTCTATTGGTTTTTTCCCTATATTTATGTAAAGTATTATATTTATTAATTTCTTCCCAAATTTCTGGTTTATTTTTTTTAATAAATTTCTGATAATCTTTTCTATGAGTTCTTATTGGATTTCCATTATTCCATAAATCTTCTCCTTTTTCATTTTTTCCACTTAAAATTCCTTTTAATTTCTCATATCTTAAAGGAATATCAATTGATTCATCTAAAATTTGTTTTTTTAAATCTATATATCCTTTACTACTATCATTTGATATTTTATGATTTAAATAACCTTTTGTTATTCCATTTTTCATTAAATCATTAAATTCATTTAAATCTTTTGTTCTAATTATTTTATCTATAAGTTCAGATGAAATTATTTCAAATTGTTTTTTTATTTGTTTTTGATTTTCAATTGAATATTCAGCAGCATATATATGTTTTACTTTATTTTTTAAAAAAACATCAATTTCTTTTTCATCATTTGAATCCATTATTATCATTTTTTTTTCATCTTCATTTTCTCTTTTATTCTTTTCTTTATATAATAATGATTGAACAATATTAAAAACAATGAATTTATCATAATCAAAATTAATTCCTAAATCTTCTTTTAAATTTTCAAATTTATATTCTTTTAAATTTTTAATGTTATCTAAAGGAGGATTTTGTAATGAAGTTAAAAATAGAATATATGAATAAGGAATTAAATTAGTCCAACCTAATATTTTTTTATATTCTTTTATTACTTCTTTATTAATATGGAATTGATTATAAAAAACTGGATCAATTTCTTTTTGAAATAATTCAGGTAATTTTGTTCCATATTTTTCAAAGTCTATTCCCAATGAAGATATTAAATTTTCTCTTATAAAATCATCTTGATTTTTTGCTTTTCTTATTCTTTTTCTAAATATTTTATATATTTCAAATCTTATAATTGCTCTAAATATTTTTTGAAGTTCATTTTTATTAAAAATATTATTTTTGGCAGAATAATATAAAATAGGAAGCATTTGAAATAATCCATAATTATTAATATATAATCCCATTTTATTATTTTTATCATTTAATTGATTTTTAATTATTTCAATTACATCATTATATTTATTTCCACAAATAAAATTCATAGAATTACAAATATCTAAAAAACTCATAATATTAATTTCACTTTTATTTGTCTTTAAAACTCCAATCATTTTCCATAATCCTGATAAAATATTTGATTCAAAAGTTAAAGGAATATCAGCAAGTACTCTTCTCATTCCTAAACCAGATAATAATTCTAAAATTTTAGGTGAATATTTATGTAAAAATTTATATATTTTATAATTATGAAAGATAGGAATACAATTATTAATTTCTTCTTTAGTTCCAGGAACTTCTAAATGTTTATTTCCTTTTGAATATTCTTCAGCAGTTGCAATATCAGCAATACTTATATAACATCCAGGATAAATATTTTTAACTATATAAACAGAAGGATCAGGATATTCACCAATTTTTCCATTACAACCAATACCAACTATATTAATTAATTTTAAAATATCAGTAATTTCTAATTCTTTAAAAAATGATTCATTTACTAATTCACTAATGTCTTTAAGAGATTCAATTGTTGTTGATGTTGAATAAAAACTAGAAGGATGAGATGAATAATCTATATTTTCTAATTCTTTAATATTCTTAGATATATTATTTATTTCTTCTAATACAATTTCATTTATATTTTCTCCTGTATTTAATGCTCTTTTTGCTAAATTTTTTCCTAATTTTGTATTATCAATACTTCTTAAATAATCAGCTTTTTGTTGACTATTAAGTCCTGATAATATATTATCATTTTTAATTTCATTCATTTTATTTGAGATTAATCCTTTTCTTTTATTAATTAATTTTTGAATATAAAGAATTCTTGAAGCCATTTTACCATCTTTTAATACTAATTCTTCTTCTTTATTTTCTAATGAATCTTCAAATATTTTAAAATTATTAAAAATCATTTCAATTTCTTTTTGTGATTTTTCATTGTTTACAATTTTTAATACTTTAAGTTTATTTAAATATCCATTTATCTTATTAAATAAAATTCTTCCATAATTCGAAATATTAATTTCTTCTCCGTAAATAACATTCATATCAACTTCTTCTTCATCATTTACTTTTATTTTAAACTTAACATTTTCATTATAATCATCTAACCAAAAAAAATTCTGTCCAATAAAAAGTTTAATTTCTTCTTTTTTTTCTCCCCAAGGTTCATTTTTAATACAAGCACAATTAGATTTCATATTTAATCTACAATCAAATCCATCATCTTTAAATAATTCATAAATTTTATCACCAGTTTCAATATAAGAATCTCTTGAATTAATATCAATTAAAGTAGCTTCTTTAACATTATTTAATTGTAATATAGAAGCTAAAGCTAAAGTATCAGGTTGTCCAAATTCAGAAGTGAAATATCTAATTGCTTGAGAATTTATTCTAAATTTTCCTTTTATTTCATTAGCAAATTCAGATGCTAATTTAGGTACTAATTTACGTTCTTCTTCTACTACTAATTCTCCATCTGAAAGAGTTAAAATTCTAAAAGGAGTTTTTTCATTTTTTGGAATAAATATTTTTTTCAATTCAGGGAAAATTTCACTCATTTTTTCTATTGCTCCTGGAGCTGGTTCTGTACAATTTAAAAAATCTGATTTTTTAAATTTTCTATAATCAACGTAATCTTCAAATGTTATAAAATGAGTTTGTTTATTTGCAGGAAATTTTAACTTGTCTAAAAGATATGGAATTATTTTATTTATAAGAATTGGATAACTATAATTCATTGAACCTGATCTATCTACTATTAATATTAATTCATAATCTGTATTTTTTCCTGATTTTGATTGTTCTATTGAAGTTTCAGCTACATATCCTTTTTTATATGGATGTAAAATTATATTGTAATCTTTTGTTTTCATTAAATTTTTAAATTACATTTGACATTAAATTACTATAAAAAAACTGATTAATTTTATTGAATAAATTTTTTATTTTTTAATTTTTTTATTTTTATAAAAATATATTATTTATAATGGAATTATTAAAATTTAAAGTTATTGTTTTATATAAAATTTTATAGAGAATTATCTGGGAATTGAGAATTTGGGATTGGGTTAATTGGGGATTGGGGATTGGGGATTG
>JAEEGK010020270.1_pt1 | contig 14159 bp, 8 predicted proteins | sample 8958771 | NCBI WGS metagenome assembly JAEEGK01 (sample SAMN16246547, study PRJNA631951) | gut metagenome | biome: gut microbiome; feature: rumen; material: SC-attached | host: Bos | place: Iran: Karaj | collected 2018-10
ACTCAATGGCTACACCACCTCCAAGGTACAGACCCCTCAAGGTGAGCAATTCATTGTCAACGCCCCCCAGATGGCTTCCATGCTGGAAGCTGGCGCTCCTGATCTCCCGATGTTCCCAATTCCGGCTATCATCGGTGATCAAGCTGAAATGACCGTCAACGTCATTGACGCACAATACACTGATTATACTAACGTTGAAGTTGCCCCCTCAAAGGGCAACTTCAGCCGTAAGATCAATTACGAAGATGTTCCTTTCACCTATGGTGAGATGTATCAGCAGGATGCTTTCTGGCCTGCTACACAAGCCTATCTCGAGAAGCCTTACATCTTGAGAGACTTCCGTGGCCAGAACATCATGGTTCGCCCCTTCGCTTACAACCCTGTGACCAAGACCTTGCGTGTTTACACCAACATGACCATCGCCATGACCAAGGTGAGCGACAACGGCGAAAACCAGAAGGCTACCCGCAGAAGCAACACCATTAAGGTTGACCCAGAAGTGAAGGCTCAGTACAACCGCCGTTTCATCAACTTCGGCGAAGCTGGTGCTAAATACACTTTCGACGAGGACTTCGGCGAGATGCTTATCATTTGCGCAGATCAATACATGACCAATCTTCAGCCTCTCGTTGACTGGAAGAATAAGTCAGGCCGTCCAACCACAATGGTTAGCGTGACAACAGCTGGTGGCAACAACATTGAAAACATCAAGAATTACGTCACCAACTTCTACAATGATCCAGATCATAACCTCGAGTTCTTGCTTCTCGTTGGTGAATACAACGAAATCACTCCTAAGAACTATGGTTCAGGTTCAGGTGGTACATGCTATTCTGACAACTATCTTGGGAAAATTGAAGGCAACGATAATTACCTTGAAGTTTTAGTTGGTCGTTTCTCAGTGGCTAACGCAGCTGACGCAGACTTGCAGGTCAACAAATCGATCTACTACGAGCGTGACGTTCAGGCAGGAGCAACATGGGGCAACAAAGGTATGGGTGTCGGTTACTATGGCGCAGGTAGCGGTCACTTTGGTGAAGATGACTACCAACATATTGACTTTATCCGTGACACCCTTTTGCATTACACATACGAAATGGTTACAGAGCATCACGGCGGTAGCGGTGGTGACGCAAGCGTTTCAACAATCAGCGGTACCATCAACGAAGGTATCAGCATCATCAACTACTGCAACCACGGTTCAGAGACCAGCTGGGGTGTTGCTAACTACAGCGTCAGCAACGTGAGCGCTTTGACAAATGACAATATGCTCCCAGTTGTTTGGTCGGTGGCTTGTTTGAATGGTAAATTCGATGTGGGTACTTGCTTCGGCGAGTCATGGTTGCGTGCCAACCACAACGGCAATCCTGCAGGCGCTGTCGCTGGTATGTTCTCATTCGTTTCACAACCTTGGATTCCACCAATGTACGGTCAGGACGAGATGGTCGACATTTTGACTGGATGGCGTAGTACCGACCAGTTCAATCACACCATCGGCGGTTCTTCATTGAACGGAAGCATGTATGTTCTCGATATGGCTCCTGGCGATTCATATCAGACATTCAACACATGGATTCTCTTTGGTGACCCGTCATGCATGATTCGTACCGACATTCCTACTGAGATGAGCGTTTCCGTTTCTCCTTCAGTGTTGTTGATCGGCATGACCGAGCTTCAAGTCTCAGCTGATGCTGAATACGGTATCGCTACATTGACATTGGACGGCGAGGTTCTTGCATCAGGTAGAATCATTGATGGCCAGTGCACACTCCAGTTCCCCGCTTTGTCAAATGTCGGTGACGCAGAACTCGTTATTCTTGGCTATAACAAAGTAACCTACACAGGCACCGTCGAAGTGGTTCCTGCTGAAGGTGCTTACATTACCGTAAGCGATTACGCATTGAGCGCTCCTGCCAACTATGGCGAGACCATTGACATGGCTATTGATTTCAAGAATGTTGGTGTTCAGACTGCAAACAACCTTACCGCAACGATCTCTACCGAGAGCGAGTACATCAACATTATCAATGCAGAAGGCTCATTCGCTTCCATCAATCCTGATGAAATTTTAACGGTGGACGGCTTCCAGTTTGAGGTTGCCTCCAACGCTGTGGACGGTACAAAAGTTCGTTTTGATGTCGAAATCACCGACGGCACCAACACATGGCTCGGCAAAGCTATGGTCGAACTTCACGCTCCGGTCGTCGCGCTTACCGAAATTATGGACGCTAACAACTATTTGTCATTTACATTCTCTAACGAAGGCTCGGCTCCATTCTATGGCGGTGAACTGACCCTCACAAGCTGCTCACCCGACCTCGTGTTTGAACCAGCTACAATCACTGTAGAAGACATTATTGAAGGCGGTGCATCACTCACTATTGCTTCAGCCTATACCATTGATCCCAGCGTCGAGCCATCCTCTTCATTCGAGGTAGCTTACGACTTCACTACTGGCGCCTTCGATTTCAGCGGTATCTACACTATTTTGTACCAGGCATTTGTTGAAGACTTTGAAAGCGGTTCCTTCGGCGAAGGCTGGACATTCAGCCAAAACAACTCTTGGACCATTGTCAATGGCGGAACAAAGGGTACAAAGTGCGCTAAATCAATGAACAACGGTATTAATAGCTCTGACTACTCCATGACGCTGACCGTTAACGTTGCAACAGCTGGAAACATGACCTTTATGTACAAAGTGTCATCAGAAACCAACTATGACAAGCTGCACTTCTTCATGGATAATCAAGAAAAAGGCACTTGGTCAGGTGATGTGGACTGGACACTGTTCACACAACCTGTGACCGTAGGTCAGCACACCTTCAAGTGGAGCTACACCAAGGACAGCTCTGTGAACAGCGGCAGTGACTGCGGCATGGTGGATGAAATTTCCTTCCCCATGACCAATGTTTATACCTTCATTGAACCCGCTTACGACCTCGTTGCAACAGTTGAAGGCCACGATGTAACTCTTAACTGGGGTGCTTCATCAGAAGCTGTGTCATACGCTGTGAAACGCGATGGTGAGACCATAGGTACTGTGTCTGAAACCACCTACACAGACCGCATTGAAGAAAGCGGCGTTTACAAGTATTCTGTTTGCGCTGTCGATGCTACTGGCTCAATGTCAGCTCCTGTCAACGTAATCGTTGAACTCGACTTCACCGGTGTAGCTGAGAACCAGAATGTCAAGGTGAACGTGTTCCCGAACCCTGCCAACGACATGGTGAACATCAACGTCAATGGTGAGTTCAAGTATCAACTCGTCAACAGCCTCGGCCAGGTTGTCCGCAACGGTAAAGCCAACAACAAGGCTACCGTCAGCGTGAGCGAACTGAATCAGGGCATCTACTTCCTGACGATCACCGTTGGCAACCAAGTCAGTGTACAGAAGGTAGTTGTTGAATAACAATTATTTTCCATCCACATTTAAAAAATCCCGCCAAATTGGCGGGATTTTTTTATTTTTGCATCAACATATCTTAATAGCTATTTTATATGAAAACTAGAGTACTCGCCCTACTGCTGACGCTTGTATCATTTGCGTCATTCGGACAACAAAGAATTACTTTGACCGCTTCCAATGAATCAATGGTCAACATCACCGTGGACGTGCCTGAATTCGCAACCACAACGGTGAACACTCCTCGTGGTGAAGCCTTCGTCGTATCCATCCCGAAGACTATCAGCGGCTCCGCCGCCGGTGAACCCGAACTTCCTTTGATCGCTATCCCTGTAATTATTGGCGACAACGCCCTGATGAGCGTTGAGGTGACCAAATCTGAATACACCGATTACGAGAACATGGAGATCGCTCCTTCGAAAGGCGACTTTCCACGCAGCATCAACCCTGATGACGTGCCCTATACCTATGGCAACGCCTATCAGCAAAACGCTTTCTTCCCTTCGGTGATCGCCAAGCTTGACGAGCCTTACATCCATCGCGACGTGAGAGGACAAAACATCATGCTTTCTCCCATCACTTACAACCCTGTGACCAAGGTGCTCCGCGTGTACAATCACATTGAGCTGAGCATGGTGAATGTCGGCGTTGACCATCGTAACGTCATCACCAACCGCACCAAGTCATTCAAATTGGATCCCGAGTTCAAAGCTATCTACGAGAAACGTTATATCAACTTCAGCCAGTCGATGTCAAGATACAACTCCATCGCTGATGATGGCGAGTTGCTTATCATCTGCCACGACGAATTCATGACTGCCATGGAGCCTTTTGTAGCATGGAAGAGACAGATTGGCCGTCCAACAACCATGGTTGGCACTTCTGAAACTGGCAATACTGCCGCAGCCATTAAATCTTTCATCGAAGCCTACTATGCCGAAAATCCCGATTTGACCGACATCCTTCTCGTCGGCGACGTGGCACAGATTCCGGGAGTTTATATCTCAGCAGGCTCAGGTACTTACGGCTATTCAGGTTACGGTGACGTTCAATACGGACAACTCGCAGGCAACGACTATTACAACGAGGTCATCGTTGGCCGTTTCTGCTGCGAGACAGAGGAACAGGTGATCAATCATGTCAATAAGGTCTTGAACTATGAACGTGATTTAGACGAAACAGCTACATGGCTCACGGTGGGTCAAGGCGTTTCGAAACGCGAGGGCGGTGGCGGCCACTATGGCGAGGATGACTATCAACATATCGACAATATCAGAGACGACTTGTTGGGCTACAACTACACCGAGGTGCATCGTGACTATCAGAGTGTCAGTGGCGTTACCGCGAGTGCGACGACTGTTAGCCAACACATCAATGAGGGTGTGAGTATCATCAATTACTGCAACCACGGCAACATCACATTGTGGGGTGTCTTCAGCTACAGCAACTCACATGTCAATGCGTTGACCAACGATTATAAGTTGCCTTATATAATCTCAGTCGCTTGTCTTAACGGAAAATATGACCATAGCGGACCATGTTTCGCTGAGACTTGGATGCGTGCCACCAATAACAGCAATGGCAATCCAACGGGTGCCATCGGCGGCATGTTCTCATACATCTCTCAGCCTTGGATTCCACCGATGTATGGCCAGGATGAGATGATTGACGTTCTGGTTGAATCCTACAGCGATAATATCCGTCGCACCATGGGTGGTGTCTCTGCCAACGGCAGCATGGCTGTTTTGGACCAAGGTGCCAGTCAGAATGCAAATAAAGGCACCTACAACACCTGGATTCTGTTTGGCGACCCAACCTTGACACTCCGCAACGCTGTTCCCACAGTGATGACCATCAACGCTCCAACGGAGATCCCAAGAACTATGACCAGCCTCACACTGACCGCCTCTGATGCTGACGGTGCTTTGGCCACTTTGACTTTCGATGATGAGATCTTAGGTTCAGCCACTATCATCGACGGCACTGCCGTTATCGAATTCGACGCTCCAAGCGCCGCCGGCACAGCCACATTGACCGTCTTTGGCTATAACAAGAAAACCTTTGTCACTTCGATTGAAGTCACTGATGGAGCCACTCCTACCCCATTGTTGGTGATGGCACTTGCTGATCCTGAGTCAATAAAACTTGGTGAATCTCTCACTTTGACAGCCAATGCCTCTGGCGGAACAGGTGTTTACTCCTTCTCTTGGGATCCAGTTGAAACCTTAGCTGAGCCCTTCGAAGCTACCACATTGGCAACACCCAATGAAATTGGCATATTCATTTACACTGTAACTGTGGATGACGGTATGAATACCGCTTCTTCAACTGTGGAGGTAACTGTAACGGAACCAGATCCTATTGTTTGCCCAACACCCAAGCACTTTGTTGGACAAAGCTATTACGATGAAGGTGAAATCGGTGCATGGTTAAGCTGGGATAGAGCCAACTATGAATTCACTCTCGACAAGTTTGAAATCTACAGAAGTATCAACAACATCGATTTCGAAGTGGTGGAACGTATCGTCAACACTCCTTCCATCAATCACTATGAATGCCACAACCGAGTGGATAATCCAGGCTTGTATTATTACCAAATCGTCGCCATCTACCAAAACGGCTGCCAATCCGATCCTTTACAGATCGAGGTTGAAGTGTTAGACTACACCTCAGTTAGTGAGCGCACCTCCGATGCCGTGGCGATCTATCCGAACCCAACATCTGGTAAGATCACCGTGGCTTCAGACAATATGCAGCAGATCAGCGTCGTCAATAGCATCGGCCAGACCTTGCGTCAAATAAACGCTGAAGGTACCGAGGTTACCATCGACATGTCGGCCTTTGGAAGAGGCATTTACATGCTGATGATCCAAACCGAAAACGGCGTCACCGCCAAGAAAGTCATCGTTGAATAACAATAAAACAAACGCTTTTCCATGAAAATAAAGTTCATTGGAGCTGTTCAAGAAGTCACAGGTAGCAAACACCTGATCACTACCGACCACGGAAAGAACATTCTGCTCGACTGCGGTATGTTCCAAGGCAAAGGTCTTAATACCGATGCCGCCAACCGTAACACCATGATCGAACCCAAAGACGTGGATTACATCATCCTGACCCACGCCCACATCGACCATTGCGGTTTGATCCCTTATTTCTACAAGAAAGGTTTCCGGGGTCAGGTAGTTTGCACTGACGCTACACGTGACTTATGCAACATCATGTTGCCCGACAGTGGTTTCATACAAGAGAACGATATGGAGTGGTTCAACAAGAAACGCCGCAAGCAAGGCCTTCCTGCTTTGGAACCCATCTATACCGAAAAAGATGCCCGCGAGAGCATGGATCTTTTCCTCAGCGTGGCCTACAACCGCTATGTCTACCTCGACAACAACATCAAGGTGAAGTTCAACAACACAGGTCACCTGTTAGGTAGCGGCTGTGCCACCATCGAGATCGACGAGGGTGGAGAGATGACTCGCATCGCCTATACGGGCGACATCGGACGCGAATACAACTACCTGCTCCGCTCTCCGGAACCGTTCCCACACTGCGATTACCTGATCACCGAGGCCACCTATGGCAATAGGTTGCATAGCGACAGGACCAACGCCGAGCAAGAACTGTTGGACATCATCTATCACACCTGCGTGGAGAAGCGTGGCAAGCTGATCATCCCCTCATTTGCGGTCAGCCGCACCCAGGAGATTGTTTATCTGCTGAATAACTTCTACAATGACGGCAAGTTACCTGAGAAGATTCCGGTATTCGTCGACAGTCCCTTGGCAGTCAACGCTACTGAGATCTTCCGTATGCACGTCAACCTGTTTAACGACGAGGTGAAAAACGTCATTGAATATGACCCCGATCCGTTTGGATTCAATAGCCTGACTTTTATCCGCGACATCAATGCATCCAAAGCGTTGAATGCCAGAAAAGAGCCATGCATCATCATCTCGGCTTCGGGCATGATGGAAGCTGGTCGTATCAAACACCACATCGCTAACAGCATTACCAATCCAAAGAACACCATCTTGGCAATCGGCTATTGTTCACCTGAGACTTTGGGTGCCCGACTGCTGGCTGATCCGAAGCCTAAGACTGTTTCCATCTTTGGCAACGAATACTCTGTGGAAGCTGACATCTACTCCATCGATGCCTTCAGTGGTCATGGCGACTATAAAGAACTAGCTGACTACTTGAAATGCCAAGATCCCAGCAAGATCAAGAAGACCTTCCTCGTCCACGGTGATCCCGATGCCATGCAATACTACAAGCGCGTCTTGCGGAAAGAAGGCTGGGAAAACATCGTCATCCCCGAACCAGGCGAGACATTCGAACTGAAATAATACCCAACAATAATGGCACAGAAACCCTCGATTCCAAAAGGTACACGCGACTTCCTTCCCGAAGTCATGGTGCGCCGTAACTATATCTTCGATACTATCAAATCCGTTTTCAAACGCTATGGCTTTCTGCCCATCGAGACCCCTTCGATGGAGAACCTCAGCACCCTTCTGGGCAAGTACGGCGAAGAAGGCGACAAGCTGTTGTTTCGCATCCTCAACTCCGGCGACTTCATGTCGGGTGTGGAGCAAAACGGCGAGCCGCTTGAATCGCTGAAGCTGGCCGGAAAGATCAGCGAAAAAGGTCTGCGCTACGACCTGACGGTGCCTTTCGCCCGTTTCGTCACCATGTATCGCGACCAAATCGCTTTCCCATTCAAGCGCTACCAGATTCAGCCCGTTTGGCGTGCCGACCGTCCCCAGAAAGGCCGTTACCGCGAGTTCTACCAATGCGATGTGGACATGATTGGCAGCAATTCCATTCTCAACGAAGCCGAATTGGTCAGCATCGTGAATGATGTGTTCAACAATCTAAAGATCAACGTCATTCTGAAGATCAACAACCGTAAGGTATTGGCCGGAATCGCAGAATATATTGGCAAGTCCGATGCTCTGGTGGATATCACCGTGGCCATCGACAAACTAGACAAAATCGGCATCGATGCCGTCAACGCCGAGTTGGCCGAAAAAGGCTTGGAGCCTGAAGCCATTGACAAGTTGCAGCCCATCCTCTTCATGAAGGGCAATACCCGCGAGAAGCTGGCTCAACTGAAGCCGTTGCTTGACAATGAAGTCGGTCAAAAAGGCATCGAGGAACTGGAGACTCTGTTCGACTACATCGAAGACATGGAGTTAGACATCGAGACTGAGCTCGACCTCACGCTGGCCCGTGGCCTGAACTATTACACTGGCGCCATCTTCGAGGTCAAAGCCAAGGACTTCCCCATGGGCAGCATCTCTGGAGGTGGTCGTTACGACAACCTGACTGGCATCTTCGGTATGCCTGGTATCTCAGGTGTCGGCATCTCCTTCGGCGTAGATCGCATCTTCGATGTACTTAACGCCCTCGATTGTTATCCTTCTGATGCTGTCAACGGCACCCAGCTGCTCTTCATCAACTTCGGTGAGAAGGAGACGGCCTATTGTCTGCCCGCTGTGGCTAAGGCTCGTGAGGCTGGCATCCGTACGGAGATCTTCCCCGATAGCACGAAGATGAAGAAACAGATGTCTTATGCCAACGCCAAGCAGATTCCGTTTGTCGCTCTGGCTGGTGAGAACGAGATGTCAGAGGGTAAGTTTACCTTGAAGAATATGTTGACAGGAGAACAGCAACTCCTTGCTATTGAGGAACTTATTGAAAAGGTTAAATAGAAGATGATGAAAAGTCTGAAGGTTCTAATTTGTGTCATCTGCGTCATCTGCGGCTTCATCGCTGCCACACCCGACAAGACCACTACAATCTTCGTGGTTGGCGATTCTACCGCAGCTAATAAGGACACTACCGGTGGAAAGGTGGAGCGTGGTTGGGGTATGATGCTCCAACAGTGCTTCGATGCCGATTTCATCGTAGTTGACAACCACGCCGTGAATGGCCGTTCCTCGAAGAGCTTCCTCGATGAGGGTCGTTGGGACAAGGTTTTGGAGAAGATACAGCCGGGCGATTACGTACTTATTCAGTTTGGTCATAACGATGAAAAGGCACAACCTGCACGTCATACTGATCCAGGCTCTACGTTTGACTATAACTTGGCTCGCTATGTCCGTGAGACGAGAGAGAAAGGTGGCATCCCTGTACTGATGAATCCAGTGGCTCGTCGCAATTTCTTCATTATGCCGCCAGAGGTGGCTGACGATGAGCAGTTGCGTAACACTATCTTCAGCGATACGGAACACCTTGTTGAAGGTGATACGCTCAACGATACCCACGGCCTCTATCGTGTGGCACCCCGTGATGTGGCCCGTCGTATGAACTGCCATTTCATCGATGCCAACCGCATCACTGAAGACCTTGAGAAACGTCTTGGTCGTGAGGGCTCCAAGAAACTCCATATGTGGTTCCGTCCCGGTGAGGAACCCAGCCTCCCCCAAGGCAAGCAGGACAATACACATTATAATATATATGGTGCCCAGGTCGTTGCTAACCTTCTGGCTGATGCTCTTTGTGAGGAGATTCCCGTACTCAAGCCCTATCGTTTGAAGGGAGTCCGGAACACGAAATAAGTTAAACATATATAAAATGACAATTAATCCTGCAAAATAGTTGCGGGATTAATTTTTTATACGTATCTTTGCAGTGATAATGTAACTATATTTTTTATTATTAACTAAAAAAGACAAATACGATTATGAAGAAAAAGTTCATTTGCGCCGTTTGTGGATATATCTACGAAGGCGATGCAGCACCCGAGAAGTGCCCCATCTGTAAGGCTCCCGCATCAAAGTTCTCTGAGTTGAAGGACGAGGGTGAGACCACGTATGCTACCGTTCACCGCATTGGCGACGGCAAACCCGAGGGTGTGTCACAGGAGATGATTGACGACCTGCGCAACCACTTCAATGGTGAGTGCAGTGAGGTTGGTATGTATCTGGCTATGGCTCGTCAGGCTGACCGCGAGGGCTATCCCGAGATTGCCGAGGCTTTCAAGCGCTATGCCTTTGAGGAGGCTGACCACGCCTCTCGTTTCGCAGAGCTGCTGGGTGAGTGCGTATGGGACACCAAGACGAACCTCGAGAAGCGTGCTGCTGCTGAGGCTGGTGCCTGCGAGGACAAGTTCCGTATCGCCAAGAACGCCAAGGCAGCCGGCTTCGATGCCATCCACGACACCGTTCACGAGATGGCTAAGGACGAGGCCCGTCACGGTGCTGGCTTCGCTGGACTCCTGAAACGCTACTTCAAGTAATTAGGACAACGGATTTCACGGATTACACGGATTGTTGCGCATAGTAAAAAATCCGTTAAATCCGTATAATCCGTTGTTTTTATACAATAATATGAATAAATGTCCGTTTTATCATTACGATGAAACGGATTTTTTATGTTCTTGCGATAGTATGGTGCCTTGTTGCTTGTCAGGATGATGATAAATTCTCGACAAGCACAGGTCTGCGTCTGACCTTCCCGGAGGATACGTTGAAGATGGACACCATCTTTAGCCGTACCCCCTCGTCAACCTATACCTTCTGGGTGTATAATCAGAATGATACGGGCATCCGTATGGAACGTGTCCGTCTTCGTCGTGGTAATCAGACGGGCTATCGGGTGAATGTCGACGGCATCTATCTCGACAATGCCAATGGTTCTCAGACATCCGATGTAGAGATACGCCGAAATGACAGCATTCTCGTCTTTGTGGAACTGACTGCCAGCGAGACAGGCCAGCAGGAGCCCGTGCTCTTGGAAGACGACCTGGTGTTCATCCACGAGAGCGGTGTCGAACAGAAAGTCTGTCTGCAAGCCTGGGTGTGGGATGCGAAGAAACTCTATTCGCCGGTGATTTCTAAGGATTCTGTCATCGAGTCATCTGTGCCGCTGATTATCTTTGGCGATATGAAAGTAGAGGAGGGCGTTACGCTGACCATCAGGAATACGACGCTATACTTCCACGACAGTTCTGGGCTCGACGTCTATGGCACCTTACACACAGAAGACTGTGTGATGCGTGGCGACCGTCTCGATGATATGTTTGACTATCTGCCTTACGATCGTGTCAGCGGTCAGTGGAACGGTATCCGTATCCGTGAGACCTCTAAGGACAATCAGTTCCTTAGGACGGAGATACGTAATCCGCTCTATGGTGTCGTCTGTGATTCTGCAGCGTTGGATACGGATCGTTATCGCCTGGAGATGGAACAGTGCGTCATCCATAACTGCGAGGGTGCAGGTCTGACGACCGTTAATTCCCATATCTATCTGGATCATTGTCAGCTGACGAACACGGGAGGCGACTGCTTTGCTATTTACGGTGGAATCGCGGAAATCTGGCAATGTACATTCGGACAGTTCTATCCCTTCTCAGCTGATCGTGGTGCGGCCTTCCGTTTCACCAATTTCTACGGTGAAACCGACTTCCCGGTTTTCGTGTATTGTGCTGGTTCCATTATGACAGGCTATGCCGACGATGTGGTGATGGCTGAGATGCGTAGTGAAGAGCCCAGTTCCTTCGATTATGAGTTTAACAATTGTCTGTTACGTACCCCTGAAGTGGAAGATGATCCCGAACGTTTCATCGATATCATCTGGGAGACGCCCAAAGATTCCATCGAGGGAAAGAAGCACTTCGTGAAGATCGATGAAGACAATCTCATTTACGACTTCCACCTCGATTCCCTGTCCACAGCCAAGGGCTTGGGATGCTACTAAGATTTATTAGAATTCAGCGAAGGTCAGGGGCATCAGTTTCCTGATTCCATCGATGACGTAGATGCTACGCCGTCCGTAGAGCAGAATACGGATGGGATGCTTGGCACGGGTTTCCGACTCGATGATTACTTGTCGGCAACTGCCACAGGGACCCGTAGGCTCTTCCGTCAGTTCACCGTCAGTCCCTCTGGCGGCGATGGCAAGCACTTCGACAGCACAGTCAGGATATTGTGCTCCGGCAGCAAACAGGGCCGTTCGTTCGGCACAGAGTCCCGATGGATAGGCGGCATTCTCCTGGTTACAACCAATCACTACCTCACCGTTCTCCAACAGTACGGCAGCGCCGACACAGAAGTGGGAATAGGGGGCATAACTGCGACTGGTGGCTTCGATGGCCTGTTCTAACAACTGGCGCTCAGCGGCACTGAGTTCCTCCATCTGACATTCCTGAATGACCGATTTTAGCTCTACTTCCTTCATAGATTGAATATTTTTGTGCAAAGATACGAAAAATCGAGTGCAGGACAAAAGAATTGCGTTCTTTTTTATGCCGAGATGGAGTATCTTCGCGATTTTTATCGCAAAAATACGAATAATTCGATAGAATTCACTACTTTTGCACAAATTTTTATCGTATGAGGAAGTTTTTTGTATCAATAGCCCTGCTGACGGCCCTTCAGCTTCAGGCTCAGACAAGCTGGAACCAGACCTATCAGCAGTATATCAACCAATATAAGGATATCGCCATCGAACAGATGCAGCGTTACCATATCCCGGCATCTATCACCCTGGCCCAAGGACTTTTCGAGAGTGGGGCAGGTAGGAGTGAACTGGCACGCAAGGGGAATAACCACTTCGGAATCAAATGTAACGGTTGGAGCGGTCGCCGCATCTATCACGATGACGACGAGCGGAACGAGTGTTTCCGTTCCTATGACAATGCCTACGAGTCGTATGAGGATCATTCGAAGTTCCTCACCGGTAGCCAGCGTTACCGTTCCTTATTCAAGTTGAAGATCACAGACTATAAGGGCTGGGCGAAGGGATTGAAGGCTGCAGGCTATGCCACCAATCCGCAGTATGCTCAGAAACTGATAGACATCATCCAGTTGTATAAGCTCTATCGCTATGACTCGGCCAAGGATTATGATAAGTTTATGGCCGAACATACGAAAAGCACCGTTAATAGTGCCTCTCTGCATACTATCAAGATCTTCAATAAGAACTACTACGTCATTGCCCGTCGTGGGGATACCTTCAAGTCGATTGCCGATGAAATCGATATCAGTTACAAGAAACTCGCCAAATACAACGAACGTGACAAGAACGATGCATTGGATGAGGGAGAGATCATCTGGCTGAAAAAGAAGCAGACGAAGGCACCGAAGGACTACAAGGGCCGGTTGCATTATGTCCGTAACGGGGAGTCGATGTACAGCATCGCGCAGAAGTACGGCATCCGCCTGAAGAACCTCTACAAGATGAACCATCTCTCGCCCGACTACCAGATTCGCGTCGGTGATACACTTAGATTGAGGTAGGAAGCCTCTGAGTAACAGTTTCTCCCCCTGAGTAGGGGGAGTTAGAGGGGGTCTAAGCAAGGGCAAGTCAGAGGCTATGCTTGAGGATGATCAGACCACCCCGCCCTGACGGGCACCCCTCCTACTCAGGAGGGGAAAAGAGCGGAATACGGGAATCGAACCCGCCTCCCAGGCTTGGGAAGCCCGTGCACTACCGATGTGCTAATTCCGCAAAATAATAAAGTTTCCTGATTTCTTTTGAGCCGATACCCGGACTCGAACCGGGGACCTACGCATTACGAATGCGTTGCTCTACCAACTGAGCCATATCGGCAACCTCTTGTGTTTGTACACCCGCAGGGGCTCGAACCCTGGACACCCTGATTAAGAGTCAGGTGCTCTACCAACTGAGCTACGGGTGCATCAAAAATTTCAAAAAGAAAGGAGGGTCGCTTGCCTCCTCTGTACACCCGCAGGGGCTCGAACCCTGGACACCCTGATTAAGAGTCAGGTGCTCTACCAACTGAGCT
>JAEEGK010020273.1_pt1 | contig 14158 bp, 10 predicted proteins | sample 8958771 | NCBI WGS metagenome assembly JAEEGK01 (sample SAMN16246547, study PRJNA631951) | gut metagenome | biome: gut microbiome; feature: rumen; material: SC-attached | host: Bos | place: Iran: Karaj | collected 2018-10
TTTCTAAATAACTTTTTAAATTTTCAATACATTCATATCTATTCATTGATTCTTTTGATACTTCATTTTTTAATGCATTAAATTTATCATCTATTATTGTTAATAATTTATTTCCTATTTCTTGTCTTATTTGTGCTTCTTGATTAAATCTCTCATCTATTTTTTGTTCTAATAATTTAATATAATGGTTTTTGCTTTCTAATAAAGATTCACTTTTTTGATTTTCATCTGTTATTTGTTTTCCTATCATATTTATCTATTCAATTATATATATTTAATTTACATTTTCTTTTATTATATTAAATTTTTTAGTAGTTTGATCCATTATTTCATCTAAATGTTCATTTAAGTCTGCTACACGAGATGTTAAAAATTCAAATTTTGAATTTTTTGGTGTTATTGATGTCTATATATTTTATTTTCAAAATTATATTTTTTATATTTACATTATTTAATTTATCTGATATTCTATTTAATCTATCAAATTGACTCATGTTGTTCCTGTTTTGATAAGACATATTGAGTGACATTTTTCTTTATTCCTTTTTTTATGAAATTTAATTATTTGTTTTGAATTAAATATTTTTAGAAATGATATTGAACAAAAATTAATATAATAAAAAAGTAATAAAAATGTATTTAACAATTATATTCTTTATATTAAAAAAATTAGTCATTTGTCATATTCTTTATATTAAAAAAAATATATTAATTCTACATTACTTGTTAAATATAAATTATTTTATAGAAACATTTTTTACATCTTCTAATAATTTTTTAGTATTAATTAAAAAAGATGATATATCATTTATATTTTGAATTTGTTCGAGTTCTTTTTCACTCATTATATTTTTATTAAATATTTCTCTTTTAAACAATCCTTTTGAATTGATTTCATTATATTGTTTAATTAAATATAATATGTCTTTATTATTTCCATTTAATGATATATATATATTTATAAAATATATTAAATAAATAGAAATTTCTGTTTTATTTGATATTATTTTATTTCTTATTAAAATTTCTTCAAATTTTTCTTGTGTTATAATTTTTTCAATTTTCTCTAAAATTGTTTTTGAATCGAAGTTTTCTTTTTCAAATAGTAAAAATATTCCATAAATCTTTTGGTTAATAATTGAATTTTTTGGAAATTCAATCATTACATTAATTAAATTTAACAATAAATCAGGGGTTATTATTGGGAATTTTGGGTTGAAATTCAGTAAAATTATTAAAGTATCTAAAATATTTGAAAGAAATAAATTACAAGAAGAATTCTTTTTTTCTTTTTGTAAAAATAATTTACATTTTGAATAAATTGAATATATTAAATCAAAATTTCTACAAATATATTTAAATGCTTCAATATTACTTCCAGTGAAATCAGTTAATAAATCAATATTTGATAAATCATACATTTCAGAAAAAAATAGATTTGTATCAATTAAATTTGTAATACATAAATTATAAGAATAAATATCAGGATTATTGTTTTTTAATGCAATAAATAAAATATTTGTAATTAATTGCATTAATAAAGTATTTTTATCACATTCCTCAATAGAATAAATTTCATTTGAATCATTTTGATCTATGAATATACTGATAACAATGGATAATATTTCATAAATTTTATGATAAATATCTTCATTCATTCTACATAAAGCAACAATTAACCAAATTAAATTTTGAAATTGAAATTTATCTGGACTTGGTTCTTTTAATTTATATAAAACAATATCAAATAACTCTATAAATTTATCTTTATTTTCAGTTTGTAGTCCTTTATAAATTAATTCAAATATTACATCTCTAAATGAATCTATTTCAATATTTTCAAATAAAAAACCAAACAATTCTTTTAAATATGGATATACACAATTAAAAATAGAATCTTTTGAAATATGAGATGAAAATATTTTAGATATATAACCTGAAATTGAAGAATCTTGTATATTATTTTCACTTAAATTTTCTAATATTTTTAAAATTAAAGGTTTATCATTTTCATCTTCTTCAACAGAAAATAATTTATTAACAATTTTTTCATTTGAATTTGATAATATTTCACATGCAATGTAAGCATATTTATAATTATTTTCTTCATTTAAATTTTCTGTTAAAAGACTTGAAATTTCTACTAAATGATTTGATAAACTATTAAATTAAATGTTATTTAATATAATTTACTAAGAAAAAAAGTTTTCATCATTTAATTTTAATTCATCTAATATTTGATTGTCATTTAAAATGTCTTCTAAAGGACAATTTGGATTTTCTAATAAATAATTTATGAGATATCCCATATTTCAAATAAAGAATATTTGTGAAAAAATATTTAAAAATAAATATATATTTTAACTCTAAAAAATGTCAAGTCTTGATTTTAATATATTTCAAGAGCTAGAACATATAAAATATAATGATTTATCAAAAACTGGCAAAAATTTAAAAAATTTATTTAGCAATTTATCAATTGAAAGTTTCTTACATAAAAGGAAAATAAATTTAAATAAAAATATTAACTTAAAAAAAAGAGAAAAAATAGATGAATCATCAACTACTTCAATTTTTTATGAAAATATAAAAAAAGAAAACGAAGAAAATGTTAGAAAGAAAAGTATAGAAAACATAAAAAATTGGAATTTGAGATATAAATTAAGGCCAAATTTATTAAGTTATCTACATAAAGAAAATAATAAAATACCTCCTTGTGCATATTACAATCCTAATTATAATTCAATTATAAAGCATATTCCTTCAATTAAATTAAAGCCACTTAAAACAAAAAGGTTATTAAAGAGTCCAAATAAATTAACTAATGAATTAAATGCAAAAAAGAAATCAAAAATGAATATTATTGAAAATGAAAAAATAATTGAAAAAGAACAAGATAATTCAAGTATATCCAATTTAAATGAATCAAAAAATTCTTCAAAATCTTCAAATAACATTAATAATAAAGAAACACGTAAAAAAACCAGTGAAAATAAAAAGAAAAAAAGTATGGTCAATTTATATAAAAACATTCGTGCTCTCTCATTTGAAAAATATTCAAATAGAAGAAATTATTTCCCAAAAATAATAAATGATGTTTCAACCTATAAGCCAAAATCAATAGTAAAAAAAATATCAGTACCGAATTTTAAAAAAATGTTATCTAGAGAAAAAAAAACAATTACCCCAAAACAAATTGATGCCTATATTGATTATCACCCTAATTATAATGCAATTTTTTGTGATGGAAATAGAAGTGTCAAAAATAAAGAATCTAAAGAAATAATTAGAAAAAAATTATTACTCAGAAAAATTTGGAGGAGTTTTCAAACTTCAATTAAATATATTGTTGTTCCAGAAATGAATAAAAAGTAATATATTGTTTTTTTTATTTATTTTTTTTGTGTATATTTTTTTTATTAAAATTTTAAAAAATAAATAAGATAAAAAGTTTTACTTTGTAAAAGTTTATTTAATTGTATTCAATGAATTAAAATAGATAAAAAGAATTTTTTAATTCAAATATAAATTAATTAAATGTTTATCAATCATTTTAATTTACAATAAATAATAAAATTCCTTTTTTTATTTGAATAAATTTTTCCACAAAAATTTCTAAATTAACTAATTTCCTTTTCTATCAAACAATTTATTATTTTTTTTTTCAAATTATATTTTTTTCTGGATTAGATCTTATAGGTAAACTTAATTTTCCTTTATTATTAATTCTTCTGATTCTATCAAAAAATCTAATTTGTTGATTCTCTGCAAAATTATTTTTAGTAAAGGGATAATATAAATACTAGGTTTTCAATATTTGAAATTTGAGAATTTTGAATAGAAATGTTAATTTAATTATTTATTAATTGTATATTTTTTTTTGAATTAATTAATTTTAACATATTATGAATAAACATATTAATTATTAAATTAAAGAATAAAATGAATTCATATTTCCAAAATGGTCCTTGTATTGAAATCTACAGTACCAGTATATTTATATTTAATTTTAACATTAGATGAAACCTTAATTAAAAAATGGAAATTTTTCGGTAAAATTGAAAAAGGATATGAAACAAAATCAAAAAGTTATTATCATCATTTATGTAATGTAAATTCTAAAATGAGTTGTCCACCTAATGAGAAAAATTCAATAAATATATATAATAATATATTAATATTTCAAGTTCTTTTACTAAATCAAAAATCATTTTCAATTGAAATAAAAGCAACAGATAATTCAGATTGTAAAAGACGATTTTATTTTTCAACATCATATAAATCAATAGAAACACATGAATTTCACATTCAAATTCCTATGACATCATTTATACCTAATGTCTGGACAAATATATATTTTGACATAGGAAATTTATTATCTCAAAGTTTTAGGAATCAAATTATTAAATATATAGATTCTATTAGTATTAGTGGTTGCTGTAAAATAAGAAAAATATTTGCAATAAAAAATATAAATGATCCTATACATAAAAGTATTTTACTTTCAAAAAATGTTTTAATTAGAAATATGAAGGTTGATAATGTAAATAATGGACTTGAATCGTATAATATAGGAGTCCCTAATACAACATCAACAAATATTAATTTTGTTGCTTTAGGAGAAAATTTAAATGCTGAAAATAATCATAATAATCAATATAATGTTAAACCGAATAAAATAAGTAATAAACCTACTCAAAATTTAAACAAAAGTACAAATAAAAAAGAAAATTTAAAAGATATTCATAATAATGAACAAAAAATGAATAATGTGGTAATTACTAATAATAAATTAGTAGATACTTTAAAACAAAAAACAAATGAAAATTTAAATTATGCAAAAAGATTACCTGAATTTAATGTTGTAAATAAACAAATTCAATATAATGCAAAAAAAAATCAAAATAATATTATAAAAGAAAATAAAAATAAAAATTCTTTTAACAACTCCAAAAATCAAGAAAAGAAAAATGAAAATAATAAAAAAGAAGATTTAATAAAAAATCAAAATGATATAAATTCAAATGAACCTATTGAAAATAAATTTAATAAATTTGGAATATATGAAAATTTTAATTTAGTAAAGCAACCAACATTAAATGATAGTATAGAAGAAATATATGATTTTAATGATAATCCTTTAGCAGAATCTGTTTTAATAAAAGCTCCTGAAATAAATACAGTAACAAATATAAAAAATGAAGATATAATTCATATAGACAAACAAAATTTTAATGGAAGCATAAATAAAACTCAAAAATTACTTAATGAAATTGTTAATAATAATCAAAAAGAAGATAATTATAAATTAAATAATCCATTTTTTAATGATATTGAAATCGATGATTTAAGAGATAAATTTAATGTCGAAAATAATAGACCTTATTCACCTCCTATTGGAAAAATGATTCCAGTTTCAGATGTTAATCAAAAAGAAGTTAATATTAATAATTTAATTAATGACAGAGATTTAAATCCTCTTTTAAGCTCTGTTGCTAGTGTATCCAGTAAATTTAATAATAGAGCTATTAAAAATTATGAAAATTTAATTTATGATGAAAAAGAAGGAAAATATTTTGATCCTATTTTAAAAATTTATTATGATGTGAAAAATAAAGAAAAATAAATAATTAGTATGCTTAAATATTTTGTAAAATCTTTATATTTGATTGTCATTAAAAATATGATATAAATTTCTTTTATTATTTTATTTTATTATTTAATATATTTATTTTTTTTAGGATAATTTTTTAAATTAAAAATGGAAAATAATGTAAGTCAAAGTATAAATACTCAAACCAATGATATGGAAAATATGATTAAATTAATGCAATCAAATCAAATGGGAAATGTTAATCAAATTCAAAATAAAAACCAAATGTTAGAGGCTTTTATTTTATTTCAAAAATTTATGAATATGAATCAAATGCTTGAACAACAGAAAGAAATAATGAAAAGTGAAATAAATAAAAATGAAACTCAATCATCAAAATTAAATGAAAGTACAACAAAATTTGAAAAAAATAACATTAATGAAACTAATATTAATAATTCAAATAATGATAATAATGAAAATATTAACAATATTAATAGTTCAAATAATAATGATATAAATAATAATAATAATAATAATAAAAAAGAAGAATCAGAAATAAAAAAAGAAGAAATCCTAGATAATAATAATCTGAATGAAGAAATGAATAAAGAAAATCAAATATTAAAACCTGAAAAAAAAGAAGTAATAAAACCTAGAATTCGAAGAGGTGAAAATAAGAATTCTTCTTCTGGGAAAAAAGAAGGAGAAAAACAACAAGAAAAAATTAATAATAATGATAATGAAAACATTGAAAATCCTAAAAATGAAAAAGAAACTAAAATTGAAAATTTAAATAATATAAATGATAATTCAATAAAAGAAACAGAGATAAAAAAAGAAGAAATACCCAATATTGAAGATGAAAAAAGAGATTTAATAAGCAATAAAGAGATATTACCAGATTTATTTGAAAAAAAACTTCCTCCTCCAAAACCAGTTCCAAATTTTGATGAAATTCCCATAAAAAGTGGGAATTCAAATTTTATGGATTTGTTAGAAAAACATTTAGAAAATGAAAAAAATCAACCTCAACCTGTTTCTCAAAAACCTATAAGGAAATATACTCCAAATAAAGTTAGAAAAAAAATTGAAATATCAAAACCTCAAAAAGGAGAAATGAAAAAATATAAATATTATTCTGATAATTTTGAAGAAAGTAATCCTTATAATGAAAGAATGAATAGAGAAGAAAAAGCTAAAATTGCTAAAGAAAAAGCAAGAGAAATTGAAACTAAACAAAAATTAAAAATTGAAAATAAAAAAAATGAAAACACCAATAAAATGATTAATAAACCTGAATATCCTAAAATTATTAAAAATAATAATACTATTGATACTGATGTTAATAATTCTATTGATAATAATAGTGATGTTTATAATAAAAGTGATAATATTGTTATTGTTAATAGTAGTAGTTTAAAGAAAAATAATTTGAAAGAAGGAGATATTAATGATAAGGATATTGTTATTAATGAAAATATTAGAAATAAATGGAGTAAAGCTAATTTTAATATATTAGATGGAATTGAAGAAAAAAACAAAGATTTAACTACTAATTCTAGTTTGGAATATGGAGGATATAGCAGTAAGAATTTATCTGGTAAAAGAAATTTTAATTTAATGGTAGGTGTTCAACAAAATGAAAATTATATATCTAATATTAATCAATCAAAGTATAATAATTCTTTCTCACATATTTCAAAAAGTAATAATAGTATTACTCCAAAAATCGAAAAATCACCTTATAAGTATAAAAAAAACAATAATACAAATTATCAAAACAAGAACAAAAAAAATACAAATAACAATAGTACAAATAATAGTAATAATAATATTAAAAATATAAATAATGAAATTAAAGAAGTTAAAGAAGAAGATTATACTTCTGAAATTGACAAAGGAGAATTAATAAATAATGAAAATGAAAATAATATAAATAATAAAGATAATATTGAAGAAATGTCTAAATATATTAATGAATCAAAAACAAGTGATGCTCTGAATAAAGAACAATTTAATGAATTTAATAAACAAATTCAATTATTAAAAAAAGAAAATTTAAGAGTTTCTAAATTAAGAGAAAATTACGAACAATTAAATATGAAATTACAAAATGATACAAGAGAATTTAATAAAAAGAGAGAACAAGAATTGTTAAATTTTGAAAATTTTAAAGAAGAAGAATTAAAGAAATTGAATAAAGAAAGGAAACAATTATCTTATGAACAAAAACAATTTACAGAATTAAAACTAAGAAATCAAAATTCAAATCAAACTTCAATTAAAGATAAAGAATTAATTGAAAATTTAAGAAATCAATTAATAAAAATACAAGAAGATTCAAGAAAAAAAGATAATAATAATAAAATATTAATTGAAAGATATAAAAAACAATTAGAAGAAGCTAATAATAAAATTAATGAATTAAATAATATTATTAATAAATTAAATTCTAATAATAATACTAATGATAATCTATCTTTGAAAAAATCTAGAAGTAAAGGAAATTTAGAAGTTACATATATGAATTTAAACAATGAATTGGATAATAATAAAGATGTAAATGATCCAAGAAGAGAAAGAGCTACTAACCAAAATAATGACAATAATAATAATAGTAATAATTATTATTTCGCAGATAATAAAAGAGAGAATGATTTAAATTTTAATTATGATTATATGCAAGATACAAATAATGCAAGTATAAAAGAAGAAATTAATATAATTAAAACTGACAACATAAACAACAATTTAACATTTAATAATAATAATAATCAATATAACAATAATATTAACAATAATAATTTATATAAAAATAGTAAAAATGATCCATATAAGATTAATAATTATAATACAGATAATAATAATATAAATAATAATAATCAAGAAATTGAAAATTTAGAAGAAGAAGATGAATCATATGATTTAATTTTTCCTGATAAATATCATAAGCCTATATATACATTACAAAAAACAGAAACAACAGATGATGGTAAAATAATAAAATATTATGATCAAGATCGCAAAGAAATAATATTTAAAAGTGGAGTTCGTAAAGAAATATTTTCTGATGGATACCAAGTAGTATATTTTAATAATGGAGATATAAAGCAAATTTTTCCAAATATAAAAACAGTATATTATTTTAATGAGGCAAAAACAACTCAAACTACATATCCTGATAAATTACAGATATTTAAGTTTGATAATGGTCAAATTGAAAAACATTATCCTGATGGAACAAAACAAATTGCTTTTCCAGATGGAAGTTTAAGATATATTTTACCTGATGGTTATGAAGAAACATATTATTTAGACGGGAAAGTCCAAAAAATAGATAAGAATGGTGTTATTACTTTAGAACATGAAGATGGATATAAAGAAATTAAATATCCTGATGGAAGAGAAATTTGTGAATATCCTAATGGTCAATAATTTTATTTTTTTTTATTTATTAATTTTTAGTTTAATATTTTTTTTATTTTTTGAAATTTTTTTTAAAATAATTTGTTGTTTATGAAGTGGAAAACTTTAAAAGGATATTATTTTCAGAATTTTATGGATGAAATTGAAGAAGTTAGAAATCAATATATGGAATTGATTAAAACAATGCAAAATACTAAAAAAGAATCTTTAAAAAAAGATTTTTTAAATTTAAGAAAAGCGATTGAAGAAAGAATTACTGAAATTGATGGTTTTCTAGAAGATAATTTTGATAAACCCTTTGTTTTAAATTTTGAAAAAGGTAAAATTAAATTAAGAAAAATACTTTTAATTACCCCGAGTGATAAATTAAATACTAGTACAATGGATAAATATTTTAAAAATATTGATTTTGATATTAATACATTAAAAGATAATAATGAAGATGATAAAGGGGAAACTCCAATTTATAATATTGTTCCAAAAGAAATGAATAAATTTTTTAATTATTTAGATAAAAAAGAAAAAGAAGAAAAATTAAATTTAAAAAATGAAATTGATAATAATAAAAGTAGAAATATATCAAATATATCAAAAAAAAAAACAAGTTATACTTCTTTTAAAAGTAAAGAAAAAATAATGTTAAATAATAAATCAATAAATCAAAGTCTTTTAAATAATACTAAAAATAAAAATGTAAAGAAAAATTTATCTCAAAGTAAAAGATTTCATAGAAATGATTCTTCAACAATAAAAAAAATAAATAAAAATCCAATTTCCCCAAAAAATTCTTTTTTTCAACCTGCAAGAGAAGTTTTAATCAATTCTTCAAATAAAAATTTTTTTAAAGTGGAAAAAAAAAAAAAAAATGAAATCAAAAGTTTTTCTACAAATGATGATAATAATCCTATTTCACCGATTCAAAGACTAAGTAAAAATTTCAATGATTTTCAAAAAGAAGAAGATAATGATTTTTTTAGTAATGAAGAAGAAGATGATACTTATCTTACTAATTTAATTAAAAAAACTACTATAAATAAAAAGAAAACATTTAAATTTAAATATCCTTTTAATGAAAAGAGTAATTATAAAACAAATAAAAATGAAAATAATAATAATAATAGTCTTAATAATACTAATAATTTTAATTATAATGACATAGATATTAATTCTTTTAAAAAGCCAAAAAAATTTAGTAAATCAAATATTTTTGATAATAAAAGATTATCATTTAATCCTTACGAAGAATGTAATAATTCAAAATCAAAAAAGTCTTCCAAAATTGAAGATATATTTGAACATTATGTTGATGAAGGAAGCTTAAATGAAAATGAAGAATTAGATTTATCATCATCAGATTTAGCAATTTCATATATTGATGATAAGGAAATTTTGATTAAATTAATTTTAAATCCAAAGGAATATGGTTTACTTCTTAAAGAAAGAGCATATAAAGCTTTTACTTTATCAGAACATAATAATTAATAATTCTAATTTAATGTGAATGTGTATATATTTTTATAAATAAAATATTTTTTAATATATTCTCGTTATAATTCATTCTATTAAATCATTAAATAAAAAAATCATAGAAATACAAGTTTACTTGTAATAAATATAATCATCAGAGTAAAAATAAGAAATAATCCTTCAATGAAAATAAAAGATTAAAGAGATGATAAGAAAAATATAAAGTGGAGCAAACTTATAAAACAATTAAATTTATAATAAAATAAATCTATAATTATTTAACTTTTAAATATGACAATAAAATGAGTAAAAAATTTTGAAACTACTCTAATTTGATTTTAGATTTTTAAAAACAGATGATTTGTTATATATTTATATTATTTTAATTTATATTATTATTTTTTGCGGTTAAATTAAAATAAAAAAAAATAAATTATTAAACAAAAAATTACTCCTCACTAAAATACTTTTTATCATTTACAAATTCATGAATATCTAACATAAAATTTAAAGATTGTTTTTCTTTATCATTTATTTTATATTTATTAGATATAATTCCTTTCGATATTATATTTTTTAATGAACCTAATTTTTCTTTATTTTTAGAATCTTTAGATATTAATAAATTTAATTTTTGAATTTCAGTTTCATATTGTTTTGTTTGATATAATAATTTTATTGATTTCTTATTCAATAATATTGTTTCTCTTCTTAAATTTTTTATTTTTTTTGTATTTTGATTAATATCTATTTTAAAATGTTTTATATCTTTATTTTTTTTTTTTCTTTCTTTTGATGCTGATTCATACTTTCTTTTATTTGAAATTGTTTCATTGAATGATTTTTCTTTTAAATAATTTGTCAAATTCAAATTTTTTCTTGAACTATATAAAGCTGAATTTAAATGAATTAAATTTTGAGATAAAGTATTAATTGTATTTTGCTTTTTTATCATTAAAGCAGCATTTCTTTTAAAACCTTTAGTATTAATATCATCAATTAATTTCGATAAATATTCTAAATTATTATCATATTCATTTTTTGCTTCTTCAATATCTTTATCACTTATTTTTTTCGAAATATTATCTTGACTAATACATCTTAAAAATTTTGAAATATATTGTTTTTTTAAAGAATTTCTTTTTTTAAAAGGAGAGTGATTAACAGAATAATTATTATTGTAATTATTATTATCAGAATCTAAATTAAATGAAGGTTCTATTAAATTATTTTCAAATATTTTTAAAGTATCATAAACTAATTCATTTTCTAATATTTTTTTTTTAGAACTATGATTTCTTGAACTAATATCATTGTTTCCTTTATTTATTATAAGAGATTTTATATTTCTCGAAGGTAGATTTTTTTGTGATTTTTTTTTTTCAGTAACTATATTAATTATTGTTTTATTTTTTGGTTTTTTGTTTGAATAATTTGTGATAACTTTCTTTCTTCTTTTTAGATATTTTGAATGTAATGATGGAGTACTTATTTGTCTTAACATATTATTTATTTTTTAATCATATATTTTTTCAATAAATTTATTATTTATTTAAATTCAAAAAAAATAATGAATAAAAATGATATTTCAAAAGATTTAAAAGAATCAAATGCTATAATTATATATAATCCAAATCCAATATTAAATGGTTTAAAACCAAAATCTAAAATAGATAAATTAATAGAAATATTTGAAAGTATAGTTGAATGTATTTTCAATTTAGTTTCAACATGGGTAAATATAATAGGGCCTTGTTTTACTATTGCATTTTATTGTTTTTTTACAACAGTTTTTTTATCATTCATTTCCAATTTAATTCCATTTTGGTTATCAGAACCTAGAACTTTTTTTTCTTTTATAATAATAATTATAATATTTCCCTTATATATATTATCATTTTTATATGTAGTATTAAATTATACTTTAGCAACAATTATAAAACCAGGTTCAGTTAAAGATATTAGAAAAAGTATTAAATTTAAAACAAAAATAAATCCTTATTATTCGAAATTAATAAATTTAAATTATATTTTAAAGGAAAATAACTTTGATAAATCAATAACTAATAAATTTCCATTTTGTAAAATATGTAATGAAATAAAACCTTTAAGAACACATCATTGTAATGTATGTAATGAATGTATTATGAGAATGGATCATCACTGCCCTTGGATTAATAATTGTGTAGGATTAAATAATTATAAATATTTCGTTTTATTTCTTTATCATTTATGGTTTTTATGTGTATATAATACAATAATGAGTATTTATTTATTTTTTTTTTCTGATTTTAATACTGATAATCAGTTTACTTTTGTTACTATTTTGTGTTTATGTGGTATTTTTATCAGTACTTTTTTTAATATTTGGTATTGGATTATTATTTTTAATAATGATACTTCGATTGAATTTTGGACTAGACAAATTAGAAGAAAAATCTTAATTAAATCTTTTTCTTTGTCAAATTATAAGGAAAATCTTTTTATTACTTTTTGTCAAAGAAATTTATTTAAAATTTTATATATTCCTAGCATTAAAAGTTTAGATTTAAGTGGTTTGGAATGGTCAAGAATAATTGATAGGGATTTTTATATTGAAGGAATTCATGAATATAATGATATATTTAACGATGAAGAAATTAAAATTAATAAATAATTTAATAATTTAATGTATTTTAAAAAATGATAGAATTGTATATAAATATTTTTATAAAAAATCTATTTATATTCTCATTCAATTCTTATAATTTTTGTTCCTTATTATAATGATTAATAAATGGATTCTAAATATAAAATAATTTTATTATAATTCAAACAATATTATATATTTGAAAATAGGAATTTTTAAGTGAGATTTAAAAATAAGTCTTTTTAATATCCTGATAACTTGGTAAAATCTGAAAAAAAAATTTTAAAATTCAATTCAATATTATCAATAAAACAAGTATTTTTTTAATAACATTTCAAATCTATTATCAAAACTTTTTTTCTTTTAAATCAATAAAATGTTGAACAGTTTTATTTGCTTTAAAAAAAGATTACTGAGTATTAAATTGAAAATTAATGTATTGAAACACAAAATATTTATAATTTTTTGATTATTTATTTATTGAAGGTTTAGTAAAATTAGGGTTTAATTGGAGAGAATTAAAGAATTTTTTCTTTGTAATATATTCATTAAAATTATATTTTGAAAATAATCAAGACCAAAAAAATACATTTCCTTTTATTGAGTCTTCATTAATTTAATAAAAGTTTATATTTAAAAAAAACCAAAATCGAAGAATCACTAAATGAAATAAAGGAAACAGAAAGTATAAAAAACTTAGTTCAAAAAACATTAAATAATGAATAAACTTTAGTCTTAGATTTAGATGAAACATTAGTTCATTATTTAGAAGATGCTGAAAATGCATATATTCAAATAAGACCTGGAGCAGAAGATTTTATTTTAGATGTATCAAATTATTATGAATTACTTATTTTTACTGCAGCTCTTCAAAATTATGCTGATTTAGCAATTGATGGTTTAGATCCTAATCAAAAAATTTCTTATAGATTGTATAGAAATCATACTATTAAAGTTGGTGATGTTAATTTTAAAGATTTAAGTAAATTAGGAAGAGATTTAAATAAAGTTATTATTTTAGAAAATAATGCTGAAAATTT
>JAEEGK010020275.1_pt1 | contig 14157 bp, 9 predicted proteins | sample 8958771 | NCBI WGS metagenome assembly JAEEGK01 (sample SAMN16246547, study PRJNA631951) | gut metagenome | biome: gut microbiome; feature: rumen; material: SC-attached | host: Bos | place: Iran: Karaj | collected 2018-10
GGCGATTCAGGCCGCTGGTGGGTCGGGCCAGATCAATATGATTTCACGACGGTTGATGCCAACCTCTCCATGCTCGTGAAACGTTTTCCTGATTCCATGCTCGCCCTCCATATATGGTGCCATCCAGATCCTTGGTATGAAAGGACTTATCCCGAACGCATCTCCCATCAGGAGGACGGCAAAACCGTCGCCTACTACATGGCGACCGTCTCCTTCTCCAATCCAGACTACCAGGCGGACGCTCGCCGCGCCGTTGCCGCTCTCGTCGCACACTGCGAAAAGTTCTTTGGTCCGAAGATGGTGTTGTACAATCTGATGGGCGGTGCCACCTGCGAATGGCAGGGCTGGAATTGCCATACGCCGCACTTTGCGGACTACAATCCGCACGCGCTGAATGACTTCCAAGCCTACGCTAAGAAGCACGGCACCACCGTCAGCGCGATTCCCACGCCTGAAGCACGAACCCGTTCAGACGGCGGCCTCTTCCGCAATCCAATCACAGATCGCGACGCCATCCTCTATGACCGCTTCTACAACGACGCCATGGCCGATTGCATTGAAGGCATCGCCGAAGCCGTCAAAAAGACCTGCAACGGCACGAAGCTTGTCGGTTGCTACTACGGCTATCTGATGGAATATGGAAATCTCGACTATTGCGTCAATTGCGGCGGCCACAACGCCACGTGGCGGCTCGTCGAATCACCGTACATGGACTTCTTCTTGTCGCCACAAAGCTACGCCATCCGCGGCCTCGGCGCACCGAATGCGGACATGAAGCCATACGGCACATTCATCAACAACGGCAAGTTCTCCATTCTGGAAGACGATACGCGCACATGCCTCCTGCCGAAAACTGGCTATGAACAGACGCTCAATATGCCGTTGACGCTCAATGTCTTGAAGCGCAACATCGGCATGTCTCTCGCCCGCCGGCAGCCATTGATGCAGCTGCCGCTCGTCGGTGGAAACGAACTTAACGCGCCTGAAATCAGGCAGTTGTTCACACGTTCCGTGCAGGTCGGCCAATATCTGATGGAAAACGGCTCTGCTCCAACGGCGCAAATCGCCGCCGTCATCGATGAACGCGCCCTCCAGTTGCTTGCATCCAGCCGCGCCAAACAAGTCGTCTGCCCGGAAAAAGATTGCTACCGTTATTCGCAGGACAGCGGGCAGTTGCTCGACAGTCTGCGCGGCGTAATGCCGCTGACTGGCGACCTCCTCTACTACCAACGCTATCAGTTCGCCAGATTTGGTGCTCCCGTCGATGTCATCATGCTGGAAGATGTTGTGCGCAATGCAGATAAATACAAAGTCGTCATCTTCCTCAATTCCTTCACGAACACGCCTGTCCTCCGTGCCGCGTTCGATGCTCTGCGGAAACGGAACGTTAAAATCGTCGTCGCATACGGTGCAGGATTCATTGACGATAAAGGCATCAATATCAATGACATGAATACTTTGACAGGCCTGCAGTTCAAGCAGATCGCGGATGGCGCGTTGAAAGTCTCCTTCGACGGCAAACGCGCCACAGGCCAGAACTATCCCGTCAACCCACGCTTCACCGTAACCGATTCGGATGCAATCGCCTACGGGAAGTATCTGGATTCAGGTGAAGTCGCAGTCGCGGAAAAGAACGGCATCGTCTTCTACGGCGGCGCTCTACTGGACACAGCCTTCATTCGCGACATCGCCCGCAAGCAAGGCATCCACATCTTCATGGATAACGACGAGAATCTCTACGCCAGCAACGACATCATCTCCATCCACGCCAAGTCCAAGGGCGTCAAGAAGATACGTCTTCCACGCCGCTGCGACGTCGTCGAAATCTACTCCGGCCGAACCGTCGCCCGCGACACGAATGTCATCGAAGTTCCCATGGAAGCTTTCGAAACGCAGGTCTTCCTGCTTGGCGAACTCGACAAGATTCGCCAAGCGATTCGCTGATTTTTACCATATTATATTTTCACACATCAACCACAAGGAATTATGAAAACACTCTCTCTCAATGGCTCATGGCAAGTCAAGCAGCTTGACGCAGATCTCATCCTCCCTGCGACCATCCCCGGTTGCGTTCATCTCGACCTCCTCAACGCAGGCAAAATCCCCCCTATCGACTGGCGGGACAACGAAGAGAAAACCCTCTGGGTCTCCCAGAAAGACTGGCAGTATTCACATGATTTCCAAGTAGATGCGGATTTTCTGGCGGATGCGGACCAAGTCATCCTCCGTTGCGAAGGTCTGGACACCGTCGCCACCGTCGCCGTCAACGGCCAGACGGTCATCAAAGCGGACAACATGTTCCGCACATGGGAAGCGGACGTCAAATCCGTGCTGAAGACGGGCGCCAACACCATCGTCGTCACCTTCACGAACTGCGTGCAGAAATGCGAAGAAGGCTTTGCGAAGAAGGCGCTTCCAAGCTGGAACTGCTTCTCGCCGCTCTATCGCGGCAAAAGCTGGCTGCGCAAGATGCCCTGCTCCTTCGGCTGGGACTGGGGCCCCATGGCCGCCACATGCGGCATCTTCCGCGACATCAAGCTGTTGGCCGTCAAGACCGCGCGAATCGACAACGTGCTCATCGAACAGAATCATCGTGATGACGGCTCCGTCGAATTGAAGCTGACAACAGAATTGTTGAAGGCCTCAAAATCCGCCGCAAAACTTTCATTGGATGTCACGGTTGCTCCGTTGGACGACCCGCAGAACGCCGTTTCCGCCAAAGCAAAAGCCTCTGATAAAACGGAACTTGCGTTGTCCATCGCCAAGCCGAAGCTTTGGTGGCCCAACGGCCTCGGCCCGCAAGACCGCTATCTCGTCACCGTAAAACTGCTAGACGCAAAAGGCAATGTTCTCGATGAATGGTCCGCAAAAATCGGTCTGCGCAAACTCGAACTCGACCGCCATGCGGATGAATGGGGCGAATCCTTCCAATTCACCGTAAACGGCAAGCCGTTCTTCTCGAAAGGCGCCAACTGGGTTCCCGCCGACTATCTCATCCCGCGCCTCACGAAGGCCGACTACGACCGCCTCATCGGCGACGCCGCAAACGCCAATATGAACTTCCTACGCGCATGGGGCGGCGGCTTCTATGAACAGGACGATTTCTTCGACGCCTGCGACCGCTTCGGCGTGCTCATCTGGCAGGATTTCATCTTCGCCTGCTCCACCTATCCGACGTTTGATAAAGCTTTTATGGCCAACATCGAAGCGGAATTCATCGACAATCTGAAACGCATCTGCCACCATCCCGCTCTCGCCTTGCTCTGCGGCAACAACGAACTCGAACAGGGCCTTGTCGCCGACACATGGACAAACAGCGCGATGTCGTGGGAGGACTATTCCAAATTGTTCGACAACCTTCTGCCGAAAGTATGTGCGGAATACGCCCCGCAGACACCCTACTGGCCGTGCAGCCCGCATACTCCGCATGGTGATCGCCGCAATTTCAACGATCCAACTTGCGGCGACGCCCACTGTTGGGACGTCTGGTTTGGCGGCAAGCCTTTTGAATTCCAACGCACATGGAAGCACCGCTTCATGAGTGAATTCGGCTTCCAGTCATTCCCCGAACTCAAGACAGTGGAGGCATTTACGGATCTGCAAGACCGCAATCTCACAAGCTACATCATGGACTACCACCAACGCAGCGGCGACACGGGGAACCGCAAGATTTTCGCCTATATGCTGGATTGGTACAAACTTCCGTCCGGTCTGGAAGAGACGCTGTGGCTGACGCAGATTTCGCAGGCCATGGCCATCCAATACGCATGCGAACACGCCCGCCGCACGCAACCACGCATGATGGGCGTTATCTACTGGCAGATCAACGACATCTGGCCCTGCGCATCATGGTCGTCCATCGACTCTTTCGGTCGTTGGAAGGCCCTCCACTATCTCGCGAAACGTTTCTTCGCGCCCAATCTGCTCTCGTTGCTTGAAATCGACGGCGGAAAGCAGATCGAAATCCACGTCTCCAACACGGCCTTTGATGACGGTGATTTCACCATCAAATGGCACATTTGTGACTTGCAAGGCAAGGACTTGCAGAACGGCGAACTGCCCTGCCACGCCGTCGCGCAGGAAGACCATAACATCCTGACCGTCGATTGCAAGAAAACCATCGCCGAAGCAGGAATCCGCAATCTCATCTTCTACGCAACGCTTGAAAAAGACGGCGTCACCGTCTCCTCCAACTACTACACATTCGACAAGCCGAAGCATCTCGATCTCTTCCAGCCGACGTTCTCATGGCGCATCACGCCCAACGACGACGGTACGTTTGCAATCCGTCTGAAATCGTCGTATCCCGCTCTCTTCACGCGGCTTGAGCTATCCGACACGGATGCCCGTTTCTCCGACAACTTCTTCTTCATGCCCGCCAAGACGGACATCGCCATCACGCTCACGCCGAAGACGCCGCTCACGCTGAAGGAAGTCCAACAGCAGTTCCGCGTCCATTCCCTCTACGACAGCTACGCGCATTAAAAAATCATAACGCGCTTTCGTGCTACTATTGTTCATTTTCTTGTTATTTCGCGAAGATTTTCTCCATGACCACGAGCTTCCGCATGACATCCTTTGCCGCCGCGCAGCGCATGACAACCGCCGAGTCGCCGGAGCCGTTGGTGTTTCAGCATTCAGAATACATTTTATTCAAACAAATCCTTCAGCGGATTGACGGCCCGGCGGCGAGGCTTTTTGGTGTGTTTTGTGTGCTTTGTGGTTAAAAATTCGTGTCCATTCGTGTCCATTCGTGGTTCAAAATTAAGGAGATACAACAATGCAAATCAATCTTGATTTCGCAGGACAAGTCGCCATCTGCACAGGCGGCGCATCAGGCATGGGCCTTCTTTCCGGGCAGAAGCTCGCCGCCTCCGGCGCGAAAGTCGTGCTCGTCGATGTCAATGAAGAAGGCGTCATGAAGGCCGCCGAAGACATCCGCCAGCATGGCGGCGAGGCCACGGGCGTCGTCGCGGACATTCGTTTCTACGATCAAGTGGAAGCCGCCGCCAAACTAGCCATCGAAAAATACGGCCAGATCGACATCCTCATCAACGCGTGCGGCGGCGCCTCCGCCCGCATCTGGAAGTGCCACGACGCCTTCCGCGACCGCGATCCGGAAATCATTTCGTGGGGCATCGACGTCAATCTCAAAGGCGCCCTCTACTTCATCCGCGCCTGCATCGGCAACATGCTCGACCACAACCACGGCGTCATCATCAACTTCGGCTCCGTCTCCGGCGAAGAAGGCTCCGCGGGCTGCATCGACTACGCCGCCGCCAAATCCGCCATGCACGGCGTGACGAAATCCATCGCCTCCCTCGGCGCCAAACACAACGTCCGCTCCTGCTGCATCATGCCCGGCCCCGTTCTCACGCGAGCCGCCATGGCCAACATGAAGACCGCCATCGGCCGCGCCGCCGAACCGTGGGAAATCGTCGATTTCATCCTCTATCTCTGCGACGACACGCATGGCGGCTTCATCACCGGATCCTCCCATCTGCTCGACGGCGGCCGTCTGCTCGCGCAGTTCTGATAACCGCCTGAAAGGCGGCAGTTGGGTAACCCCCGACTTCAGTCGGGGGATGCCACAGAAAAGAACTAATCCGTCTGTAGGACGGCACTCGGCTGCAAGGCATAATCTATGGATCAATCCACCATGAAAAAAATCATCTTATCTATATTGTCGGTAGCATGTATGAATATTTTTGCGGACATCGTCTGGAACAAAACCACTGGTTTTGATGCATGGACCAATCCACTTAATTGCACAATCTCCCCTACGGACGACGGCTTGTTATTCACCATCAAAGCCAACAATCCATGTGTCGCCAACCGAAGCGTGGATATTGATCCAAATCAATACAACACATTGACTTACACCTATCGCGCGACGGGCCCCATCAAACATCACGGCCATCTGTTCTACGCAAAGGAAGGACAAGGCTTCTCCGACTACCGCCTATGGAAACTTCCTGTCCCCAAAACTGACGGCGAATGGCACACCGTCACGGTGACAGGAGAGGTTCTTGCAAAGCCGTGGACATGGTTCAACGGCGGCAATATCAAATCATTGCGTTTTGATCCAACCTACACAGGCGAAGGGACATACGAACTCCGCAAAATGAAACTTTCCTATCAGGAGAATGCGGCGATGAAATTCGACACACTTGTTCTCGCACAACTTTCAGACCCGCAGATCGGTTTCAAAGACTACGACGCCGAAATGGACCGTTTCCGGCAGGAAATCAACAAACTCAACAACAGCGACTGCCAAGCGGTCGTAATCTGCGGCGACATGATGCATATCACGAATCGCGAGACGCTTACGGTCTTCAAGAAAGAACTGTCGCGATTGAAGCTTCCCGTCTATATCGTCGCTGGTAACCACGATGTCGCACAGAAAAATTCACGACCGATTTTTGAAGAATTTTTCGGCCCGACTTTCTATGCCGTCGATATGCCGTCGGGCGGCTACCGTCTGATTGTTTTGGACACGGAATTGTGGCAGCATCCGATTGAAGCCCTAACAGCGAAGATGGACGATTTCTTCCAGAAAGAACTGGATGCCGCGAAAAACGCAAACAAAAAGATCATCATCGCGACGCATGCACCGATTTTCATTGAATCGCCCGATGAAAAGGAAGAATACTTCAACTTGCCGAAATCGCGTCGCAAGTGGTTGCAGGACAAGCTGAAGCAATATCCCGTTGTGGCATTTCTGACAGGCCACACCCACACGGCATTCACCTATCAGTGGAACGGCATCCTCTTCTCCAGTGCCGAAACAACGAGCGTCTCTTTCGACAAAGTCACCTATGGCTTCCGCCGCTTTGTCTTCGACCACGATCTGATCCGCTACAACACAGTTCCAGTGAAATAGCAACAGCTAATTAGCCAATGTCTATTGCCTCAAGAATCAAACAACATCCCATCAAGGTGGCTGCAGCCGCCATTGGCCTTGTGTTGCTTCTTGTCGGAGTTATGTTTGCCATCTCCTTCAAACGCGATCTGGACAATGTCGTGGCATGGGAGGATTTGCACCAGCTCAACTACCAGCTTCGCAACTATCTGGATGAACACAAGAACATTCCTTTGAGCGAAGACGTAACCAATCCAACGAACATTTCAGAACTTGCTGTCGCTTGCCGAGATGATTGGCCGTTTGGCAAGACCGAAAATGTATGTCTTGACCGTTGGGGCACTCCCATGACATTCTTTGCAATCCGTTTAAAGGAAGATACATACCATAAGGGAATTTCTGCAGGCAAAGACCGTGTCTTCGGCACAAACGACGATATCATCGACTCCGAATACGACGACACGGGAAACATCTTTCATTCCCACAACCGCCTTCACCCCGGAGACATCAATATGCCATAAGGCTTGCTTGCATCGTTTTTATATAAAATGGAGATGACTATGAAACCAATCAACCTTCTGATTTCTGCGTCCATCCTACTATGTCAATTGCTCTGTCTTGTTTCCTGCAAAAGCATCATAGAAGAGACTGTCATCTCCGAATGCGAAATGTGTTCCCGAGAAGGCAAAGAAAAACGTAAAGCTTTTTATGAGAAAGTGAGTAAAATTCAAGGCGACGACGATGACGATGATGACAACGATGATACTCAGAAAGTTGTTTTCAGCAACATAGAACAATACCATCGTCATCTACGCAACACCATCCGCCAAATGACCAAGCTGGAGGCGCTTTGTCAATGTAATCCGTACGAATATGACACGCTGGATGCCTTCGAGAAGATTCCTTTCAACGATACCTTGCTTTGTAAGAACTTGCAGCGTCTGAACAAAATGGCGAAAGAGACTTGGGCCTTGCGCTCCCTATTTGTTTATCATTGCAGGCAATTTGAAGATATGGAAAGCTTTTCCCCATGTATTGATAAAGATTTGGCGGAAATCATCCCCAAAGACCTTTCGCATGACAAGTCATTCAAACAATTTCTTTTCAATAATACGGATTGCACTTTGTCCACAATCGCTGTTTTCGACAATCTTGCCGACTGCCGAAAAGTAGTTGTTGTCATTCCACATTACAAAAACAGACCGCGCATTTTCTATTCACGACTGCCTGTCACGTTTTCCGAACAAGAACGCAAGTGGCTGTCCGAATGCACGATGGACAAGAATATCATCAAAATGTTAAGCGATCGGATATGTGAATTTGAACGAGCGCATACGTCATTCGGTCCCGCAATGTTCACCGACTTCCACTTGCTCTTGAATGACAGCGACTTGGCAAGATACCGTTCAATTTCTTTTTCAAGTGATGACGATGACGACGATGACAAACTCATACCCAATATCACCAAAAGGATTCCATGCTGGCATGTGAAGGCCGCCACGTATGATACGCTTTCCCGTGAGCATCTTCCCGTATCAATGTGGCTTGGCCCATGCTATGACTTCGTCATCGACCTTCAGGGACAAAAGGTTGATTACATCAGAAGAATGAAATAACTACATTCAATTCTCCAGATGCCGCGCCAAATAATATCATTCATGTCCCATAATCCTTATGGTATCTACGCTAGCCAGGACTCCCCTAGTTATTCGCAAACCATCAATCGGCCATGACGGCGGCATGCTTCTCCTGAAGCTTTTTACGCAAAGACTTCAATTTCTCAATATCAATTTCCAACAGTTCCATGATCTGGCTATCGCTATAATGGCGAATCTCCAAGCGCTTAAGGAATTCGATATCTCTTTCCTCTTTCGCTTTCTGTTTCAAATACTCCGAATAATTGCACATGTCTTCAGCCTCCCGTGTCTTGCTTAAACCATATTTTTCATGTAACTCGTCGAGCCGCTCCAGCGGACCGGCGATGTCTGTCAACAGTAATTGCAGATAGCGGATCTCTTCGTTCACAGGGTATGTCGGGTCGTTGTTGAAACGGACCGTGCAGCCTTCGAGAAGGTCATAGTCCGCCTTATCGGCGGTGATTTCGCCTTTGCCGAACACGCGCTCCCCCTTGATGAAGAAGCGGTCGATGGACGGTGCCTCGCCTTTGTCCAGCTCAGGGCAGAACCACAGCGAATAGCATTTGCGGATGCCCCAGTAGTCGCTCTTCGTGAACGTGACACCATGCTGCAAAGATACCGTACGGCATAGATAATATACCATGCGTGACTCAATTGGATAGCCCGGTGAGTCATTTTTTTGCACTTCAATATTGATGACGACGCCGATCGACCTGTTCGGCTTGTTCGGGGAGGGCAGCAGGAGGACGACGTCGAACACGGTCGTCCCCTCCGCAAGCTGTTTGTCCTCCACGTTGCCCGTCGGGACGCTCTCCGGCGATGCCTCCCCTGGATGGACGGGTATCCTGCCGATGTCCAGTCGTGCCTGAGGAAGGTACTTCTCCATGACCTCCTGCACGGTGCATTCCCTGTATTCGTCGATGAAATGCACGAGCAGCCATGCGAGGACTTCCCGGTTGCTGAATATCCTCTTGATGAGGGGATCTCCGTCCGGGTTGTCTTGTCCGCTCAGCAGATTGTGCCCCAATGAGCTGAATTGCAATTTCGTATCTTGTTCCATAGCCGTATGTTCCGTTGTTGTTCTGTCCTTTCTCCCGGCCTTGAAGCCTTCTGGCAACGACACAACATAGCACGGCAATGGCAGAAGTCAATTAAATATCCTTAATAAATATCTATTTCACTATATTTTATTACTTCTGATGACTTTTTATGATTTACTATGACTTGCTATGATTTTGCAGGAATGGCAATGACTTGTCATGATTTCATGACGTTTTTCATTACACTGCCATGGATCTCCCTCCAGCACAATTCCATCAAGTTCTAAAAACTGAAATGGCCTCTTGAATTCTCTCAGAATTCAAGAGGCCATACACTAACCACTGACCACTGGCCACTAACCACTATTTCCCAATCTTCTCGCTCAGAACCGTCTGCATCCACTTCATGTCTTTTTCGATATAACCTACATTGTCAATGCGGAAAATGACAGGCTTGTCGTAATCAGCAAACCAAATGGAGAAGCGGACCGTTGTCAGATCAGATTGCGGAAGTGCATCGCCTGTCAGGACTTGCGACAAGGATGGCGCGACGCAATGCTTCCATTGGCCAGGCTTTTCAGGCTCTGGGAAGTCGTACATCACGTAGTAGCGGTCCATCGTACGATCCGTCCGATAAAAGCCGCTGTGGACGTTCGCCTTCGGATCGCTCAAGCTGTAGTCCGCAAACAGCGTCACCACATCGCCGCGCTCCTTCGGCAGTTCAATGTCGAGAATGGCACGCGCACGGCCTTTGGCGTCTTTCGACTGCGGCGGCACGACAAGTTCCAAAACCTTCTTGCCCTTTCCAAGCGCCGTCGGATCGTCGATAATGTGGAATTCAGGCTGCGTGTCGAATTTTCCTTCGAATCTCACCTTGCAACCGGGCATGCCGTTTTCGAAATCCGCCAGCACATGGACCTCCTTCGGATCCAGTTCGTCGCCGTTTCCAGCCGAGATGAGCTTCTTTGGCAACTTGCCCGCCTTCGGCTCGTATTCCGTTGGACGGAAGGCATTTGCCGCAAGAACCGCCAATGCCACACCGCCCACATTCGTGGGTTTCAGCGTGAAGCTCACAATCGGTTCGTCCGGCTGCGTGTTGTGCCAGTCGAACGCGTAGAATGAATAGTTGCGGCCTTCAGCATCGTTGCCGCGCAACACGAAACGCGACTTGAAGCCGCTGGCCTGACTGTTCCAGTTGTTGAATTCCAAACGATAGCGCAACGGCGCGGTCACTGTCTTCCCGTTCGCATAGGTCACGATGAAATCGGCGACCTTCGGCATCGTGCGCGAATGGTAATAGTCATAGTCCTGTGGCTTGTCCGGCAGACCGCCCGTCAGCAGGAGGGAGATGCCGCCGATCTTGCCGTTGACGGGAACCGTCACGGCTTCTTTCGCGTAGATGTCGTCGCCGCCGCTGAACGTCATGGCCGCGAGGCCACCATCCGCCGTCGTCGCAATCTGGAAGGCTTCCTGCGAATTCTTCGCGGCCTCTGCAACTGCTTTGGCTTCAGCTGCTTTGAAGAGCGGGAAGTTGTAATCGTCACCAATGCGGGCGTTGCAGACCGCTTCGAGCGGAATTGCGGCCCGCTTCACGCCTGGCCGTTGCATGAAGACGCTGCCGCCCAGCCGTTTGCGCATCTCGAACGCGGGATCCCACGCCAATGCGGGAATCGGCGTGTCACCATTACAATGCCACGCATATTCCGCCGTGATGGCCGTACCTGCCGCCGCATTTGGATTGACCTGCGTCTCGTTGATGAAATACTGCCGCAGCCAGCCCCAATACGTCAGAATCGCACCGATGCCATCCAATTTCTTCGCCATGAGCGGAATCGTCATCGTGTTCGTCAACCGATGGCAGAAACTGACCCCGACGCGGTCACCGAAGCCCTGCTTGCGGAATTCGTCGAACTGCGCCTCGCGCGGCTGTTCGGCATAATCCCAAATGCTCATGACGACGTCACGCGGCACGGCTTTCATCAGTGCTTCGCTCATCTCGACATTGCCGTTGCGGGCTGCGATTAGCTGGTCGTGATACATGATGGGCTGCACGCCCAGCGATTTCACAAGCTGTATATTGTGATCGACTTCGTCCAATAGTTGCTGCAATGTGTGGCCGTCTTTGCAGGTGTTGCATTTCTGCCATTTGCATAGGACGAATTCATCCATGCAGATATGGAAGTGCTTCGGCTTGAGAATCTTGACCGTTTCACGGATGGCCAGATCCGTCAACTGCCGCCCCAACGGCTTCGCGAAGCAGATCGTGTTGTTCCACATGGAATTATGCTTGCCCGGATAGCTCGGAATGGCGGTAATATCCGTCAAATATTTTGGATGCGTACGCAGCCACTGCTCATGGCTGATGACCTGTAGATGCGGAATGATTTCAATGTAGTTCGCCTTCGCGCGGGCGACGATCTTCTCAACGGATTCGCGCGTCAGTTTCTCCTTCTGCTCTGTGAAAGGATCGTTCTCAAATGGAAGGTTGGCACTGAAACTCGTCTCCATCACGTTCAGCTTCAACGCGCCGAAGGCATCGATCAACTTGCAATACGCATCCACTTCGGAATTCTTCATCGAACGGATATCGAGAAACGCGCCACGGTATTCCAAATCCGGCCAATCTTCAATATGGCAGAACGGAATGAACGTCTTGATGTTGTTCGTCATCAAGTTGATAAACGTCTGCGTACCATAGAACAAGCCCTGCAACGACCGCGCCTTGATGGACACGCCGTCCGCCGTGACATCTAGCGTGTAGCCCTGCTCTGATTCGGGCACGCCTTTCTTGTCGAGTTCAAGCGTGACATGCGCCTTTTCATCGGCCTTCGCCGCAGCCGCATGCCACAATCCAAAGCGGTTCGACAACGCCTTGCCGATCAGTTCCACATTCGCCTCCGCGCCTTTCGGGGCGGCGACCAGCAGTTGCTTCGGCATGGCGAACGTCCCTTCCGTTCGCGTAAGCCGTTGCACCGACGGCACTAGCACGGGGAAACCATCCGCCTCCACAAAGTTGTTGATTTCCAATGCCGCCGCCGACAGCGCCATCAACGACAATCCAGTCAAAAATCCACGCATACTCATGAATGTCTCCAATAAATAATTATGAATTGTTAATTGTTAATTGTTAATTGTTAATAAGATGTGTCATGATAAATCTCTCCATTTCGGCGATTTCGCTTTCCAGCGTCTCATGCCCCATCTGGTAATGCAGATTCAACGTCTTGTCTCTCGTCTCAAGACTGTTGTAGGCCGCCATGACGCCGTCCGCCTTGCAGACCACGTCGGCCAAGCCCGCTTCACAAATGACGGGAATCTTGTCGATTCGCGTCGCGAAACTCGTGCTGTCGAAATACGCCATCGTATGGCGCATGGCTTCGGGAACCGTCTTGCCGGCATAGTAGTTGAACGGCCATCCGCCGCCTGCCATGTCCGCGCCAGCGGGAATCCACACGGAGATGCCGCTGACTTTCGGCATCAGTGCCGCACCCGCGAAGCTCTGCCACGACGCCTGGCTGCCGCCGAATATCCACAGATTTCGACCATCCCATTCCGGCATCGCAACAAGCGCCTCCAACGCACGATACACACGTTGGAACACACCGAGCATATAGACTTTCTCTGGATCGCCTGTGTCAAAACCGCGTAACGGATATCCCATCAGATCGTCATTGCCTATTTTATCATAGAACTCCACAGGCTTGCCGTTCGGCAAGCCGTGTGCATTGATGTCCAACGACAAAAATCCTTTCGCCGCAAATGACAGGAAACGCCCTTCCCCTGCGGAACGGACACCTGCACCATGCGGCACCAATATTGCCGGATGACCGCCTTTTCTCGCGTTCACAGGTCGTGCGAAAATGCCGCTGACTGGCGTGTCGTTTGTGCAATCAGCCTGCAAATCAAAGACTTCAACAACGGAATCCTTTTCCAGCGGCGTCAATTGTAAATTCATGGGAATGGCATCCACACGTTCACGCTGTCGCTGCCAGAATTCATCGAAATCCGCTGGCACAGGCAACGTCGGCTTGATGGTTTTAGGCGCCACCAATGCGCCGATCGACGTCACGGCGACCCATTTATCGTCCAGATATGCGTCGAATGTGCATCGATACCAGCCGTTTTTCTCCGCCTTGAACGACGCGCCGCTCAAGTATGAATCGGACGGATATTCTCCCACGGCGACCAATTCGCTTGCGTTCCGTTCGATGCGCCATTTGATGGTCGCGCCCAAAACGCGACGCGATGCATCCAGCAGTGTCCCGTAGAAACTCACCGTCTCGCCAAGTCTCGCCGCACGATCTTGATGGGACGAAAATGACAACATGTAATATTCTGGCATTTCTATTTCCTCTGTCATTCGCTTTAAGCTTTAAGCCTTAAGCTTTTAGCTTATCTTTTTGCCCATATCATACGCCTGCTGCATTTCCTGCTTATCACGCACTTCGGCGAAATCATAAACGCCTGCGCAGCAGACCATTCCGGCCTCTTCCGAGCCTTCATAGCATTCCAGGAAGCCGCGCAACGCCGTCAACGGGCCATTGAACTTTTCAACATTGTCATCCGCCATCGTCAGAATGTAATAGAATTTCTTATTGGTCAGATGCGGGAAGATGAC
>JAEEGK010020277.1_pt1 | contig 14156 bp, 13 predicted proteins | sample 8958771 | NCBI WGS metagenome assembly JAEEGK01 (sample SAMN16246547, study PRJNA631951) | gut metagenome | biome: gut microbiome; feature: rumen; material: SC-attached | host: Bos | place: Iran: Karaj | collected 2018-10
CTATTTCGCCGTTGTCGCGCTCGATCATTCCTGCCGTTGCCTTGTTCCAGACATCCGTCAGCGTATAGTAGGAAATGCTCAGGGCCAGCTTGCGAAGCTTGCGGTTGAAGTCCTGTATATTGTCGTTGACCTGCCAGAGTATTTCCGTGCGCTCCGCGCCTGTCAGCATGTTTGCCTTGCCGCCGACGGCCAGCGTGTTCCGAAGGATGTTATACACTTTAATCAGTTCCGAGGCCGTCTCTGCGTAGAGGTTGTTCATCGACATGGTGGCTACTACGCCTTGTGGGTTGTTGCCTACAGCATTGATGATCTCGTACAGATGACGGAGTGTGGTGACACCCTCTGCATAGAGCGTTGCAGCCGCCTGCAATCCCTTCGCATAGCCCTCTGCTGTTTTCAAGTAAGAATTATATTTTCCTTCCCAGTCCTTGATGGCCGCATATTCTGCGCCGATGGCACTCTCCAGGAGTGCCGTCTTCGTCATGGCCGTTGTCTGTTTCGACACCGATTTGTTGATCTTCTCACCACCGCCACCGATGGCCATCATCTGGGAGCCATTTTGTTCCTCTACCTGTGCACTGACTTGAAGCGCTACTGTCGTTAGGGTGATACACAAAATTACTCTAACAATAACATGCTTCAGTATGAGCTGCCGGAAGCATGATTTGATGGATATCTTATCGAATGGTGTCTGCATAATCTTGTTCCTTTCCATATATTAATTTCTACATTTTACTAATAACTACCGGCATCAATGCCGATACCTCCAGCACCACCTCCAGAATTATTGCTGGACTTACCAGACCATGCCATCTTCCAGCGGCCGTAGCAGTCCTTAATCATGGAACGGGACTTGGCAAAATTGAATGTCTTGTTCTTCTGGTCACGGACGAAACGCTCCGACCACCAGATATTCTTCAGTTTGTTCAGCGTGACATTGTACTGGCACAAATCCTTATAGAGCAGGACATAGACGGCCTTACGCTGAGAATTGGGCATATAGGCGTCATGGGCTGAATCCAAGCTCTCTTGAACCATGTTGTATATCTGCGTCCAAGCGGTCTTGTCCTCTGAGGTACCACCATAGTAGACAATATCCTCGATATTCTTCTTAAAGGTGTTTTGCACACGCTGGATCTTGCCCTTCTCAACCAGCCACTCGACATCAACCTGACGGTCGGCGATATTCAAGGCCTCGATCTCGGCACGTTTCTCCAAGGAGTCCTTGATAGTCTCGGCATACTTCTCTTCCTTGGTGACCTCGGCATTGGTAAGGGTACGGCTGGCAAGCTTGTTATTGAGCGGATTGTTGGCCATGTCACGATAGGACTTATGGGTGATATTATAATACTGGTCGGCCACAATACCTCCCTTGCCCAATGTACCGGAGCCTATCTCTGCCTTCATGAACTGGTTCATGACAACCTCGTCATGGTGGTTGGTCATACCCTGTGCGGACACCATCAGCGAGACGGTAAGCAACAGCAAAATCACATGTAATCTATTTTTGTTCATGACATATGTTATTTCAATTCTTGTTGGCGATAGTAATTCTTGATAATGCTGTCATTGGAAAGGCCTTGCTCTACACCTTCGACCATAATTCGATATTTAGGGGAATGGCGTGCACATTCGGTGACAGACATACACAGAAACAATATTGTTGCGAAGAAACAACAAAGAACCATAAATGGGTACTTGGTCAGACATTTCCTGATAAATTCTTTATACATTGTCTTATATATTTAATTAGTTTATCTCATGATGGACATTGCTCCGTTCTTGGCACCCTGGGCAACACCCTCACCGAAGTTACGGGCAGCGAAGCCGGTATCACCTTCAGGAATCATCCATGCGGCAAGGTCAGGTACGAGGTTCAGACACTTCAGGGCCACGACGGCAGCAACAAGCAGATAACCAGAAGTGAGGAAGAAATCTTTAGTATATGCAACGTAATTCTCACCATTCTGAGTTATCTGGGCCAGCTGGTCAATCTGGATGCTGATGACAATGTCAAACAGCAAGAGGACGTAGAAGCCGACGAAATAGAGCATGGCACCATAGAAATGGACGGTGAGGTAGCGCGTCAACCACTTCGCCCAGGCTCCCTCCCACTTGGGCAAGAGGGAGCACGCCCACTGGATAGGCCCGAAAATCGTCAGCGCACCCAACATAATCTGCTGGATGAAGATGGTGCCCCACCAACCGATACGGTAGATAACAAATGAAAAAAATAAAACGATCTTGTCAAAAGCAATTAATACACCTACATAAGTATCTTGAATAAATTGTTTTTTAGCTTGTTGCTGGGTGTCTGTCGTTTGTTTAACATCAGAAATATTTAGACTGACATCAGCTGATTCAGGATTATTAATATTCTGATCGGAGGAAGCGGAAGTTGATTGTTGCTTTAGTTGAAGATTATCACGTTCCTTTAATTTCGGTGTTAATTCTTTTACCCTATCCTTAACATTCAAAGCCTCGATCTCGTAGAGGTCATGGGTATAGGAGCCGATACAGTTAGGAATATAAGCAAGCATATCGAGAACGCCTCCATCAAAAATATACTCGCTACGTCCAGTAGTTCCATCCCATCCCGCTGACATACCACGCATACCGGCTATAGGATTGCCATACCAGCACATCATCACGGTAGCGATACCTAATGCCCTGAGAATCTTCAGAACATCGAACGGTTCACCCTTGACCATCATCTTATAGGCCATACCGGCAGCCATAATCAGGGCAAACAAGGCTCCCAGACACATGCAGACCTGCATGATCATCCAGAATGGACCGTTGTCACCGATGAAGGTGGCATCGGTCAGGAACTCGTTGGTGGCGAAAATGACATTATCAATATCATCCTCGAAAAGATCCACACCCAAACCAATACTGGAAATACTGTCAAGGACTTCCAAAGTATCTGAAGCCTGACTGACAGTTGAAAGAGAAAACAACGCTATCAGCGTCAGTATTAAACGTCTATAATATTCCATATCTTATGCTTTGTTTATAAATCTGGTGCGAATTTACCTATTATATAACACACGCGGAAAAATAATCAAAACTTTGTCTTGATTTAACACATTTACGATTTTTCCAGCGTAAAAATGGGCGCCGTCCACTATACTTGAAACAGGACAGCACGCATGAAGTACGAGCCTGCGAGCACTCATGCAATGCGCACTCGCAGTCTCTTGTTGTCACTGTTTATCGTCATCACTTTGCTCCTTAACATGATTACTAATCATTTTAAGGATATAGCGCAGAGGGCTGTTTATGCCCGTACCTTGACTCGCTCTGACCATCTCATCGTAGAAAGCTTCGAAGTCGTCAAATTTGCAGACGGCTTTAATGTCTTCTTTATTGTCTTCGATAGCCTGCTCGTCCTGCTCACTCTTGGTACTAATGCTGAACAGAAAGTCCTTCAGCTTTGCCAAGTTTTTGCTTTCTCGGGATGGTACGGTAAAAGCCTGTCCCTCTGCGAGGGCTTTGAGAGCGCTTTCCGGAATCGTATTGAATCGACGGCAGAACTCTTCGTACTTTGCACGGTACTCTGCCGTCAGGGATATGTCCTTGCATTGTTCTGTCCACTCATCGTACTCATCCATGATCATATTGTCTTCAGCGAGCTGAGATCTTATATCACCAGTATCAGCGTCGCCAAAACTGAATGGAAACAACATTAAATCTGCTGCATGTTCCTCGATTGACGGCTGCTTCCTTTTCCTCTTGGGCGAAGGCTTCTCTTCATCACCAGACTTGGTACGCCTGGAGGGCTTGGTAGCTGATGCCACTCTCACATTCACGTCCTTCATGATCTTGCTCATGTTGAACCTATCCCAGAAGGTGTAAGGCGCTTCCATGAGTGCTTCAGCTACAACCTCTGGTTTGATGTGGTCGTAATACTTCTGAAGTATCTCTGCTCGACGTTTCTTATTAGTGTCATAATCAGCATCCAAAAACATGGACTTCTCTTCAAGCTCTGGCAGCCTCTTTTCAAGACTCTCTTTCTCGCCCTCGCCCAGATACTTTGAATTACTTCCCAGAGAGATGCGGATATCCCTTAGCTCAGCTATCACATCCTCAATATCCTTGCGGTTCCTGGATCGCTCTTGTTCGAGACGGGTAAGTTCATCACGCTCTTCCTGTGGCATACGGTCGATGACCTCATGCAACATGGCCGTGAGGATGATGTTGCTACATCGAGGCAGCTTCCGGAGCTTACTTTTCTGGTCGTCAATCTTCGCGTTAACTTCGTCTACTCGCTGTTGCTGCTCAGGGGTCAGTTCTTGACCAGACTTCTGTAATTCCTGCTCTGCAGAAATCGACTTGCGCAAGCGTGCTATCTCATCATTATATGGCTTGGTGATGATGGCATTCACGGCATCGGTAATGTAAACAGGTTTGTTGCTTCTCAACATACCAGAACGAACACTTGAAAGTCTGCGCCTCCATCTTGCGATCAGCGTGTTACACTGAACACTATAGATGTCACCACCGGGAACGTTTAGACGGACACGCGGAACGAAGCGGTCTACACGATGCAGGAAATCGTTCAGATCATTAACCAGAAGTCTATCAACTTCGCTCACTAAACCCTCACCGGCAGAAAGCCGATAAACAACTTTCTCCGGTGTCGAACCTACCAGACTCTCCCACATGATGCTGGCATGTTCATACACAGCAGCATCTACACTTAGCTTAACTATACTTGCCATACCTTATTATAATTATAAAAATTAGTATGGCACAAAGGTACACCCTCCCTTCAGGAACACCAAGAATTTTTGATTCTTCGTCTTGATTTAACGCATTTAGGATTTTTCGGGTCTTAAATATGTTAAATCAAGAGAAAATTTTGAGCAGTTTTGGTAGCCACCAGATTACTTCGTAATTTCGCTGGCAGAAGACAGAAACTGACAAGCAGTCTCTAAACGCGCAACGCGAACAAGACTTGGTTTCGGGGCCCTCCCCAAAACGTCTTGATTCCACTATAGCCGCCACGGCAAGTGGAATGGAAAGTACTCGCAGGCTCGCACCTTTATAATGTAGAACCAAACAGTAAGTAATATGGCAGAACATCGTATAAACATTCGCACGAAACAACGTTTTAAGGAGTCTGAAAGCGATATTTCAGACGATAGACGGCGACCACATAAAGTGTACTTTACCGATGCCGAATGGAAAGTTATCGTCGGTAAAGCTGACTGGGTAAACCGAGCACCTTCGGTGTATCTTCGTGAGGTTGGATTAGGTTATAAACCGATAGTTCCTGACCCAGAATTTCGACACCAGTTGATGCGTATTGGCGACGACATAAGGAAGCTTTTCGCGTTTCTTAAGGGCATGAATTTGACACAGGAAGACCGCTATCAAACGATGTGTGAAATTGGCTTCTTAAAACGCTGGACTGAGGGTGTATCAAAGATATTGGATTTCCTGGATAAATGGATTAAAAGAGTATAAATTATGATAGCACAGGCGAGAAGTATTGCACACGGAAAAGCATATTCTGAATATGCTGAACGGAAAGAGAAAGCGGTGTTTGTAGGTGCAGATAACATGATTACAAACACGGATATAATATTCGATAATCCGGACTTTATCAATGAACTTTGGAACGAGTTTAAGGAAGCCGGACTGGACTATGTTAGGAAAGGTAAGGACGTCACTCGCGACACTATTGTCATCGAGTTTTCACCGTCCACAAACGAGTCAGAAGGATGGACTCGCGAGCAGTGGTACGCTCACGCTAAAGAGCTGCTGGAAGAGATGGATAAACGTCACTTACAGACTCCGATATGGGACGCTAAAAAGAAGCGTTACAAGCGTAATAAAGACGGCAGCCTGACCATGAGAGACATCCCTCAGACAAAGCTGGCAAAGAGTAAATGGATGGCATATCTTCATAAGGATTCGGAGTCCGGCATCTGGCATTTACACATTATTATTTCGCGCTATAACATGGACAATGAGTTGAACTGCGACGATGAAATTGCTAAGCGAGCGGCACAGGCAGCGGAAGAATTAAACAAGAAATATGGCTACCGTTCGGCAGAGAATATCCACGATGAGCATGCAGCAGAAATACGGCAGATCATTGATGATATACTGTTTGATATGGAGGGTGAAGATATCGATGTTAAGGAGTTCCAAGAGAGGATGAAAGCGGTAACTTTCGTGGACTATAAGGGCAATGTTCAGAACTACGATATGCAGTACCATACCGACGATAAAGGGAAAGTGACGGGCTGGTCTGTCAGACGTGGAAACAGTACCTATACTGGCACGGAACTGGGATTCCAACTGCACATTAATCCGAACGCTCATCAGAAGCAATTCTACAAGGATGCCATCTATGATACACTCCGACAAATGAATGACAAGGCTTTCTCCTGGGACAAGTTTACGGATCTTCTGGAGCGTAACCATGGATGCCAGATTGACGTAAAACGTGATTCTAAGGGGGACGTCGTAAACTACTTTATTTCACGTGGCGAGAACAGACCGATGCCGGCTTCTCAGATAGGCGCAAACATTACGGCTAAGAAAATATTCAGCGAGTGGCAGAGAGAACAGAATAATCTTCAGAAACATCAATCTGATACCACTCAGGATGATGAGAAGAAAGTAAGAAGATGGTCGAAAGAGTGGCAGAGGTTAGAACAGGAAAAGCGGGAAAAGCAGGAGGCTCAGCGGATAAAGAAACTTGATGAGCTGGCAAAATCCTATAAAAATGACGGCAGAAGTATGGAGCCTACCGCTACTGAGAAAGAATGGCAGAAGGCTATCCAGGATGCCAAGAAAGCATTATCTGAATATGCTAAAAATAAAATAATGTATGAGGACACAAAGGAGACAATCATTAATGGTGCTGCAGCTAAGGCCGTTGAAAATGGTAACTCGCCATTCATTAATGTTAATCTTCAGGGGGCAGCTCAGGAACTGATGGAGGGTCTGAGCATGACTGGTGGCCAAATATCAAGTGTGATGACAACTGTTGCAGAATCCTTGGTGGGAATGATGATACCGCCTGATATGCCCGTCAGTGCTGGTGGCGGTGGTAACAACGACCTTCCTAAACAGAAGGATGACTGGTGGAATGCCTGGAAGAATGCCTTTGGTATGAAATTGAAAAAAAGTACTTTCCACAGATAAAATAATATATTATGAATAAGAACAGTAAATATGGACCTCAGAGCTTTGAGGGGATGGAACTTCAAAAGGAGGATCATCATCCTGTGGCACCATCCCAGCATGATGGTTACGAGGATATTTTACTCACTAAGAAAATAGTAGATGTTAAGAAGGAACTGACGGAACTGTCTGCTGAGCTGGCAGACAAGCTAAAAGCAGTCAGTGAAAAGAATCAAAGCCAGATACAGACGCTTGAAGAAGTACTGTCTAAGCTGGAGCAGGTAATGAAAAAACTGTGGGAAGCTGGAGGTTATGTAGATGAAATGCTCGACGACATAAAGCGATACAAGGATAAAGGACTTGAATTATCCGATAATGCCCAGAAACAATTCCAGGCTTTCATTATCAAACTTACCGGCAGCATTCATGAAACACTGACAAACGAAGCAGATCTCTTCGATAAGAGATTGAATGATATTGTCACTCAGCAGCAAAACACTCTCGATAAATTGAAGGATGATTTAAAAAAGAAATACGATGACGAGATAAAAGAACTGAGTAATAACTATGCACAGCTGACCGCTAAAACTGAAAGGCTTAACGATAGGATACTCATCCCAAGGAAGGATTTCTGGGCTTTGATGTTACTTTCTTCAGTTATCTTTTTAGGTGGATTCATTAGCTGGGTGAAATTCTGGAGGGTACCAGGGAATGATGTAACAATGAGCTGGATGGTAGCTGCTGGCATAATGGAGTTTATATATATCATATCAACAGGATTGAACACCCTAATCTATAGGGAGGAAACCAAAGGTGAAAGTACAAAGAAGGATGATGATAAGGAAGAAATAAGGCTTTATAGTGTGTCATTGTCTCAGGCCCTTTACTTCATGTTGTTGACATTGGCGGCAGGTGTCTATGTCGTGTGGTACGCTTTAGACTGCTATGCCAGCCCTGCATGGATGAAATACCTGCTACCTGTGGCGTTGGCCTTAAACTTTATATGGATGATGCTGAATGGCATACTGGCACGAATATTCAGCAGTGAAAAGTAGTACTCCCTTTGCAGCTATGGCCAAGAGCATGAAGTGAGAGCCCGCGAGCACTCATGCGGATGTGCAGTGACAGTTACAAACAAAGTAAATTTGATAATACCCTATGGCAATGGCTATCTGGAGAAAGGATGAAGTGATGTACACCGCATTGATGGATCTGATGCGGGTATATCTCCTTCACGACCACACTCCTAACATCGAGCAGCAGCTTCGGCAACAGTTCGATGAATACTTCAAATGGCACGAAGAGAACTGGGAGCGTGGCCGTATCGAGAGCTTTGGCGGGCCTACGGGCAGTCAGCAGAACCGCTACATCCTCGCCGGTAAGCTCGCCCTCGATGCTCCAAGGCTGCTGCCTGGTGATTCAGGATGGATGCGACCTGGGAGACTGGCATCCCTCATCAGATATCTGAATGATATCGCATTTTGCGACATCAAGTGAAATTGTGAAGGGTGCAAGGACGGGCGCAGTCCGCTATGTCTGGCTGCTGATTTATATTCCTGCATCGGTGAGAGTGATATTCCCTATTCAAACAGCTTTTTTTTCGGTAAATGTTTGGTAATCTGAGTTTTTCTTCGTACCTTTGCACTAAGACAAACGAGTTGAAGTGTAAAATGCCGCGATAGTGGCGTAATGTGAGGCACCTTCTCGCTGTGGCGCTCGGACAGTAGCATGGTAACTGGCTACACGCTTTGACGGTTAAAGTCCGGCCAAATTCAGATACATTCTGAAGGGGTAGGTCACAGAACATCCATAGATGATATGGGTGTTCTGTGGCTTTTTTTGTGTGTATACGCTTGTGAGGGTCGCGACTCGCAGCTGAAGAATAAAACAACAACAAGAATGCCATCCTGGTCACCGAGGAACCGCGACACCTCGCCCAGGGTGGCTTTAATAACTACAACAAACAATTATGAAAAAGTCTATTAAAGAGAAAGTAACAATGCTGGCCATGATGGCAGCAATGTGTGTAACGTTCACGGCCTGTGGCGGTGACAGTGATGACGACGGGACTCCCCAGACTCCTACAGGACCGACGGAAAGTACCGAGTATGTGGATCCTTGCCTGGATTTCGGAAGCTCACAGAGCCATGTCAAGGAATACATGACCATCTTTAACTGGGAACTGAATGAGAACAGTAATGAGTACACCTTGCTCTATACCAATCAGGCTGCAACGGTGGTAATCAACTACATGTTCATCGGCAACGGTAAAGGTCTGGGCATGGTGGGAGTCACCTATACCGGTGGTGGCGACGCCAAGGCACTGGGCTTCAAGAGCGAGATCGAGAAGCGGTATGGCATCACTATGAAGAAGGTGACGAACTCAGAAGACGGTACAGAGTACATCTATGAGGGACTGGCCACCATCGGCGGCAAGCAAGTTGAGATCATGATGAACTGTTATAAGCAGGGTATCAACATCATCTATGCACTTCCAGATTGACATGGCTATGAAGAAAGACAATAAGAATACTCCAGACATCGAACATGATGCCGACTGCCTGCAACACCTCGATGAAGTGCTGCAGGCAGAAGAGCAGGCGCACACCGAGTACTTGGATTAAATACTTATTAACAATTGGCAGCCACTGGCTGAGAAATGTGAATAAAGTTAAAATTTTGGGGATATGGCTAAGAAACTTTACGATTACGACTATGTGCTAAATCTCGAGTACAAAGTGAAACTTCTGGAAGTGACCTCTGCCGCACAAAAAGAGCGTATCAAGATGCTTGAAGAGGATAGGGATTACTGGATGAAAAAATATGAGCAAGCAATTGGCATACACACCCCAAAACAAAATTCCTCTACGGCTAAGATTATACACATGTAGATTATGGACGCAAACTATTATACCAGCTATCTGAAGGCATATCTTACCGATGCCGGTGATGCCAGAAAGGACGATGAAGACTTCATCAGCGCCAGGGCTGATGCAGCGTCGGAAGAGTACGAGGTGCAGCGCCGTGGCGGTGCTCCACCACCATGCGCACAAGAGCTGGCCATGGCAGTCCTGATGGAGGGGTTCGATTGAAATTGATTTTTAATCTATAAAAAAAGTATAGAATAAAGATATTGTCGATTTTATTTCGTACCTTTGCACCATCAGCGAAGGAAATGACGGCATGTTGATGTTCCTCATCATGAGAAACGGAGGCGGTTTCCATCGCTCTTTTTGACTTTGTGCTTTTTGGACAGGACGTTGGCGAATCTACGAGGGGTGCTGCTCGATAGGTGGCACCCTTACATTGAAACATAACAGGTTATCTTGCCTATTTGGGTAAGATTATCTTACCCATGGGCGCAGTCCGCTATTACCGATGCCGACGGAGAAAATGACCTCACAGGAAGCCCGTAGAACGCGAAACAGACTGCAGGTGAGGTAGTTATATCTCCCTAAAATGGGGTAAAATAAAATTACTTTACACGTCTGAATACGTCCGATTTGATGTAAAATACAAGGTGCTCCTTGTATTTTAGTAGGGAAGCCTTATACTCAGGCATCGGTGAAAGTGAATAGTTGCGCAGGATGCGCGACAATCGTTTTACACTTTTTTACAATTCAAAGGGTCTATAGGGGTGGCCCTCTAAACTGTTAATTTGTGTAAATCTGACGGCAGTGCACAGTGGATACTATCAGAATTGTGTCGCAGTCTGCGACACAATTGACGGCTTACTTAATCCTTATATTTTTCAACATATGGTTACCTACAGCCTGACGGAAGCCATCAATAAGCTGCTGGCGAAGTTCAGGTGAAGGATTGTCTGTGTATTTGTCGACAATCTCTTCGATATTGCCACCAGCCTTGATTTCGTCTATCATATCGTTCAGTAGTTCACTCTCAGACTTGTCACCTGTCAGATATACGCGTTCACCTTCCAACGGCCCCTGAAGGGCATTACAGAAACGCCGTATCATCTCTCCGTAATCCTCGCCGGTTACATTACACATTGATTCCATAACTTGTGAGCAGGCGGCGGCCATGATGGCCAGAGCTTCTGGAAGCTGGGCGTTGCTGTGCTCCATCGTCTGGACGATATAGTCATACAGATGGTCGATCTCTTGATTCAGTTGTTCTCTATCCATTTCTATTTCGTTAATTCCTGATACATCTTAAACAGCTCTGCCACGCAGATACTTTCGGTAAACTCACGGCTTGCCTTCCATCCGTAAGCCTCCATAACGGCACGGTCATTAGCTTGATGTGCCTTACGCAGTTCTGCCGGCATAGCAACTTCATCATAAAGATCAGCCAAAGAATTATCTGGATAAAGGGCACGGGCATCAAGAATGGCTTGTGCTGTCTGCTCGATTCTGGCCTTCTGTGCCTCCGTCGGTGACGGCCAGGGGAAATTATTATATACTACATCCTTACTGTAACGGTAATCACTCTTCAGTCTCCCACAAACAGCACGCATCCATGCCATATGTACGTTTGATGTCAAAATACCATAGTCATAGAGACTTGCATTGGGTATAAATTGAACTGAGTCGTTGATAATATTGTCAGGCGACATAAAACCCATGGGAACGTAACGCCTGTTTTCGGATGATACACGCGGTACAATAATATAATAACTTTCGGGTTGTCTGACTTCTTGGAACAACGAGGCCCATTCTGCCGATTTACGTGTAGCTTCTTTTGGACTGCTTAACCTGAACTGGCGAACAGACTCTATACGTTGTCTGATAAATGCCGACTTCCTTAAATCTGTAGGATTGGCACCTACAAGCCACAGACAATAACGCTCCTTGTTGTTAATATACTCTACAGAACCGTAAATACGCTTGATATACCTTGCCACCTCTGGCTCTTTATTTATCACGTCATCCTTTTCTTCTTTAGAAAGAAAAAGGAATCCTCCGTCAGTCGGTTTATTTCCATAAACCATTTGGGGAACATCACACAAGGATTTGCTACGGCTATCAATAAAAGTATCAGGTGCATCGATCAGATAGGCACTGATGTTTACAGCTTCACTCCGCTTATTCCCGTCGTAAAGATACTTTGTTTCTTTGTTGTGCAAACAGCTAAATCCTACAATGACACAATGTACAGCAGCTTTGTCACTTGCTTCACTATCCCATCTAAATGTTCTGTAGGCAAAATCTATGTGTATGCCGAACATTTCTTTCAGAGGTTTCCAGATGGCGGCCACCTGTTCACCCTGGCAGATGGAGTTTGTTGACACAAGGGCAGCTTTTATCCCAGTGTGCTGCATCAGTTCTGCAGCTTTGTAGTACCATCCGGCTACATAGTCTATCTTACCTGCTGTCTTGAACGGTTTTCCGTTTACATCGATAAATACACTTAATAAATCCTCTTTTTGTTCCTTGCTTTGCAATGAATATCCTACGAATGGAGGATTGCCAATAATGTAGCAAAGACGTTCAACTGGTACAACAGTATGCCAATCAATACGAAGAGCATTACCTTCAGTGATATTGGCGTAGGTCTTTAACGGCAGGAAGTCATCTTCGAAAGTAATTATCTTCTCGGTCTCTGCCAGCATTTGGGCTTCACTGATCCAGAGAGCTGTGGTGGCCACCGTTACGGCAAAGTCATTAATCTCGATACCGTAGAACTGTGATATACTTACCTTGACGGGGGAGTTACCCTCCAAAGCCAGGAATGTCTGACCGTGGTATCTGGCACGGATGACATCATTCTCCAACCGGCGTAGGCTCAGGTATGTTTCCGTGAGGAAGTTTCCGCTACCACAGGCTGGATCAAAAAATACCAGACTGGCAAGCTTATTCTGAAAGGCATCGAGTAACTTATTCCTAGTCTTCTCAACCTTCTCTTCAAGAATGGTCTCGAACTCCTTACGGAGCGTGTTCAAAAACAGTGCATCAATAACCTTGTGAATGTTCTCGATGCTGGTGTAGTGCATACCGCCAGCCCTTCTCGTCTCTGGGTTCAGTGTCGATTCAAAAACTGCACCAAAGATGGTGGGCGAAATAGCACTCCAATCGAAATCCAAGCTGGCGTTGTGTAACAATACCTGGCGCAGCTCATCGGTGAACTGAGGTATCTCTATCTGCTCAGCGAACAGTCCACCGTTTGTATATGGGAATGCCTTCAAATCATCCATCAGATAACGACTACGCTGAGCTACTGGCGTGTTCAATACATCAAAGAGACGGATAAGCGCATTACGCATATCCATGGTGTCGTACCTGACTAAATAATCATGGAACTGGTCTCTTGTGAATATTCCGGCATCCTCGGCATAGAGACAGAATACGATACGGACACAGAGTATATTCAACCATCGTAGAGCTTCCGGCGAGTTGTCATCATACTGCGCGAGTAAGGAATCGTAAATACGGCCTACTATCTTACCGGCCTCCATTGACACCTCCATCTCCTTGCTGATGTGCTCTGACCTCTCATCAACAAGGAACTTCAAACGGTAATACTCCTTTTCAAGGTCTTTCAGGAGTATGCTTTCTGGCTCACCATTTGGCTTTTCCATGTCATACACCAGAAATTCCTTGAAGTTACAGGTGATAATCCATCGTGGGCGCTCAGAATACTTCACGTCACTTGCATACCTCTTAACCTGTTGGTATGGCGTAAGAAAATTGCCGTCGCTCTGCTTGATGGGAGCGCGGAGATCCTTATTGATGGACTTTTGTTCTATGAAAACCTTTGTAGACGGTATGCGAACATCTATAAAATTTGTCGTGGATGTGTCACTCTTTACCTGGTCCTCATAGCGGACGAAGGATGTGAGATCATCCACACCGAACACCTTTGTCAGGAGGTCGCCCCAAAAGAGCTGCCCCTGTCCTTCTTCGTAACCCTCGCCGTTCCATCGTTTGGCAAACTCGGAAGCGGCCTGTGACATCTGTTTGTCGGTTTTCATGACAAAAATATACAATTAAAGTTTGCCTTGCATTAAACGAGTGTATTTCTCAATCTCTTCCGGTGTATGATTCGCTACCAGA
>JAEEGK010020279.1_pt1 | contig 14156 bp, 10 predicted proteins | sample 8958771 | NCBI WGS metagenome assembly JAEEGK01 (sample SAMN16246547, study PRJNA631951) | gut metagenome | biome: gut microbiome; feature: rumen; material: SC-attached | host: Bos | place: Iran: Karaj | collected 2018-10
CTGAAAAGGGAATGGCCTGCGTTATCGGACGTCTCCGTCCATGTAACGTATTCGACATCAAGTTTGTAGCACTCAGCCACAACACTAAGCGTGGTGCTGCACTTGGCGGTATTCTGAATGCGGAATTACTGAAGGCTAAGGGCTTCTTTAACTAATTGTCATTGTCGGACTTGATCCGACAATCTATACTACACTGTGATTTGCAGATTCCCGGGTCAAGCCCGGGAATGACATGTATTAAAATTCTTGATATCCTAAATCAGTCAGTATATAATTATAAGAATGGAAAAGCTAATTCAGGCTTTAAGATCTATTCGTTCTACAGTTTTCTCTCCAAAAAGTAGTATGCAAAAGCGCATTTCCTACGCTATGGTTATCTGTGCTGCTTTTGGGGAATTATTCGGTACTATTGAATCTTATCTGATTGGTTTACCTCTTATTTCTGTTCTTCTTCCATTGTTATCATTTATATTCCTTATAATTCTTTCAGTCTGGGGTTTTAAAACTAAAAAAACAAATCTTTTTGCTACAATCTGTATTATTGTAACAGGCATGATTCTTTTCCCTATTATGTTCTTTGCAAATGCCGGACTTCATGGAGGAATGCCTTATTATCTTCTTATTGCCATAGTCTGCTCAGCCCTTGCTTTAAGAGGAAAAACACGATTTATTCTTTTTGGCCTGTTACTTGTTGAATATTCCGGTCTTTTTATTGCTTATCGTTACCATCCTGAATTATTTACAACTATGGAACATGAAGAAGCCTTTATTGACCAGCTTTGCAGTATGATTATTGCAAGCTGTGTACTTTTCACCTTCTCTTATATTGTTTCAAAGCAGAATTCTCACGACAGACATAAAATCGAGCAGCTTTCTCAGCTTTATGAACGTCAGGCTAATACAGATGACCTCACAGGGCTTTACAACCGCCGCTACTTTAATAACTTCCTAAAGCTTGCTATTTTGACTCTGGGTGACACAGGTAAGCTTCATGTCGCAATGTTTGATATTGACGATTTTAAGTATGTAAACGATAAATACGGTCATCCCTTTGGTGACACGGTTCTTAAAAGATTTGCACTTATTCTTGCAGACTGCATGACTGACGGCGCTACTGCCTGCCGTTACGGCGGTGAAGAATTTCTTCTTTTGATTCCTAAGAGAAATCAGAAAGAGGCTCTGGAATTAACTGAAGAGGTTCTCAGAAAAACCCGTGATAAAATCAAGCTTGATGAAAATAAATTCGTTACTGTAAGCGCAGGCTTTATGACCTGTACTGAAGAAATGACTTATGACCTTTTGCTGCAGGAAGTTGATAAAAAACTTTATATGGCAAAGCACATGGGTAAAAACAGAGTAGAATCTTAATTTATTTCTTCCCTATTATTATCATGGTTCTTGCATGCTCATTATATGGAGAAAGATCATAATCTCCATAAACCTCTGCTTTTGAAAAACCAAATTCTAATAATTTATCTCTGAGAAAAGTTGCAGGATAAAGTCTTTGTATGAAAGTATGATCAACTACAGGCTTTGCAGTATCACCAGTCAGAGGATATAAAATCCACTGAGATTTTAGTCCTTCCCAGGCACCGGTTACTTCAAAATGAGTTACAACCTTATAACCTGCCCTCTCAAATTCTTCACCCGGAGTCCAGTACATAACGGCAGTTTCACGGCTGGTGCATTCCATTATAAAAGTCCCATCCGGCTTAACGCTGTCTGCAATGTTATGCAAAATCTGAAGGTCTTCTTCAACTGTCTCACAGTAACCAAAGGAAGTATAAAGATTTACAGCACAATCAAACTGATTCGGAGCGTGCCAGTTTCTAAGGTCATGATTTATAAGAGTAAGAGGAACTCCTTCTGCTTCAGCAGACTCGCGGGCTGCATCAAGTTCACTCTGGATTATATCTACACCGGTTACGTCTAAGCCCAGGGCGGCAAGTTCTACAGAGATGCGGCCAAGCCCGCAGCCCGCATCGAGCACCTTTGCACCTTCTTGCAGGCCAGCCAGCTCTTTTACATACTGGGCTACAGCCGGAGCTTCGGCCCAACGGGCATCGTCGAACATAATCGGCGCAAATTGAGTCCAAAAACTTTCTGATTCAAACCAGTCCATGATCCCTCCAAAAAAGAACGTCCTTGCGGCCCGTTGTCGCAGCCCGTTTTATAACGGTTTTTCGATTATAGGCTACTTCAAAGTTACGTAAGTTTTACCGGCACCGCCATCTTCGGCAGGAGCCTTAGAAAACTCTGCAACTACCGGGCAGTGTGAAAGATAATCGGTAACTACCTGCATCAAAACACCATCCCCCTTTCCATGAATTACACTGAAATGAGGAAAGTTATGAAGTACACATAGATCAATCTGTCGTTCAAGAGCACGCACAGCTTCATCTGAACGCATTCCCAAAAGACGCAGCTCAAATACCGGACGCTCGTACATTCCGCTATCCTTACCTTCTGCAAGTTCAATTGAAACGTCTGCCCTAAGCGTTGCCGGGCTTTCAGCAGCTCCCTGTACAAGACGAAGGTCCTTTTCCTTCATCTGCATTTTTATACTGCCAAACTGAACCTGCCAGACACCCTTCCTGGCCTGCTCAACAAGAATACCTTCATTACCAGAAGAACCAGCTTTTACGCGAGCCCCTGGTGCAAAGGTAAGAGGTGCGGAGGCAGCAGGCTTACGCCCTTTTTCCACCTGAGTTTGAGCTTCTATCTGAGCATTAGAGGTTGCATATTTAAGAGCCTCTGCATTACTCATCTTTTTCTTTGTTTTTTTATTACTTCCAGCAGTGTGCTTTGGAGCAGCAGCCTTTTCTTCTGCAAACTTCTTTTCATCGCTGGCCAGGCGTTCTTCTTCGGCTTCAATCTTACTGTCCAGCCGCATTGTATCTTCTGTCAGTTCTGCAATATATTGTTTTACACTGAGAGTCTTTTCCCTGGTAATCTCCCCTTCCTTAAGGGTACGTACAAGATTTTCAAGCTGGCGGCGGCTGTGAATGAGAAAATCATTAAGCTCCTGCTGTTTGCCCTTCTTAAGGTTATTCTCAAGACGGCGTAGTTCAAGTTCGCGCTGGCGGAGTTTTTCTGATTTTTCTTTTGACTCGGCAGCAAGTCTTTCTGCTTCCTTTTGAACCTTATTGAGTTCTACGTGCTTGCGGTTGAGACCACGGATAAGGGCCGAAACATCAGCCTGCTCCGTTGCAATATAATTTCTTGCGGCCTTACAGATGCCTGCAGGCAAGCCTGATTTCTGTGCAATATCAAGAGCGTGACTTTCACCAGGAACTCCCATCAAAAGATGATAAGAAGGAGAAAGTGTATCCTGATTAAATTCAACCGAAGCGTTTATACAGCATGGATTTGTATAACCATAATTCTTAAGGATTCCCTGGTGAGTTGTAACTAAAACGAAAGACTGTTTCTTTATCAACTCATCAAGAACTGCCATAGAAATTGCAGTACCTTCCTGGGGGTCGGTTCCGCTTCCAAGCTCATCAAGCAGTATTAAAGTGTCTGCCTTTGCAGAGTTTACTGCCTGGGCAATATTTTTCATATGGCCGCTAAAGGTAGAAAGGCTCTGGTCGAGAGACTGGTCATCTCCAATATCGGCAAAGACATTACTGAAAACCGGCAGCCTTGTTCCATCACCGGCAGGAATTGGAAAGCCTGACTGGTTGAGCATGGAAAGAAGGGCAAAGGTTTTAAGGGAAACAGTTTTACCACCAGTGTTTGGACCAGTAATAATAAGGACACGTTTACCTTCCATAAAGCGTATATCAATAGGCACTGCCTTTTCTCCAAGCAGTGGATGGCGGGCCTTAAGCAGAAGCGGAGGCTCTTTTCCAGCTTCCTGAGCATAAGTACAGCCGTGAGCTGCACCCCATCGTTCTGCAGCCTGTGTGGTATCAAATAAAATCATTAGAGGCAGAGCCTGCTTGATAGCCGGAATACTTGGCTGCAATGACTCGGTTAATTCCTGCAGAATCTTTTTGATTATTGCCTGAAGTTCAAATTCTTTCTGAATCAGTTCGTTACTGCAAAGAACGGCCTCTTCCGGTTCAACATAAACAGTCTGGGCAGTCTGGCTTACCTCGTGCACAATACCAGGGATTCGGTTCTGAAGGCTGGCCTTTACCGCAAGTACCTGGCGTCCGTTTCGCAAAACCGGAACATTACTTTGAAGCACATCAGATAACTTCTGGTTAGAAATAAAGCTCTGCATAACAGTACGGATTTTTGCATTAAGGGATGCAATCTGTTTTCTTATTGCTACAATTTCCGGGAGTTCACGCATTTCCCCATCAGGAGTGATAATTCTGAAAATCTTTTTTTCCATATCAGAAATATCAGGAAGGGCTGCAACCTGCTCTGCCAGCAGCTTAAGTTTTAATTCCTCTGCATGAAGCTGGATTGCTTTTTTAACGCTGTTTATACTTGTTATAAACTGGCCAAGATAATGTACCTGCTCAAGACTGAGAGAGGCTCCACGGGCTTTTATTATACTTAGCAGCGGATGCACTGCTTCCCAGGCAGAGACAGGATTTGCCCTGCCCGCAGAGAAATATGTACTCCATTCGCGGCTGAGATTCTTTAAATTTTCAATTTCTTCGGTTTTTCTTAAAGGCTCGCGCTCAAGTAATTTCTGGCGGCCTTCAACCGATACACAATAACCCGCGATTTCTTCGCGGATTCTAAAATAGTCTATTTCCTGTAAAGTTTTAGTGTTCATAGTTCTTATAATCAGTGGTTTCGATACGGCACTTCGTGCCTACTCAACCACCGGTGGTTGAGTGCTCGCGAAGCGAGTGTATCGAAACCACCGCAGTTAATCACTCCAGGAGCCTGTGCGGATTTCTTCGCTGATTCTCTGCCAGCTGTCGTAGCGTTCAGGGCTTATAGCACCATCTTCAACAGCTTTACGCACCGCACATTCTGGTTCTGTAATGTGCCGGCAATTCATTCCAAATTTACATTTGCCGATGTATGGTTCAAATTCACGGAAGTACATGGCAAGGTCATCAGCTTCAATATCATCAAGTACAAAACGGCGGATACCCGGTGTATCAATAATATTTGCCTTACGGCCCTGTATTCCTTCAGTCAATGTCTCATTCAAAGTCAGGTGAATCAGCGTACCCTTTGTTGTGGTATGGCTTCCCCGACCGTATTTTTTAGAAAGGCTTCCGGTTTTCAAAACGCAGGAATTATCCATAACGTTTATCAGGCTGGACTTTCCAACACCCGACTGCCCCACAAAAGCGCTCAGTTTATCTTCCAGCAGCTCCGCAAACTCCTGCATACCTTCTCCGGTTTTCGCAGAGATTCGAAGAACCTTGTAGCCTAAATCTTCCCAGATGGTAAGCCGGCGGTCAATTTCCTCAAACTCTTCTTCACGACCGTCTGTCTGCATAGTTTCTGCGAGGTCCCACTTGTTGCAGACAATTACAGGAGTAATTCCCTGATGCTCTGCCTGAGCCAGTGCTCGGTCTGTAAAGCGAGGGCGGAAAGGAGGCTGATCTGGAGTGCAAACAAGAATCAGATAATCAAGATTACTTGCCAGAAGCTGAGGGCAGCGCCCTTTTACGTTCCAGCGCAAAAAAGTATTGCGGCGAGGTTCAAGAGAAATAATCTGTCCCTTTTCATCATTAAGTTCATCAGGTTCAATTTCTACAAGATCACCCGGTGCAATAGGATTATAAAATTCCTTTTCAGTTTTTATTACCTTTCCTTTAATGGTGCAGTTTCTTGTTATTTCATCTTCACATTCAACAGTAAAAAGATTATTTGTTCCTGCAATTACAGTACCTTTCAAATTACACTCCTGATTCTATTTCGCTGAACAAAGCTTCGTAAAGAGTAGCCTTATCGCTGTTTGTATCGCGGATAGTTTTTGCCATTCTCTGAGCAAGTTTTAAGAGCACGCGATAGCCCAGCAAGGGTTCCTTATCACAAACTTCAAGAAACTTTGTGCTCGAAAGCGCAATACATTTACAGTCTGTAAGAGCCTTTACGGTTGCAGTTCTAGGATCATCACTAATGAGGGCAGTTTCACCAAAGAAGATATTCATATCACTTGTAAGGTCAGCAAGAGCAATTTCATCACCAGCTGGTGTTTTTCTTGAAATATGTACCTTACCGTTATAGAGGATATAAAAATCATCTCCAAGCTTGCCCTCTTCTATAATCACCTGGCCCTTGAGATAATTTTCAATTTCCATATTCTCGTAAACAGCTTTAAGAATACGGCAGTCATTTTCATTATCAATATTAAAATCAGAAAAGAGCTGTATCTTTACAAGCTTTGGTAAAACTTCTTCAAACTTATCCATATCAAAACCTCTCTCTTAAGCCTTACCCGCGAACAAGAATTGCCTTGGTATTTTTCTGAATTACAAAATCTGGCGCAGGGGTCAGCACAGGTTCGTTACTCTTAAGTGTCTTAACCTTTTTCAGATTATCTACAATTGCCTTTATATCCGGATTCTTCTGAGCCTCTCTTAAAGCATCCTTACGGCGCTGGTGGAAGTTTCCGGTATTGAGAAGGAGTCCTACAAGAACACCGCCCTTGTTGCCGTTCTGTTCAAGATGAGCTTCGTACTCGCCGTAAGTTTTTCCAATGAAGGAAGCCGGAATATTTTCAATAATGATTCCTGTATCTGCATCATCACTAATGAGGGCACGAATAACGTTAGAATATCCCATTCCCGAAGAAGCAGTTGCAAGAAGGCTGTGTTCGTAATCCTGGGTAAGAATAATTTCGTCACAGTGGGCCATCTCCAGATGCTTCTGGAACTTTGCATCAATAAGCTCAGCCGCTACATAAATGCCTGGGTTCAGGTTTTCCATTGTAAGAACGGCAAGAACGGTTCGGCTGTCTATCTCAAGGTCAGAATATTTTTTGGAACGGTCACAGATTACCAGAGCTCGCTCGGCAGTATCAATCTGGGCACGCTTAAGAACTGCTTCATCAGCAAAGTCACCGGAAACATAATTGAGTTCCTTAAAGCGAGGCTGGGAACGAATCTGCTCAATCTGATCGGAAGCATCATTAATCATTACTACCATGTCTGGAGTTATATCAGGATTTGTTGTGAGAACGGTATCAAGAATCTTTTCAAAGCCCGGTCTCCATCCGCAAAGTAAAAAATGTCCTTTCATGTTCTTCAACTTTTTAAGCCCCTTATTTTTTTTCATCTGCAAATCCATAAAGTAGGATGCAAGCTTACCGGTTACGGCACTGAACAAGAGCATTCCAAGCACAAGCAGCACAAGGGCTGACATTCGGCCAGGAACTGATTTTACACAATAATCAAAATATGCAGCAAAAACAGCAACCAGTGTAAACCATACAGAGTCAAACATTGTTTCAATGCCGCTTTCGGTCTGAGTTTCTGACGCAAACACAACAATAGTTGCAACTGCAATTATTATAAATATGAGAAGCCAGATATATGTTAGAGGATTTTTGAGAGCATACTTGAGAGTACGCTTAATACGTTTAAACTTCCCCTGCTTTTTTTTACTCATATTTTAATTATAACAGAAAAAACAGGGGAAGTCAGTATTATTTAAAGCAGACATCTACTTCGAAAGGACCATAAGAAGTTACAAACGGTATTGCAATTACTGGATAATTCTTTGGCCAGGCAATCATATGATTGTGTCCCATTACACAGAAAGGTGGCGAAATATCAAGATTATACTCGCTGAGTACAGTAACTGCGTGTCCTGAAATAATATTTGTAAATTCACTTACGAGCCCAACGGCCATATCTTCATAATCTTCCGGCTTGCATTTTAATCCGGAAAGCTCAAGCATTTTTCTAGCAAGAATTTTATGAAGTCGGAAAGCTACGATTCCTTTTATACTGCCGGTAACTCCCAATAAACCTGATATTTCCCACGGATGTCCTGCATGGATATCCAGAAGATGAGGTTCCTTATTCACAGGACCGATATTAAACATATCCTGAAAAGTATTAATTCCCTCAGTGAGAAATGCATTAATAATTTTTGCGTCCATTCCCATAGTAGTTAAATGATAACGCAAAAACTCTAATTTGTAAAATAATAAAAGTGATGTTATAATCATATTTATGAAAGATATTCTGATCATACGTGAAGAAAAATCAAAAGATGAAGCAATTCTTGCCCTTATCAGAAACAGATATGAAACAGTTTCCATTGATTTCGATTCAGCCCAGGCAGAAAATTCTGCCGCAAGTTACGAATATAAGCTTGTAATTGTATTTATTGAAGAACTCAAAGCTGCAAGCATGCTTGAATTACGCAGAATCATGATGTATCTGAAGAATGTCCACTTCTGTTTTATCGGTTCACAGACAGAACTTGAAAAATACAAGGAATATACAGAAAAAGAAAACGTCCACTGCATTGATAAAAGCCTTTCGGTAGATGATTTTCTTTATGAATTTGAATTTATGCTTGGAGAAAACAGCGAGCTTAGTGCTTTAGTGCTTAAGGGAGCTGAACGCAAACGTTCCATTCTTTTAGTTGATGATGATCCGGTTTGCCTCCGCAATATGACAAACTGGCTCAAAAACTTTTATCATGTTTCAGTCGCAAAAAGTGGAGCGGCCTGCATTTCTTTCCTCGGAAAAAACAAACCTGATCTTATTCTTCTGGATTATGAAATGCCTGTTTGTGACGGCTTGCAAACCCTGGAAATGATCAGAAACGAAGCAGATTATGCTGAGATTCCTGTTATCTTCCTTACCGGTGTAAGCGATATGGACAAGGTAAAGGAAGCTCTAAAGCTTAAACCTCAGGGTTATATTCTCAAAAATACAGACAGAATTGATTTTCTCAACAAAGTAAATCAGATTTTTGGAAACTAATTTAAATGGATAAACCTGCAAAAAAACTTGCAAACCTTGCAAACCTGAAAAGGCTTTTGATTTTTGCTCCATCTATGGCTATTTACCTTACAACGGAGTTTTGCAGGGATTTGCTAAAGCTTTGTAATCCAGCTTACGCAGAAAAACTTTTTATACTGGGGCCGGTTTCACAGCCTTTTTTTTCCGTAAATGCATATCTTCTTTTTGTAATTCTTGATGCCATCTTTGTTATTTCTTCTCTCGTAATTTTTGCTTTTACACTGGGAGCCAGAAAAAAGCTTAGTAATGATCAGTGGAACAATTTTTACTTTCAGATTGTTCAGGTCTATGGACTTCTCATTACCTTCTGTGCTTTTATTGCGGTCCTTGTTACAGCCCGAACCTTTGGAGATGCAGATTTCACCTTTGCATTTATCATTATTGTTCTTACCTCTGCCCTGCTTTTTATAAACAGCATGGTAACAATTCTTGTAGATGCACTTTGCTTTATAATCACTTTTATTCTGATTAAACTTTTTGATATGGCCGGATCTTACGAACCATACTGGGCCTACATCATTGTCTTTATGCTGATGAGTACGGGAATTGCTTTTATTAAGGAAAAATATTTTTACGAAACTCTTGAACGCGAAAGATTAAAATCTCTTTTTCTTGCAAACATGAGTCATGAAATCAGAACGCCAATGAATGCAATTGTAGGCATGAGCGAACTGGCCCTGGATTTTGATCTTAAAGACAGTGAAAAAAAGATACTCAGGCAGATCCACTCTTCGGGAATAAATCTTGTAGGAATTATAAACGACATTCTTGATTTATCTAAAATCGAATCCGGAAAAATGGAAATCACTTCTGCTGATTATGATCTTGTAAAACTGATGAACGATATTATGAATGTTGTTGAGGTTCGATTGAGCGGAAAACCAGTTGAACTTATGCTGGAAATTGATCCGGAACTTTCGCAGATTTACAGAGGTGATGACCTTAGACTAAGACAGATTTTAATTAACCTTGCAGGAAATGCAACAAAATTTACAGAACAGGGCTTTATAAAACTGAGGGTTGAAGATCTTTTAAAATATCAGGATAAAGAAGGCCTTAAAATCAGTATAATTGACAGCGGAATCGGCATTAAAAAAGAAGATCTTGGTAAGCTCTTTAAGGCATTCCAGCAGGTAGACATGCAGACCAACCGCTATAAGGGCGGAACCGGTCTTGGGCTTTCCATCAGTAAAAATCTGATTACCCTGATGAATGGTTCAATCAGTGTTGATTCTGAATATGGAAAAGGCTCTGTATTTTCTATTAGTCTTCCTCAAAAAAGGACTACGGAAAAAAGCTGCGGTACTGCCTATGAAGCTCTCTTTAAGGCTGCCAGAGACTGTCCTGACCAGAAAGGTCTGAAGCAGATTAATTTACCGCTTATAAACAGCCCGGAATTTGCAGGTCTTTTTACTGAAGCACAGACTACAATTCCTTTTAAAGCACCAGAGGCGAAGATTCTTGTAGTTGATGATAACGAAGTAAACCTTCAGGTTGCAGAAGGACTTTTACAAAAATTCGGCATCAGCCCTACTCTATGTATGAGCGGATACCTTGCTCTGGACCTTTTGAAAAAGCAAAGCTTTGACATTATCTTTATGGACCATCAGATGCCTGGCATGGATGGAATTGAAACTCTTGCCAGAATCCGCCAGATGGAAGAGCAGCTTTCCGATACTGAAAAAAGCATTGTAATTGTGCTCAGCGCGAATGCAGTTTACGGCGCACGAGAAATGTTTTTGAGCAAGGGCTTTAACGACTTTATTTCAAAGCCTGTTCAGAAAAAAGATTTTGCAGCCTGCCTTTCTAAATGGCTGAAAAAAGAGCTGATTGAAATTACAGGGCTGCAGGATTCTCAGGAGAAGGAAGCAGAAAAAACATCTATACCAGCTTCTTTCCCTGCCCTGCCAGAAAAGCTGATTAATGTAAAAAAAGCTGTTGAAACAGCAGGTGACTTCTGCACATGGTTTTCTGCAACAAACACTTTCTTTTCAACTATTCAGGAAAAAGCTGATTTGATTCAGACTTATCTGCAAGAGGAAAATTACAAAGACTTCACAATCCAGGTTCACGCACTCAAAAGCGCTGCAAGAATTATTGGCGCAGAAAAACTTTCAGAGCTGGCAGCTGAGCTGGAAGAAACTGGAAAGGCATTGCAGACAAAGCCACTTAATTTTGAAGAATTACTTTCAGATACAAAATCAAAAACTTCCCTTTTGCTTGAGCAATATCGCGGCCTTTACAATCTTCTTCTACCAGTAAAAAAATACAGCGAAGCCGGGGCTGAAGAAAAGCAGACTCTTTCCAATGAAGAAAGAGATTCCATTATAAAAAAACTTCTGGCTGCTTCTGAAGATTTTGATTTGCCGGCTGTAGAAGAGCAGTTTGAACTTCTGAAGAAAATCCAGCTGCCGGAAAACCTTCAGCAAAAAATGCCGGAGTTAGAAAAGGCTATTGAAAATATCGATTTAGAAAATATTAAAGGAATCCTTCTCCAGGCATAAATGTTTTTTACTTTTTTTTAAAACCTGTGGTATACTAATATATAAGAGAGAGGATTAAAAAATGTATTCAGTTAATATTACTCTGGATTCCTATAATATAGTTTTAGGATTTATAATTTTATTCTCAATTTTCACAAGTCATTATCTCATGGGCAAGCTTCGCCGCTGGTTTCATTTTATGGTTGTTTTAAACATCCTGATGTCGGCAGCAGATATGTGTACAATGATTTTTGAGGGTTCAGCAACCCCTATAAACCGCATTATTTTTCCAATTGCCATGTTTGTATTTTACAGCATGTCTTGTCTGGTTCTTGCAACCTCTGCCAGTGTAATCATCCTTCTGCTTGATCAGAAAAAAGGTAAAAAGCTATTTTATTCAATACTCACAGGTATACTTGTTGTTTATTTTGTAATCCTTGCTTTTACACCTACTGCAAATCTGCTTTATGAAATCAATAACAATAATATTTATTATCGCGGGCGTGCTTTTTATCTGATAATTATCTGCCAGCTGCTTTTATATGCAGATCTTGTAATGTATCTTATCATCAACAGAAAATCCATAACAAGAAAAAATCTTTTTCTCATTATCTGGTTTATCTTTTTCCCTCAGCTGACACAAATAATTCAGCTTGCTTTTTATGGTATTTCTGTCATAAACGCCGGTTATTCAATAGCCTTTCTCATAATGTTCATTCATTCGAACCGTCATATTGAAAAAAACCTTGAGAATGTTGAAACTGAACTTGATATAAAAGAAAACGAACTTCACGACAAAGTTTCTGAAATTGAACGTTCAAAGCTTCAGGTTATAAGGATGCAGAATCATACAATTGAAAGCCTTTCTAACCTTGTTGAAAACCGCGATGAAGATACCGGTGAACACGTTCGACGAACCAGAGCCTACGTAGAGCTTCTTGCGGTTCAGCTTATGAAGAACAACCACTACCCTGAGATTCTTACTCCACGATACGTTCGATTCTTAAAGCGTGCTGCACCTATGCATGACATTGGAAAAATTGTTGTACCAGATGCTATCTTAAAAAAGCCTGGCCGCCTTACAAAAGGTGAATTTGCCCTGATGAAAAGGCATGCTTCAGAAGGCGGAAGAATTGTACATGAAATTCTTGATGGTTATGAAGACCCGGAATACATTCAGATCACTGCCGATATAGCAACCCATCATCATGAAAAATGGAATGGAACCGGCTATCCAGATAAACTCATGGGAGAAGCAATTCCTCTGAGTGCCAGAATCATGGCAATTGCAGATGTTTTTGACGCCCTTGTTTCTCCACGAATCTATAAATCTCCAATGAGCTATGAAGAAGCCTTTGAAATAATAAAAGAAAACAGCGGCATTCACTTTGATCCTGTTATTGCTCAGGAATTCCTGAACATCAAAGAGAAGGCCGCTGCCGTCAATGAAAGCTATAAAGCTTTATTTTCGATGACGAAGAAGATGTAATTATTTTACTGCCGAAAATCCTCTTTCAAGGTCTGCAATAATATCATCAATATGCTCAGTACCAATACTCAGACGGATTGTACTCTGAGTAATTCCCTGATCTGCAAGTTCTTCATCATTAAGCTGACTGTGAGTTGTAGAAGCAGGATGAATAACAAGAGACTTAACGTCAGCAACATTTGCAAGCAGACTGAAAATCTGAAGATTATCAATGAAAGCCCAGGCTTCTTCACGGCCACCCTTAATCTCAAAAGTAAAGATTGAACCACCACCATTAGGGAAGTACTTTGTATAAAGTGCGTGGTCTGGATGATCAGGCAAAGAAGGATGATTTACCTTTGCAACCTTTGGATGCTTGCTTAAGAACTCAACAACCTTCTTTGTATTTTCTGCATGACGGTCAAGGCGGAGGCTCAAAGTTTCAACACCCTGCAAGAGAAGGAAGGCATTGAATGGGCTGATTGTTGCACCAGTATCGCGAAGAAGAATTGCGCGGATGTAGGTAACAAATGCAGCAGGTCCAACGGCATCGTAGAAAGAAACTCCATGGTAGCTTGGGTTAGGAGCTGCAATCTGTGGATAGTTTCCGCTAGCCTTCCAGTTGAATTTTCCGCTTTCAACAATGATACCACCAAGTGTTGTTCCGTGGCCGCCAATGAACTTTGTAGCAGAGTGAACAACAATATCAGCTCCGTGCTCAAATGGGCGGATAAGGTAAGGTGTTCCAAAAGTATTATCAACTACAACAGGAAGTCCGTGCTTGTGTGCAATTTCTGCAATTGCATCGATATCTGGAATATCAGAGTTTGGATTTCCAAGAGTTTCAAGATAGATTGCGCGGGTATTTTCTTTGATTGCCCCTTCTACTTCAGCAAGGTTATGAGCGTCTACGAAAGTTGTTGAAATACCATACTGTGGCAGTGTATGGGCCAGAAGGTTGTAGCTTCCGCCGTAAATTGTTTTCTGTGCTACAATGTGACCGCCGTTAGCTGCAAGTGCTTCGATTGTATAAGAAATTGCTGCTGCACCAGAAGCAAGAGCAAGGGCTGCAGAACCGCCTTCAAGGGCTGTGATTCTTTTTTCAAGAACGTCCTGAGTTGAGTTTGTAAGACGTCCGTAAATGTTTCCTGCATCTGCAAGGCCAAAGCGGTCTGCAGCATGCTTTGAATTATGGAATACATAAGAAGTTGTCTGATAGATTGGTACTGCGCGTGCATCTGTTGCAGGATCTGCACTTTCCTGTCCAACGTGTAACTGTAATGTTTCGAATTTATAATT
>JAEEGK010020281.1_pt1 | contig 14155 bp, 4 predicted proteins | sample 8958771 | NCBI WGS metagenome assembly JAEEGK01 (sample SAMN16246547, study PRJNA631951) | gut metagenome | biome: gut microbiome; feature: rumen; material: SC-attached | host: Bos | place: Iran: Karaj | collected 2018-10
CATTTTATATATTTCTCTGTAGTTTTTAAAATGATTTAATCAATTTATTGTCCTTAAATAAATTATAATATAGAAATTCTTCTAGATTTAAATTATTTCTCTCATAATAATCAGTTGATTTTTTTTGATTGGAATTCACCTTTCCATCTATTATTTAATTATTAAAAAATATGTAGAAAAATCAAAAAATGAATTAAAATAAAACTAAAAAAATGGATTTAAACAATAAAAAAATTCAATCACCTCCTAAAAAACTAATCTTAAATACAAGTAACAACTCTTCTTTTGACATTGCACAAATAAAGAATTTAATGGAATTAGAAAAAGACGAAGAATCAATTCAAGGAAATATAATAATAAATAAATCCATAAACGATTCTGAAAATAACAATTCTCAAAATATATCAAATTACGATGAAGAAAATATAGAAAACAATTCAAATCATTCATCAGAAGAAGTAGAAAATAATTCAATGGAAAGTGAAATAATATCAGAAACAGAAAAAAGAAATAAAACAAAAGAAAATAAAACACCAAAAACAGCAATTCCAGATTCAGAAACATTTACAAATTTTATAACAATAAAAGATTGTTCTTTAATTAAATATGGTATAAAATCATCAACAGAGGCAATAGAATATGGTTATTGTAATACATGTGATGTAAATTTAATACATCCAATATGTAAAGAATGTTTAGAAAAATGTCATAATAATATAGGTCATCAAGTAAAAATAATAGATAAACCAGATCATATTATTTGTGCTTGTGGAGTTAAATTACATCAAATAAATTATAAAGATAAAAAATCTGATAAAATGTTAAGTACTGAATGTCCTTATACTGATTGGTGTGAAAAAAGTGGTTTAAGTACTTTATATGTTATTGATGTTAAATGTGTTTGTGAATTTTGTTATAGATTATGTGATTTAAATGAAGAAGGATTTCCTTTAGAAAAAGAGAAAGAAATGCTACAAATTTGTGAATGTGAAGAAATTAATAATGGAGAGCAACATACTGATTTAAAAAAAATGTATAGAAATTTTGAAAAATTAATTCAAGGGAAAGAAAAACTGATTTTAGGAAAAATTGAACCTTTGAAATTTTTTAATATATTATTTTTAGGAAGATATTCTTATGAAGCTTTATTTTTTAATTTTGAAGAAACTTTAAAAGATTTTAATAATTTAAATGAAAATTCAGAATTTGAAATTAAAGAAACTTTCTTAGTTACTAATTTTTTTCTTGCTTTAAAAAATTTTAATTTAGTATTAACTAAAGTAACTAATACTCCAATAAGATATTATTCCAAAAATATTTCTTTGAAAATTAATTTTAATATGGTAGTAAAATTAATGAAATTTATTAAATTTGAAGAAACTCCTATTATATGGAAATTTTATGAAAATATATTATTCTTTTTTAGAAAAGTTTATTTAGGAAATGCAACTAGAGCAATGGATAAATATAAATTATATGATTTTGAAAATATGACTCCTTTACAAAGAAGATGTATTTCAGGTTCTAATCAAAAATTTTTTCCTGAAGCTAAACATCAAATCAATTTTTTTATTGATATATTAACTACTTTTATTAATTATGAAATTACTTGTGTTGAAGCTTATGATACTTTAATTCAAATTTGTGCTATTTTAGAAAGAATGAGTATTTTTTCTTTATTTAATTCTAAAGAAATGAATAAATTGTGTTTTTCTTTAGAGAAAGGATTTGAGTTTTTTAAAAGAGAAAAATCATATCAAAAACAAATTCAATTGTTTTTAATTGTTATTAAAATGATTCATAATTTTGTTTATTCTTTTAATGATGAAGTTTTTGTTAAATATATAACTTCTAAAGACGATAAAAAGAAAAAAACTGAACCAGCAAAAGTTACCTTTTTATTTACTAAAAATGAATTAGGTAGATTAATTAGTAGAAATGTTATTAGAATTACTTATTTTACTTTATTGACTATTAAAAATAGAATTTTAACAGATGAAGAAAAAAAAAAATGTAGAAAAATAATGAATCATGGAATGAAAATAATGTCTTTTTTAATTAGTCCAAAAGATACTTTTATTTTATCTTTAAATAAATATCAAAAACATTCAAATGAATATTTACAATTATTATTTGAAAAAGAATATACAGAAAATAATGAAACATATAAAAAAATTGAAAAAGAAAATGCTTTCTTAGAACAAAATTATGAAAATTTCTTTATTATTGAAATAGAAGAAAATGAATTAATAATAAATATTGCTAAATCGCTTGAAAATATAATTTCATTAGCAAAAGTAGTTGAAATTCGTCCATTTTTATTTAGAACAAAATATTTTTTTACAATATCAAAAGCATTTTATATAATTCATTTAGATGATTCAAATGAAGAACATAAAGCATTTATTTATAATTATTTTACATTTTTACATTATTTTGTAGAAAATAATTCTGATAATGCATATTTAATTTTTAGTCATTATATTTTATCTGCAATTTTAAAAATTCCAAGATCTTTTGCTTTAGATATTATGAGAATATTTGAATATTGTTCTGATACAATTTGTAAAAATGATGAAATTATTTCAAATTCTAAACATATTATTAAAACTTTATTTTATTATTTTTTAAGTTTTAAAAATGATTTTTATGAAACTGATTCTAAATCAAGTAAACATTCTGTAATTAATGGTGAAGATTTTATAGATGATTTTATGCATTTACTATTAATGATAATAGAAAAATTATCTCTTCAAACAAAGCAATTAAACTCTAGATTAATTAGAAAATATGTTAAACAATTTATAATAGAATTACTATCAATTTTTAATTTAAATACAATATCAACTGATAATATTTGTTTAATATTAATTTTAATAAATAAAATGTTTGATTCTTTAGAAAATAAAGATAGAAAGAAAATAATAGAATTAATAAATTTCCAAGTTCTCTTAGAAGATTTAGATGATTTAGGAATTGATTTAGATTATAGAACAGAAATATTACGTTTTATAAAAAAATTCAAATATACAATTTATTTTAGAGATTCATTACCAACTCACAATTTTAATAATAGTTCAACTAATAATCTTCCTAATTATAGTTATATGAGAAATTCAAATTTAAAACAAAATACAGTTGCAGTAAAATCATCAGACGGTTTATTATCATTTAAAAAAAGAAAAGGTAAAAACTCAAATAAAAGAAAAAGTACTTTAAATAGTATATCACAAGGAATAGGAAATGATTTAAACTTAATTAAAATATTTATTATTGGTGAAGATTCATATAAAAATTGTGAATATATAAATGCATTTGGACAAAATGGAGATAATTACATTCATATTAAAAATAATCCATTGATTGCAAATTATAAATTTCCAGCAAAATATTTTACATTTTATTATTATTTAAATAAACAACAATTTATTGATGATGAATTTAAATTAAATGATGCTGAAGAAGGATTATCTCTTTGGGAAGCAGAATTTAAAAAATTAAAAGATATTTATGAAAAAAATTCATATGATTTACCTAAATTTGTTAGATATTATATAAAAGGTATTATAATACCACTTTCTGCAATGATTAAAATTTTTTTTTGTTATGCACATAATTGTGGTGGGAGAAAAATATTAATTATATATCAAATATTAATGAAATTATTATATGTTAAAAATTTCCTTTTTGAAGTTTCTGGTTTAATTAATGATGAAGGTAAATCAAATGTTCATTTTGCAAATTTTGATTTAGATAATTTTTTAAGTGATAAAAGTAGAGAACAAACTGCAAAAGATTATTTTGAATTAAAAAATAGAGTTAAATTCTCTTCTTTTGATTATACTGAATTATATGAAATTTTTTATAATCATTTTTTACATTTTATTCAAAAACCAAAAACTTTGAAATTAACTGAAAAATTTGGTTATGAAGATATTGAAAGTACTAAAGTTTCTAATATTGCAAATGAGATTGAAATTTTAAATAAACCTTGTGAAATTAATAAAAAGAAAAGAAAAGTTTTAGGTATTAAAAAAAAGCCAAAATTTAATTTAGTAAAAAGAAATTCTTCAAAGATAAAACATTCAGATGCAAATCAAGGACCTTTATTAACAGAAAATAGATTTTTAACTCATCCAAATGATAATGATAAAAATAAAGATAAAATCAATGAAAATTCATTTAATGTAAAATTAGAAGAAATTTATATGTTATATAAAAGACAAAAAATGGATTTAAATGATGGAAATTCTTTTTATGTTTCTTTACATGAAATGTGTGCAGAATTTGAATTAAATTTTAGAAAATTATTTTTATGTTTATTAATTAATTTATCTGAAGAAGAAGAATATTTAATGGAATGTTATTTAATTTTATATAAATTATTATTAGTTGAAACTGAAGAAACTCAAAATGATATTATGGCAAATTTAGGAGGCAAAAATTCAAAAGAATTAGGTTTTATTAATAATTTATCTAATCAATTTTATTGTCTTATTATTAAATTATTTATTGGAGATTTTAATTGTGAATATGAACATTATCAAAGTTTACAAGTTTTAATTTCTAATGTTATTAAAGTTTTAAGATTTTTATGTCAAGATCATAATAATTTTTTCCAAGAAAAAATTTTAAAACATTTAGGATATGATTTTATTAGATTTGAAACTTGTAAAATGAATATGACATTAAGAACTAAATTTTTAGCAAAAGTTGAAGAAAAAAATCAAAATCATTTAAGTGGAAATCAATATATGCCTTTTTTTAATTTTGCTATTAATGTTTTACATAAAATTTTAATTATTACAAATAGAGCAAAAAATGAACCTCATATTCAATATTATTTTGATACACAAAATTGTATTGTTGAATTATTAGTTGAAATTATTCAAGGAAATAAAAAAGAAATTTTAATTACTGATGGTGATAAAACAAAATTAGATGAATTTATTAATAGTAACACTTTATTTACTTTTCAAAATTTTGTTCAAATTGTTAATGATATTTTATTTGATGATACTATGACAAAAAGTTATTGTTTTAAAACAAGATTATTATTAATGTCATTTTTTGTTTCAATTTTAGAAGAAAAAACAAATATAGAAATACAAAAAATAATAATGAAATTTTTAACTGTTAATAAAGTATTAAATTCTATAATTTATACTTTAAAAAGTTATTTTTATAAAGAAACTAAAAATTCAGAAGAATATAAAGAATATTATTCAAATTACACAGATAAACAAATAGAACAATATTTGTTTGATTTTGATTATACAGTTTATTATTTTTTTAAAAAAAGATATTTTCATAGTGATATGAGTAAAAAAAGTGATGAATTTAAATTAGCAAATAATTATTATAGATATATAAAATTATTAAGTATAAAAGAAAAATCACCCGAAGCAGAAGAAATGATAAAACAAATAGATAAAATATCAGAAGAAGAATCAAAAACAAAATTTGTATTATTTAATAAAAAAGCACAAAATTCAAATGAAATTGCACCAATTAATTTAATAAATGAAAAAGAAAGAACAATTAATACTGAATATATTGAACATTATTTTTGTATTAAATTTTTTGAAATGATAACAAAAGTAGTTGAAATTAGATTAGTAAATGAAAGAAGATTACAAAAAGTTATTTTTACTGTTCCATCAGATGTAATTTACTTATCTACAATGACAAGAGAAGAATTCATTAATACTGTTGATAGAACAAATGAAACAACAAAAAAAACAGAATTAATTAAAAATATTGATTTATTTAAAGTAGAAATTCATTATTTTAAAAATATGAAATTAAATTGGTTTAAAAAAGTAATTTTAGATTTAGATTTTAGTTGGGTACAAATAATAGTATATTTATATGCAGTAGTATTTTTAATTTTTATGTTATTTACATTAAGAGGTTATACAACATTTGAATCATTAAGAGATGAAACAAGAAGAAATTTACGTAATTTAATATCAATAAATGAAAAATTTACAAATGCAATTGATGAATCTATTAAAGAATGGGGAAGAATATATGATTATATAACATATATATTTTGTGTTATGAATGGAGTATTAATTATATGTTGGTTAAATGTAAAATTACCATTATATTATAATTTAGATAAAGAAAAATATTCTTCAGAAAATAAAATTCCAATAGATAAATTAACAATATTTAACAAATTATATATTATAATAGTAAATAGTACATATGGTAGAAATTATATAAATACATTATTATTTATGTTTATAATAGCATTAATTGGTTCAATTATGAAAAGAGGTGAAATAGTATATGCATTTTTCCTATTAGCAATAGTAAATTTAAATCCAACATTACGTGGAATAGCAAGTTCAATTCAAGTAAAAAAATCAGAATTAGGTTCAACATTTCTCTTATTAATAATATTAGTATATTTCTATTCAAATATAGGTTTTTTTTTCTTTAATAAAAATTACAGTGCAGATATTGAAGATGGATATCCAAATGATAATTATTGTAAAACAATGCAATTTTGTTTTCTTACTAATATTGATGCAGGTATCCGTGCTAGAGGAGGTGCAGCTGATCAAATGGTTAAAATATCATATGAAAGAAATCAACATAATTATTTTGGAAGAATTGTTTTTGATGTATCTTATTTTTTAATATGTATTATTATTATGATTGATTTAGTTTTTGGTATTATTTTAGGAACTTTTTCTGAATTAAGAGAAGAAGAAAGAAAACATGAAATTGATAGAGTTAATCATTGTTTTATTTGTCATGAAACAAGAGCAAGTGTTGAAAAAAAAAGTGAAGATTTTACTAAACATAGAGAAGTAAGACATAATTTGTGGAATTATGTTGTTTATATGTTAAGTTTGAAATTTTCCTCTGTTCATAATTTAAATGCTGTTAATAGTTATGCTAGAAAAAATTTAGATGAAAAAAATATTTCTTTTTTACCTTCTTGTAAAGATAATTATAATGATGATGATGGGAAAGATGAAGTTGAAGAAAATGAAAATGAAGAAATTGAAGAAGAAAGTGAAGAAAGTAATGAATTTGCTGAAAAGGATGAAGAATATGATGATGATGATGAATATAATGAAAATGAAGCTGAGAAAAAAGATGATTTTGATAATTTACTTGTTAAAGATGATGAAAAAAATAATAATAATACTAATAATAATAATAATAATCCTAATAATAATAATACAAATCCTAATAATAATTCTAATAATAATAATAATAATAATGCTAATAATAACAATACTAATAAAAATAATGTTAATAATAATCCTAATAATAATAATAATAATAATACAAATAATAATACAAATAATAATAATAATAATAATAATTTGAATAGTGGGAATATTATTGTTAAGAAATAAACTTTTTATTGTTTTTATTGTATTTTAAGTTCTTAATTTTATTGTAATATGTAACTAAATTATATTTCATTTATATTAAAAAAAATATATTTTTTTATTTTTTATTTTTTTTAAGAAAATAATATTATAAAATTAATTAATATTCATTTATTTATATTTATTATAATTTCTTTCCTTAAAAAATTTTTTTAAATCAAACAATACAACATCCATCATCATTATTATTTTTATCTTTTTTAATAATATCTTTTTTATTAGACAATTCAAAAGAATCATATTTATTTAATAATTTATTTTTATTTGAATCATTCCCAATAACTTGATTTTCAATTTGTTTCTTTCTATTTTTTTGTGAATTTTTAGAAGAACCACAAGTAATAGTACAGCCAATTTTATCTTTAATATCTACTTCACCCCATTCACCTCCAACATTCCCAGTAATAGTGTTTTTTTTATTTTTAATTTTAGATTCTTTAAAACAAAATTGAAATTCTTTTTTATTTACATTTATTGCATAATCCATATTATCAATTATAAAAGAATCTTCACAATAAACTAATGAATTATTAATTGAAATACCACTTTTTAAATTTTTCTCAATTACACATTGTAATATTATTAAATTTGCTAATAATTGAGTTTGATTTTGATCTGCATTTTTAAAAGATTTTAATTTTTCTGAAAAAATTGATGAAGTTGTTTGTGAATTTGTAGAAGTTGAATTTTCAGTATTTAAATCAATAAAAATTCCATGTTTGCAATTTTCTTTAAATACACTTCCTTCAACTAATACAGTATAAGAATAATTAATTATTTTTAATCCACTATCACCATTTTCATAAAAGTTATTTTTTAATATGTATGTTTTTTTATTTGTTTGATTTAATAAACTTGATTCTGTATTATTACTAATTTGATTATTTTGAGATTTCATTTCTGAACTTTTTTGAGAATCAATTAATAAATTACTTAAAATTAATCCACCTGCTTTATTACATGAAAATTTATTTAATTGAGCATTTATTATTGTTTCAAAAATAAAAGAACCATAACCATAATTTTCATCAAAAATATTTTCTCTTAATTCAACTTGATTATTTCCATCATTTGAACATAAATTATGAATATTTAATCCATTTCTTTTATTATTTTCAAATATATTTTTTAATATTTCCATTGAATCAAAACATATTTCTGAAAAATTAACACAATCACTATTATTATATTTAAAATGATTTCCTTCCATTACAACTGATAATTTTAATTTAATATTTTTTGATGAACTTAATCTAAATGAATTACCCCAATTCATTTCAAAGTTATTTTTTCTTATAAAAATTTGTCTTTTTTCATCTAATAAATCATTATTAATAAATTTAATATAAATTGCATCATCTGAATTTTTATCAATTGTAGTTTCTTCTATTTTAAATATTAAAGGATTTAACATAATAATTGCTTTACCACAATTTTGAGAAATAGCACTTTTACTTATATTAACAATTGTATTTTTTCCTGAACAAATAGTTTGACAAAAATTAGTAATTCTTGTATTATTAATAGAAAGAACTGTAATTAAAGGAGTTAAATCATTTTCATCTTTTTGTTTACAAGTATATAAACCAAAAGCAATTGATTTTGATTTTTTATTTAAATTTAAATGAAATTCTGAAGTTGTTAAAATTGAATTTACTTTATCTTGATATACAATATCACAATCTTCTAAATTTAAAATTGAACCTTGATATAAAACAAATAAATTATTTGATCTTTTTTCAATTGAATCATGATATTCATTATCATTTAATATAATTTTAACTTGTGATATTTTAACAGCATCAATTTCTTCATATTTATCAGTAATAAAAATATAAATTGAACTTTGAGTTATTTCTATACAACTTCCAATTTGTCCTTTAATTTTAATAGGTTTTGTAATTGCTAATGAATTAAAAGTTAAAGTTGTATCAGGAAGAAAAATTTCTTCATTTGGTTGTGCATGTTCAATTTTATATTTATAATAATTACTAATATTTCTATTATTATCAACATCAAAATTTTCATTTATTTCTAATGAAGGAAGAGAATAACGAATTTGACTTGTAAATTCTTCTTCTTCACAATCATCAAATAATGACGTGTTTGTTATATCATTTATAATAAATGTTTGTTTTTTTGTAATTTGAGATATGTCTTTAAAGGAACATTCATCTTCTTTATGTTGTTTATTTTTTTTTGTTTTTTCTATTGGTCGAATCGGAGTGTCTATTATTGATTGAAGTGTTTTTGTAGTTAAAATATATTTTGTTATGTCTGGATTTCTAAATGATGTGTCTGTATTTTGATTTTGATTTTTTGATTTTATTATTCTTTTGTCATCTAATATACTTTTTACTAATGTTTGTTTTATATTTAATTTTCTTTCTGAATTTGGTAATTCTGAATTCTTGTTATTCATTTTTAAAAGACTTCTTTTTTATTTTTTCTAATATTAATTATAATTTTTTATTTATTTTTTTATTTTTTCGTTTTTATATTAATTTCATTTTCTAAAATAATATTCTTTAATATATTATTTTAAAAAAGGTTATTTTTTTTATAAAATAATATATTAATAAAATACTTAATATATAAATATACATAAAATATTAATTATGTTTTGCTAATGCGAAACCTATTTGTTTATTATCTCTATCAAAAATACTATAAAATTTTTTTAAAAAAGGCAATCCTAAAATAAAAGTTTTTTTATTTGTAGAAGTAATATCATTAATTTGCATAATAGCACTTAAACAATTATCATTATTATTAAAATCTATAGGAATTTTTAAAATATAAAAATTAGGTTCTAAAATAAATTCAATACCATTAATTTTAATAATTAAATTTTTTAATTGATTAATATTATTACAAAACATATCAACTTGTAATTTTTTATCTAAAATATCATATATTTCATTAGGTGCAGCAATCATTGAAGTTCCAGTATCAATTATTGCAGAACATTCATTAATTTTATTTTCACAATTAATAATCATTTCATTATCATATTTTATATAATCAATTTTAATTTCCCAATAATTTTCACTTATAACATTATTCCAATTTATTTTACCAACAAAATTATTATAATCAATATTCCCGATAGTTAAAGAAGATGATTTATTATCATTTATATTAAAATAAAAGGAAAATAATTTTTTATCAATTTTATTTTGTTCAAATAACATTTCAATAAAATTTCCTTGTTTATTTATTGATAAATATGTAAAACTTAATCCAATAATTCCATCAAATGAAACTTGACTAAAAGGAATTGTACTTAATTCATAAGCTTCTAATAAAATAATTTGATTAGCACATAAAACTTTATTTTCTAAACAAATATTTTCATAACTTAAATAATTTTTAATTTGTCCTGTTCCAAAATTAATATATATTTTATCTCTTTCAATTGGATTTCTTATTAAATCATTTACAAAATTATCAATATGAAATATTTCTTTATAAGTTTTTGAAATAGAAGAATTAAATTTTTTTTTATTTTCACATGCCTCATTTAAACATAAATTTGATGTTACAATAATATTTGCTGAACCTGTATCAAATAAAAAATCAAATTCTTGAGGTGGATTTCCTATTAAAATTTTTCCTGAATATTCTGTTATTTTTTTATTTAATTTTTCCTTAAATTGATTTTTTATTATTTGATTTGTTGGTTTTAAAAATGATTTTTGAAGAAATATTAAATCTGTTTCTCTTATTGTTTTTGGTTTTAATGATATTTTTACTGTTTTTTCAGTTTTGATTTTTATTAAAAATGAAATTAATATTATTATTTTGAGTTTAAGAAATATTTTTTCATTCATTTAAATATTTATTTACGTTTAATTTTTGAATTTTAAAATAATTAAATATAAAAATAATTTATTATAAATTTAATTATTTAAAAAAATTAAAATTATTAAGATATTTAATTTTAAAAGATTTAATATTTTACAAATTCCAAATTCATTGATAAGAAATTTAAAAATAATCAACAAAAAAACTACAGATATAAAAATAAATATGAAAAAATAATATTAAAAAAGATAGCAATTATTACAATAAATTTTTTCCTCATATTCAACTTCTTTATAAGACATCTTTTTTGTATGAGCTTTATAACTCATAATATCAATAACTTCAGCAAAATCAGTTTTATAATCCAAAGTTTTTTTATCAATATTATCATCACTGGGCATTTTATAATCAACAAAACTTATTCTATGCTTTCCTCCTTTTTTAATTTCTTCACCAAAAATATCTTTTCTAATTCCCAGTTTAACTAAAGTCAAAGATGGTGTACTTTGAAATTTTTTTTTAGGAATATTAACTAATTTTTCTGGATCTAAATTTTTTTTAGTGTCATTATTATTAATTGAATTTTCTGCTAAAGTTAAATTACTAATTGTTTTAACATCATTCATTATTTTTTATATTATTATGTATTATTTATTATAAATTAAAAATTAATATATTGTTAAAATTTAATAAACAATCCTTTTTTTTATTAATTTAATATTTCATACAAATAATAAAATAATATAAAAAAAAATAAAATTCCCAGAAAATAAAAAAAAAAGATTAATTTTCACCTCCACCATCATCTTCTTCATTATTATCTTTCAAAGATGGAAACCAACTTAATTCTTTTTTTTCAATAGTTTCCATAACATAAGAATTAATAGCATTAGTTTCTTGAATATCAACAAATCTTAATCCCAGAATATAATCAACATAAGTCCATAAATTATGAACTTTAGTAATATGATCTTCAAATTTTTGTCCATTTTTTTCACAAGAAACTTTATCAATACCACAAATAAAGCAAATTTCATTTTTATCTTTTTCAATTTTTTGTTCTTTATTCCTCAATTCAGAAAAAGCTTCAATAATAATACCAAAAATCATACCTTGTAACATAACAGTTTGACTAATAAAATAAGCCATTTCATAAAAAAATCTAGCAAGATAATAACTTTTATTTAAATTATATGATCTAGCACTCATTCTATCAGCAATTCCACCATCAAATCTCATTCCATAATCCATATGAGTAGCGAAACAGTATGCAAGAGTACCACATTCACTTTCAACATGAGATGGTTCAGTATAAATTCCACCAATTAAATCATTTAAAAATTCAAATTCTTCTGGATATTCATGTGGCATTTTTGAATCAATTGCTCTCATGAAATCTTCTTCAAATTTAAAAAATGCTACTGCTGCTAAACATAAATTTATTACTACTGATAAATAAAAAACTGCTCCTAATTGATTTATTTTTACTGTCATTGATGTTAAGAGATTTCGAAGTGTTTGACTTAGGTTAAATATTATAAATAGTTGTACTATATATATGAAATATATTCTCATGAAAGATGCTATTGCTGATAAGACAATATTCCATATAAATGCAAATAATTTGTTTTTTAATATTAATACTATGTATGCTGCTTTTATTTTGTCTCCTGTTGTTAATTCTATTTCTTTATTGTCTTCATCTTCATCATTTTTTTGTTCGTATTCTTTTATCATTTTTTGACATTCTGTCATATATAATAATTTATATTTTGCTATTAACCATAATATTATACATAAGGAGTTAAAACCTAAGTTTATTATTCCTAAATCTTTTAATATGAAATTTATATTGTTTTCTCCATATAATACATCACCTTCTCCTTTTAATACACATAACATTATTACATTTATTGATAATGTAATTAAAAAGGCAAAAACTTCTAAATAATAGAAATTTATATCATTTATTATTTTAATTATAAAATTAGCTTTTCCACTTTGTTGTCTATATTTAATTTCTTCAAAGAAATTATCACATCTTTCCATAAGAGAAAATAATTTAGTATATCTATCACTTCTATCAACATTATCAGTAAAATCTTCTTTAGAAATTTTAGATAATAAAGGAACAATTGGATTAATTGTAAAAATAACAGAAACAGGTTCTTCTTCATCTTCTTTATTAACAAAAACAGTTCTTGTTATATATTCAAAGAAACTAACACATAAAAATTGATCATAAAATTTAGCTTCTGCAATAGCAGCATTAGTAGTTTTATTAATTAATTTAATATTCTTATTATAATAAGCTCTTGAGACTTGTTCATCAGTAAACATTTCATATTTAAAATAAAATTCAAATACATAAGGATTTTTAAATCTTGTACTTTGACCAAGCATTTTAAAATATTGATACATTCTATTTGCTAAAGCAAATTTATCATTGGAACCAAAATCCATATCATTAAAATATAAATCATTAAAAAATTTTTTCATTTCTGGAGTAAAATTAAATATTCTTTTAATAACCATATTTTCATTATTATTAGGATTATTATTATCTTTACCATTATTTTTAATATTATTATTATTATTATCATTATTATCATCATCATCATCAATTTCATCATCTTTTTCATTTTCTTCAATATATAATTTATTCATTGTAGCAATAATAGAATCTAAAATTGCACCTGGTAATAAAGTAGAAGCAATTTCAATAATTCCATTTGAAGGAGTAGCACTTTCTTCAAGAAAAGCCATTAAAAAATCCATCATATCTTTTCTAATAACATAATTTAAATCACTTTCAAATGAATCATCTATTAATAATCTATTTATTTCATTTAAAAAATTAGCAAAAAGACATTTACTTTTTTTTTCATTTGTAAAAACTTTTGCTAAATTTTCACTTGAAGTTCCTTGAA
>JAEEGK010020282.1_pt1 | contig 14155 bp, 6 predicted proteins | sample 8958771 | NCBI WGS metagenome assembly JAEEGK01 (sample SAMN16246547, study PRJNA631951) | gut metagenome | biome: gut microbiome; feature: rumen; material: SC-attached | host: Bos | place: Iran: Karaj | collected 2018-10
CATAAGCTTATAAATTGATTTTGTCATTTCTTCACTATTAACTGAATTATAAGAATTTTCAACTCCATTATAAATAAAAATTCCAATATAAGAAAGATAATAAAGAGAAATAATTAAAGAAATTAAAGTAAGTAAATATAAATTCAAAGAAAAATAATTACTAAAACAAAAATGAATAAAATGTAAAGAAAGAAAAATTGCAAATGTTCCATAAAAATAATATATATATTTATAGAAATAATAATAATATTTATTATTATTATCATCGTTTTTAAAACCTTGTTGAATTTTATTAAATATTCCAATTTCAAAATTATCATTTTTATCATTTATTTTATTATAATCTAAAGGATTACTTCCATAACTTATTTTAAATTCTTTATTACTATTTATTGTTTTTTTTTTTTCTTCTTCTTCTTCTTCTTTGTCTTCAATATGATAAAATAAAATATTTTCTTCTGGATATAAATTTCCTAAATTCATTATTTTAAAAAAAGATTTTGTATTTATAGTTATATTTTCATTTATTACTCTTATTAATAATTTATTGTGATTTAATAATATCTTTGAATAAGATTCTAATTCATTTTGATTTACTTGAATATTTATTGGTTCAATTTCAAATTCTTCTTTTAATTTTTCCATTTAATAATTATTATATACATATTAAATTTTTTTAAGAGTTTGAAAAATCAATTAATTATTTAAGGTTTTTTAAATTTTAATTTTATTTCTAGTAATAAAAATGATCTATAAAATAACAAAAAATGAAAAAGTAAAAAATTATTTAACTTATAATAAAATAAGAAGACCTAAAATAAGAATAAAAGTTCTAAATTGAATAAAAGAACAATTAATATTAACAACAACATTAGAACCTTGTTCTTTGAAATATTCTTCAATATGAAATTTAATAGAAAATTCTTGTCCTTTAATACTTCCATTACAAAATCCAGTAGAATTTCCAGATAAATTTATAGTATAAAAACAACAAGTATCTATAGTTAAATTTTCTTCATCTAATGATAATGATAATCCTTTAAATCCTCTATACTTGAAGCTGTCGTTGTTTCTCCACATGAATCACATAAATTTCCAATAATGAACATTGAATTTAAGGAACTTTTAATATTCTTTGCATTTTTTATTTTTAAATTTTTTTATTTTTTTTTCTTTTATATTAAATGTTATATGATTCTTTAAATTTGAATTTGAAAAAAGACATGAATTTAATAATTAAAAATAAAATTATAAAGGTTATCAGAATATATATAATAGTTTTTTATAATTATTTTTTTAATTAAATAATTAATTTTTTAGTTACTTTTTTAAATAATTTTATAGATAAACATATTTTTTGATTAATTCAATTACATTATGATTTCAAAAAGTCTTAAATTTGTTTTTTTTTCAATATTAATATTAATTTAGAAAAAAAAATTACATTGAAAAAACACATAAGAAGGAAATAAAGTAATATTAAAAAACAAAAAAAAATTTAATTTAATCATCAATCATTTAATTATAAATTTTTATCTTGTTAAATTGACTTTTTTCCATCAATAAACTATATAATCTTTTTTTGTGTTTGATTAGGCAATTATTTTAAATCATTAAAAAAAAATAAGTTAAAATAAATCAAGAAGAAGAGTTTTTTGAATAAATGTGTTTATAAAAATATTGAATTTAAGTATTCTAGATTATTCAAAAAATATATAACAAATAAAAATATATTCTTTTGGGAAATTTAACTTTTCATAAGATTAATAACTTTTTGAAATACTTAATATTTATTTAGTCTTATTTTATAATAACTATTTTGACAATTTCAATAATCATTAATAAGATAAAAATAAAATTTTTTTTTTATTTTTATATGGTACCAAATAAAAGAATTCTTCTGTGTTCAATCAATTACCCAGAAACAGATAATTTAAAAACATTGAGAGAATTATTAAAAAATAAAATTAAAGTAAATTTTAAATTTCTTGATGATGACGGAAATAAAATTGATGAAGATGATGAAGAATATTTTAAATTAGGAGATTTATTCCAAAATAATATTATGAAATTAAAATTATTTTCAAATCTAATAATTGATGAAGAGGAATTATATAAAAATAATATATCTTCAACTCCTAGTGAAATTAATAAATATAATTATGAAGTAATTAGAAAACAAGAAGATATAGTAATATATAAATATTCAAACATTGAAAGAGAATCAAATTATCCATTAGTATATCAATATTTTTATGATACATTTGAAATAGATGATTATAAAAATGCATATGTAATGTTATTTGTTGGAAAAACAGGAGATGGAAAAACAACAGCAATAAATGCATTATTTAATATAATAAAAGGAATTAAATTAGAAGATAAATATAGATTTATTTTAATAGAAGAAAAAGAGAAAGAAAAAGGACAAGCAGTATCTCAAACTGATGGAGTACATTTATATTATATAAAAGATTATAAAAATAATCCTATTATTATAATCGATACCCAAGGTTATGGGGATACAAGAGGAATATTATTTGATAAAAAAATAGATGAAGCATTTAGATATGTTTTCTCAAATATAATAAATCATATTAATGTAGTAGGCATGATTGCAAAAGCAACAAATAATAGAATAGATGTATTAACTAAATATATTTTTAGTTGTATAACTAAATTATTTGCAGGAGATATTAGTGAGAATGTTATTCTTTTAGCAACTCATGCCAATAGGGATTGTATAAAAAAAGAACCAATGTTTGCAGAAACTATTAAAACAGAAGTTGATTTTTTAGAAAAAAAAGATAAAAAATGGTGGTATGCTTTTGATAGTACCCTTATGTTTGAAAATGATATTGATAAATTGACTAAATTTTCATTTTCTCAGCTTAAAGATTTTTATGAAGAAAAATTATGTCCTAAAGATATAAAACAAACCTTTGAAATTTTTCATCACAGAAGAGAATTGAAAAAGTTAATAAAAAAAATAAAGAATATTTTTCAATCATTAAAGAGACTTCAAGATAATATGAATTCTAATGATACATTTATGAATGAAACAACAAGAAAAATAACTGAATATAATAATTTAATAGTAATAAAAAAAGAAACGATAAATACCCTTGAAAGAAAAGAAAAAGAAGAAAAATCAAATCCATCTAATTTTCAATATTATAGAAGATATGATATTATGCAAAAAACAGGAAAAATAAGAGACGAAAGAGAAAAACCTATCCAGTCTTTAAATGAGTTAGAGATTCAGTTGAAAAATATGAAATATTTGAAAAATATAAAAATAAAAGAAAACGAGCAAATTAAGAATAATATTAGTAAAATCACAAAAAAAATTATTTTTGATATAAAAAAATTACAAAAAACATTTCAATTAATTGATGTTATAGCTCTAAATAATAATCATAATGAAATGGAAATTCAATATATTGATTTATTAATCGAAGAAATAAATAAAACTCAATATGATAAAAAGGAATTACAAAAATTAAAAAACTATAAACAAAACAATCATATCTTTCAGGATTTATCAAAATTAAATCTAGAAGAAAAAGATCTAAAGGAAATGACAATTAAAATTTCAAATATTTTATTTAAAAATTAAGATAATTATATACTTATATATTAAATTATAAATTAAATTTAATTTTTGATTGATTTTATACACTTTGATTATTAATAAAATTAAAAAGTAACTTTAATATAATACCTTTTTCTAATATATCTTATTTAATTTATTCTTTTTCTTATTTAATTTTGCATTTTTATATCAGATATTTCATCATTTCTTCATTCATACAAAAAACAATTTAATTGCATTTTGATATTAATTAAATTAAAAAATTTATATTTAAAGTTTTTTTATATTAACATTAATATAAGTAATAAAATAATATTATTATGAATTTTAATATTTCCATATAATATTTTTCTTTTTATTTTTAAAAAAATATTAAAATAAAAATTCTCTTTAATTTTCTTCAGGAAGAACTAAAGACAATTCAATTTGTTCTCTTTCGCATAATTTACAAAAAAATTTTTGATTATCCTGATAATTTTTAATGCATTCATTACAACAAATATGTTTAATATTTAGAACATTTAACAAATTACAAATATAATCATCTTTAATTGAAATAATAAATGAATTTTTATCATTTTGAGTTTTTTTTAAGCAAAAACAACAAAATTTCAAGAAATTATTTTTAATTACTTCAATAATTCCCAAGACAAAATTATCAACATTAAATCTTGAAAATTCATTTAATAAAAATAAATAATTGTTTATAGTAAATTTAATTCCACAATAACAAGAAGTAAAAATAGGAAGCTCTAATTCAGGATTTTTTTTAATAATATTTACTTCATTTACCATTAAATTATTAAAATAAGTATAATAACAATTATGAGAACATAAATTACATCCGCAAGGAAGAGTAAAAACTCCTTTTTTATCTTTCATTTCATTTTGACATTGAACACATATTTTTAATTTAATTTCTTGAAGTAAATCTGAAAAATTTTGATTAACTAATTTTATTAAATCATTTCCTTTAAATTCTATATTTTTTATTTTACATATTTGAGAAGAAAATATTTGTTCAAATGTCTTATTTAAATTTTGATGAATTTTATTAAATGGAATAGTATAAATTACTAAAAATTGAATATAATTCATTAAAAGAATATTTTTTACCTCCAATAATAAACATTTTTGACATAATAATAAATTTTTATCAAATATTTTTGAAATTTTTCTACAATTTAAACAAGTAAAAGTTAAATCTTGATTATTATTATTATTTAATAATTTTCCTTTTTTTACTAATTGTAAATAATCATTATCAATAACTTTAAATTTTTCATTTTGATATTGATAAATCATTAAATATTGCTTAAACAAAGAATAATATTGAGAATTATAAATAATATCATAATGAGTTGCTCTAAAAAATAATTCTATAGTAAATTTATCATTAATTGGACAATTAAAAGATTTAATAATAACTTTATCATTTTTATCAAAATTATAAAGCAAAATATTTAAATTGCATTTTAAAACATAAGGAACTAAATAAATAATAATTTTTTCAGCATAAATTCCCATTTTCATAACATGTTCAATGTAAAATTTATTAAAATTAAAATTATTTTCATTAATAATATATTGATCAGGAAGAAGACAACCTAATTTAATAGGAAAATTTTCAGAATAAAATTTATTGTTATTATCATTAATAAATTCAAAAATCAAATATCTAAGAAAAAAAATCATTCCATAATCAAAAGGTTTACAATAAAGAAAAGTTTTCAAGAAAACTCTATAAGCATATTTAATTCCATTTTCTTTATCTAAATAATGTAAAATAGTATATAAAATTTGCATAATTAAAGGAATATTTAAACTATCATAATAACAATTAATAAAAGTATTATTACTAAAAATAGGATTTTCAAAGGAAATTTTTTCATTAAAAATAACAATAAATTCTTTTAATAATAAAATGTTGTTAGTTAAAATAATATTTTCAAGGAAAGAAAAAATAACAGCTCTATAAAAGCAATTACCATCAACATCAATATTTCTCCATTTAAAAATATATTTTTCTAATTCAATAAAATGATAAATCATATCTTCTTTAAAAGAAGAATCATAAGCATAAGAAAATTCTACTAAATTTCCTACACATGAAATTGGTCCTATTGTTTCTGCATTATCTGGATTTTGAAATACATATTCGAATGTTGCTTCTGAAATACTTTTTTGTAAAGTTTTTAATTCATTTATATTTATATTTTTTATTATTTTGTTTATTTTTTCTTCAAAAATAAATATATTCTTATCATCTAAATAGTCCCAATCTTTTATTTGTAAATAATCCTTTTTTTCAATTTTTGAATTTTGATTCAAATTATATTTATTGTCATTTGAAAATAAATTATATTTATTGTCTTGGTTGTTTTTATTTTCATTTATAGAAAAATTATTGATATAAATATCTTGCGAATCATCATGAATTGCATTTATATCTATTAAATTAGTCATTAAATGATTTGGAGCATTGATATCTATAAAATGATTATCATGTTCCATTAATTCTTATTATATTTATTAGGGAAAAATTGTATATTTTATTTTTTATTAATTAATTTTAATTTTTTATTTTATAATTATTATTTTAAAAAGATAATGAAGATAATATAATAAAATTAAAAGAAAAAGAAATAGAATTATTTCAAACAAAAAAATCACAAAAATATAATAATATAAAAGAAGATTTACATAAGAAAAAATGAAAGGTATATGAATCATTTGGAGTTTTTGATTAGGAATAAATTCCATATAAAATAATATTTATAATTATTCTACTTTTATTCAATTATAAATAAATATAAATGATAATGAAAATGATAGTTGGTTTTCATATTTATCATTTGCTTTATTATTAATTATTCTATGAAGATATTATTAATTTTAATTAAAATATAATTATAGATAGAAGAATAGAAATACGAAGGACTTCAAAATTTTTAAGTCAATACCAATAATTAAAATATATTTTACTTTATTGAAAATATTTTTAATTTAATAAATATATTATGTGATATTATATATATTTATATTTTATTTTTCTTAGGGGAAATATTTCTGAATTTTAACTAAAGTTTTCTTAGGAGCATCTTTCTTAGCTTCTTCAATACAAGGACTAAGAGAACTATTATTTTTAATCCCATCTAAAATTTTTTTAATTTTTTCATTGATACTATCATTTGAATATCTAGTATCAATAATTTTACATAAAATCCTTATAATTTTAGGAACATTCTTATTATTATTTCCGAAAATCATATCACTTTTTTCTAAAATAATATCACATAACAAATCATGCATTCCAGCACTTTCATTAATATCATAAATAATAGGTAAATGTTGTAGCCATTGATCAATAATCTCAATTAAATTAGAATATTGATTTCCTTGATGTTTAATTAATTTCCCAATAGCAGTGACAATATTATCTTGAGCTTGACCATATTCATCCGTTGTTTGTCCATCGGAACTAACTTGAAGTCCTTTAAATAATATATTTAATATATCATTAGCATATTGTTCATAATTAATTTTTGTATGCTTAATAAATTCACCTAAACCATAACTTGAAGCTTGTCTTAATTCACTATTATGATTATCAACAAAAGCTACAAGCGTTTTTGCTATATTTGGCCATATTTCATTTAATAACTCTTGTCCTAAAAATTCTACCATATCATCCATTATAAATAAACCCATTTTTTTTTCAAATGTTGACGATTTTTCTAAAAAATATTTCGGTAGCACATCAGTTATCATTTTTTTAGCTATTTCCAATGATAATTCTTTATGTGATTTAAATATTGAGCCTATACAATCTGAATATGATGTTATTACATTTTCTACTTCATCTATTTCATCCTTAATATTATTTAATGCTGTTGTTTTATCATCATCGCTTTCATCATCATCATTATTATTATTTTTCTTATTATTTTCTTCTAATTCTTTTTCAGCAATATCTTCTTCTTTTAATAATGCTAATCTATTTGCTTCTACTTTATCGAAAAGAGAAAATAATTTTTCAAATAAAGTATTAATTTCTTCAACAGTTAAAAGTTTGTCATGTTCTTTAAATATATCAGACATTGCATCTAATAAGGAACTAACAACAGAATTTTCTTTTTCTGATTCTGAAGCACTTTGTAATATTGAAATATATTTTTTCATATATTCAGTTAATTTATTTTTATCTCCTGTTGATTCAATAACATTAATTAAATTAGGAAAAACAGAAGCAGCATTTTTTCTTATATCTGCATTAGGATAATTTAATACTCTTGTTATTTCTGCTTCAGTTAAATCTACAAAAGGTAAAACATGTTCTTTTAATTCTGTTAATATTACATTTAATAATTCTAAGAAAATTGAATATTCTTCTGTTTCTGAAGTAATTACTGATATTTTAGTTTTTTCTAAAACTACATTTTCTTTTGTATTATTTACTTCACTTAAAAATTTCTCAATATCTATTTTTTCATTTGGATTTGATGAAATTGACATTTCAGGAGGATTTGTTATTACTTTTATTATACTTTGAATTATATCTGGAATAATATCTTGATGTTCTTTTTTTATATATGGTAAAATTCTTTGCCATGAAGTTTCAAATAAATCTGCAAATTCTCCTTTAAAATTAGATACATTATTTTGAAAATGAATTAAAGTTTGAGCAATGTCTTTTGAATTTTTTTGAAGCAAATCAGGACAATTTTCACCAACTTGAGTAAGAATATCAATTAATAAACCAAATAAATTAACATTATTATTATTATTATTCAAAGCTTGACCTAAATAACTAATTAAAATATTAAAACTTTTTTCAGAAAATGGTTTAAATGAATCTTTAGTATTTGAAATTAATCCTCCTAAAGTATCTAATATAGTTTCTCTTAAATTTTGAGGACAATCATTATCTCCTTTGACAAAATGAGAGAAAAGACTTTCTAAAATATTTTGAATATAATTAGAAAGAATAGATTCACTACAATATTCAATGAAAGATTGTAAAGAATCAAAACCTTGTAATTTAACTCTAAGAACATTATCATTATTTTCTAAAGCAACGATACTAGTAATTACTTGATTATGATATAATTCAGTAAAATCTTCTTTAAAAGCATCTGTAAATTGAGCAATACAAAACAAACAAGAATATCTAATTTTAGGATTTTGATTAGTTATATCTGGTAAAATATTATTTATCATTGTTTCAATAGCTTTTATATCATCAACATATGTTGATATTTTTCCAACTGAAGTATATGCAATATATTTATATTTCCAAGATTCATTTGAATGATTTAATAATTCCATAATAATATTTGAAATAATTGGTAAAGCAGTTTTTTCTTTTACAGATATAATTAATCTATCTATTAAGGAAAGAGCTTCATCTAATTTTCCTTCTGGAATAAAATCTTCATCTGATAAACTTAATGATTTTGGAGTTAACCAATCATCATCAATTTCTTCATCAAATTCCATTCCATATTTAAATATAGAATTAATTAATAAAGTTAATTTTTGATTATCTTCAGAAATAACTTTTGAATATTTTTCTATTATACTTAATAAAACTTCAAAAGCTACACTTCTAATAGAATCTTCATCTAAATCTTTTCTTTCAATGATTTTTCCCATTAAAGTATATATATCTGAAAAATTTTTCTTTAACATTATTGGTTGAGTTTGAGCAAGATCAGATAAAGCAAATAATGATTTCTTTAAATTATTAAAATCATTATTATTTAAACAATTTAATATTGTTTGTAAAATATAAAAAGTAAATTCTCTAAATTTCTTAGAAACTTTCTTATCAATATATCCTGTTAAAATTTCACATATTGCTTCAACTGAATTTGTTTGAATATCTAAATTTCCTTCTTTAAAAAATTTATGAAATCCAATGATTAATTGATCAATTCCAGTTAACAATTCATTTTGAGCATAATTAAATATTTTAGAAAGAAGAAAAACTGAAGATTCAATATTTAAAAAATTTTCAGGTTTTAAATCAATCATAAATCCATTTGCAACATATTTTAAAATATTATCCCATTTTTCTCCATTATTGTATATATTTTCACATAAATTTGAAGCAATATCACCATATTTTTTTTTAAGAGATTTATCATTGCAATTTAATAAAGCATTTAAAACATTTTTTTTAATTTCTTCTTTCATTTCATTATTTGCATTTTTCCAATGTACATTTACAGTTTCGTTTTCTTTAACTTGAATTAATTTTCTCATTACAACTGAAGAATAAGTTAATATTGAATTATCTGCATTTTGATTTATTATTTGAGATAAATATAATACTAATCCTATTGTATTTTTTTGCATTAATTCTGCTAATTGCAATTCAGCTTTTTTACGCTCTTCATTATTTGGTGTCATTAATCCTTGTAATACATTTTCTACTAATTGTAAATCACTGTTCATTGCTTTTAGATAAAAGATAAAAATTATTTTTAAGATATATATTTTTTTATTCAAATTAATTTATTTTTTTTTTACTCTTTTACTTTTTTTATTATTTAGTTAGTTTTTTTAAAATGAAATTTATACCTTGAATATAAAAAATATATCATTTTAATATTAGAAGAATTAAAAGAATGATATAAAAATAATAATCCCAGATTTCCATTTAAAAAACAAATAATTAAAATAAATAAAAATCCCAAAAAAATAAATATAAAACAATTAACTAAAAAAAATGGTTTGAAAACATTTAAAAAACTTTTATTGTTATATTCTCTTTTAAAAAACAAATATATTTAATAATTTTTTACTCCTTTAAAATATAAAATTAATTTTGAATTTTACAAATAATATTTTATATAATATATTAATAGAACAATGTCTTTTAAACATATATAAATTATAACTTCATTTATTTTTATCCTTTTCTTTTTCTTTTTTTTCTTTATCAACTTTTAAATTATAAATTTTCATTTTCATCCAATTACATTTTCCTTTATTATTCTCAGATTTTTTTTTATATAAAACATTATCACTGCTTTTATCTTTAATATGAGAAATTTTAATTCCTTGTTGTTTTTCTAAAATTGATTCAACTTTCTTAATTTTAAAATCATAATCTTTATCATTAATATCTTTTCTAATAGAAAATTTAGCTTGTCCTCTTTCTTTTCCATTAAAAAATTCAGTGTTAACTTTATCACCATAAATATGAAATCCATTATTTCTAAATTCTTTTTTAACTTCATTCATATTAAATTTAGAAGTTTGATTAATATTATTAATTTCAAAATTATCTTCTTCTCTTTCATTTTCTGTTATTCCAATATATTTTTCATGCTTTTTAACCATTAAAGTATCCATTGATTTATTTAAATCATTTTCTTTATTATTTCTTATACTTTTATAATCTGAATATTTAGAAGGAAAAGAACCTTTATTATTTAGTAATTTTCTTTCTTTTGCTGTTATATTTATATTTGAATAATCTTTTTTAATAAATTTTTCTGTATTACTCCATTCTATTTTTTTTGGTAATAAAGGTTCTATATTTTTTTCTTTTTTAAGGATTGGCTTTTTTTTTATTTCTTTTTTATTTTCTTTTCTTGAAATTTTTGGTTGAAAAGTTTGATTAAAAATTTCTTTTTTTGGGTCATTAAATATATTTGATTTATAATATTGTAATCCTGTTTTTCTTGATGAAAATTCATCAAATTTTGAATTTGCAGTGTTTTTTTGAGTTAAAGGTTTTGGTTTTATTTTTTTATAAATTTTTTCATTTTCTTCTTTTTTTTTTGGTTTTAATTCTTCTTCTTTTTTCTTTTTTATAAATCTTTTCTGAATTATTTCTTCATTAATATTATTTGTTGTTTTAAAAGAAGTTATATCATCACCAAATTTAATATTATTTTTTACATTTTTTTCTTTTATTTTTAAATAATCTTCTTTTCTTTCTTCATCTTTTTCATCTATTATAATTTTTTTCTTTGTACTTTTTATGAAAGTTTTATTTAAATTTTCAAAAGGTGATTTTTCTGTTTTTAAATAATCAAAATGATCAATATTATTTTTATATCTATGTTGCTTTAAAGGAGTTAATATTATTTCTTGATGTAAATTCTTATTTTTTTCTATTCTTGTAATTGGAGTTTTTTTATTATTTTCTTTTTGATAATTATTAATATTTTTAGGAGGTTTTAAATTAAAAATATCTGATTCATTATAAAAATGCAATCTTTGAGTAGCATTCATTTTCTTCTTAAAATAAAATAACATAAAAAAAATATTATATATATTAATTTTTATATATTTAAAAGAAATAAAATGAATGAGAAAGAAATTAAAATAGATAAAGAAATAAATGATAATTTAGACGGAAGTTTCTTTGAAATTATAAGTAATGGTAATTCATTAGTAAGAAATAATAGTTCAAATTCAATTTTTACTTATGATTCAATGGAAAAAGAAAATTCATTGAAATTTAAAAATAACATTAATAATAAAAAACCTGAATTAGGTTTTTGGGCATTTATAAAAAATGAGATAATAAATAAGAAAAATATATTAATATTTAATATTTTTTCAAACCAAAAGAAAATAAATGAAGAATTTAAAGAATTAAATATATTAAATGAAAAGTTTAAAGAGCAAACAATTCAATTATATAATAAATTATATAATTTAATTTGGTTTTCCTATAGAGCTAATTTTCAACTAATACAAATAGATAATAATAATATTATGACTGATGCTGGATGGGGGTGTATGATTAGAGCTGGACAAATGTTTCTTGCTCAAGCTATAAAAAAATTATTTAATATTGAAAAATTAGAAGATTTTATTTCTAAATTTATTTATTTATTTTTAGATAATCCTATTAATAGTGAATATTTATCTAAACCTAAATTAGATAATATTAAAAATAAAAATTCATCTCTTTTTAAATCTTTTGTTAATTTTGGAAGTGAATTTGAAATTCATGGTTTTGAAAATATTATTTGTAAAAATCCTGATTTTGAAAATTATAATCCACCTTTTTCTTTAAGAACTATTATTACAATAAAATCAAAAAAAAATAAAAAACCAATGGAATGGTTTTCTAATACTGATATTAGTGAAAAATTAGAATATATAAATAATAAATATCATCCTTTAAATTTTTTTAAAGATAAAGAGAAAAATATTGAAATTGAAATATTAAATTTTTCTGATACAATAACTTTAGAAACTATAATAAAAAAATGTTTTGAAAAAGTAGAATGTAAATGTGTAAAAAATTCATATATAAATATTAAAGAAAATATTTTTTTATCTTTTCACGAATATCAAATTATTTCTTCAAATAATGATAATGTAGAATGTCATTGTTTTGATAATACAATAATAATTAATAATATACATTATAAATTAACAAAAAAATTTATTATTTTTATTTCTTCAAGACATGGATTATATAATATTCAAGATGAAAAAACAAAAGAACAAGTTTTGAATTTTTTTCATTATAAAAATAATATTGGATTTATAGGAGGAAAAGATTCCAAAGCATATTATTTTTTAGGACAATGTGAAAAAAATTTAATTTTTTTAGATCCTCATCATGTTCAAAATGCAGTTTCAATAAATGATATTTTATTAGGAAATGAACTTAATACTTATAAACCTAATGATATCTTTTATATTAATATTGATGAAATTAGTCCTTCTTTTACTTTTGGTTTTGCAATAAAAAATATTTTTGAATTTGAAGAATTTATTAATAATTTTGGAAGTAGTTTTACTAAAAATGATTTATATTATATTAAAACTGAAATCACAATCAAAAGTAATATTGATGATTTATTTTGTGTTAGATATGAAGAAGAAAGAAAAATTAAAAACCCAATTAATAAAGTTATATTTTTAAAAAGTAAATCATAATAATATTTTTAAATACTTTTTAAAAAATTTTAATATAATAATAAAAATATTATTTTTTTATAGATGAAAAAAACAAAAAATATGAAATTTAAATTAAGACATTCTACTTTAATATAGAAAAAATCTTTACTTTTTATTATGGTTTACTAAAACAATTTTTTAGAAAATAAAATAATAAAAAGGAAAAAAGAGAAATTAAATTAACAGTTGAATAAAAAGTTTGGAAATACATAACTTTCAATTAATTAAAACTCCTTTAAATTTTTAGAATTTTCTGAATAAAAAACTTTTTTTGGATGAAAACCGTGATTTGTTTTTTTTTTTATTGTTAAGGTTAATACAATATAAAACTTAAAAAAAATTGGTTGTTGTTTTATATTATAATTTATATAAAAATATAAAAAATAAAAAAACTAAGATAATTTTTTTTTCCAATTGATTGATTTTAGATAAATTAAATATGTTTTTTTATTTTTTTAATGCACAAAATTTTTTTTAGTTAATTTAAAATATTAAAAAATTTTTCAAAACATTAAGTTCTTTGAATTCAAACAATTATTAAAATGGAGAAAATATTATTTTAAAATATGACCCATAATAAAAAGTTCAGATTTAAAAAAAATATAAAGAAAAGAAACAATT
>JAEEGK010020285.1_pt1 | contig 14153 bp, 11 predicted proteins | sample 8958771 | NCBI WGS metagenome assembly JAEEGK01 (sample SAMN16246547, study PRJNA631951) | gut metagenome | biome: gut microbiome; feature: rumen; material: SC-attached | host: Bos | place: Iran: Karaj | collected 2018-10
ATTCGCCGTCCGGCATTCCGGCTGCTTCCATGGCGTCTGTAATCGCCACCGCCCTGTCTGCGCCTTTGCACAGGATGATCAGTCTGACAATATCATCATGCAGATGCTTGCCGTCACAGATCATCTCGCAGAAGAATCGGTCATCTGTCATGGAGGCTCCCGGTACGCCCGGTTCTCGGTGATGCAGGGGCGTCTGTGCGTTGAAAGTGTGGGTAATATGATCTGCTCCCCAGTCACCGGCTTCGTGGACTTTTTCCGCGTCAGCCTGCGTATGGCCGATGGATACATGAATGCCTGCGGCGCTGGCTTTGCGGATAAATTCCTCGCTTCCGTCCTTTTCCGGTGCCATTGTAATCAGCCGGACCAGGGACGGATCTTCCGCCATGTTCAGCAAATCTTCCCAGCTGGGATTCCGGAAGAACTCTTTTCTCTGGGCGCCGGCTTTTCCTTCACTGAGGAACGGGGCCTCCATGTGGGCTCCCAGCACCCTCGCACCGTTTCGTTCAGGCTGCTCGATGGTTCTGCGTATGCCGTCCATCACTTTGGCGGTATCTTCCATGGAGGCGCTCATCGTTGTAGGACAGAAGGCGCCTGTTCCTGTTCCCGCCAGCTCCCGGCTCATCCTCCGGATATCTGTTTCACCCCGCATGGTGTCGCTACCGCGGAAAGCATGAATATGAACATCCACGAAGCCCGGGAGCAGATAATCGCCTTCCAGGTCGATCACTTTCTCTCCTGCTTCTGCCTTCAGACCTTCTCCGACCTCCTGTACAATGCCGTTCATCAGCCGGATACTCAGTCCGTTCTCAAATTCTGTTCCTGTAAATACGGTGCCGTTTTCAATCAGCATGGTTTATGGTTCCTTTCTTTTGCCTGTTCCGGTTCAGTCAACGCCCCGCAGCTCAACAGCCGGTACATAGGGCCTGATAATGTCTGCCCAGTGTTCCATCTGTTCCCGGGTCGGTGCATGCAGTCCTTCAAACGGAACCGTATCCCGGTCCGTGAATTTCTGAAGATAATACTTCCGTGCTCCTCTGATCCATTCTCCGATTCCCGTAAAGCTGTCATCATCGTGAAGCTCTGCTACTGCGGTTGTCCGGAATTCATATTCTGTGCTGCCTTCCATCAGCATGGCGGCGCTTTCCCTGATCGGGCTCAGGTCAATCCTTTTTAGTCCGGCTGTCTGTGCGTATCTTTCAGGGCTGTTCTTGATATCCATTGCCACATACTGGACCAGTCCCTCCCGGATCAGGCTGCCCAGTACGTCCGGATGCAGTCCGTTGGTGTCCAGCTTGATATCGTATCCGAGCTCCCTGATTCTCCGGGCCATATCCGGCAGATCCTTCTGCAGCGTCGGTTCGCCGCCGGTAATGGCAACGCCGTCCAGCAATCCCTGTCTTTTTTTCAGGAAGGAGATCAGTTCATCGTCAGTCATCACCGGCGGAGCTTTTCCGTCCAGCAGTTCCGCATTATGGCAAAAAGGGCAGCGCATATCGCAGCCCCCGAAAAATACAGTACATGCGACCCTGCCCGGATAATCCAGCAGTGTCATTTTCTGAAGTCCGTGTATAATCATATGTCGGCCCTCCCTGTTATTCCCATTGAGCCCATATGTCCGGCTGATAGCCGAGCGTCATTTTGTTTCCGTTTCTCACAATGGGCAGCCGAAGCAGCCAGGGATTTTCCTGGATAGCGGGAATCAGCATTTCCTCCCGGTCATAATAGCAGGCCGGATGCTCTTTGACTTTTTTATCTTCTCTGTCAATCAGCTTTTCTATGCCGATGGCAGCGATCATCATACGGATCTCCCGTTCTCCAAGCTTGTGTTTCTTCAGATCCAGCGCCTGGAACGGAATGCGTCTTTCTTTGAAATATCTTTCTGCTTTCTGTGCGTCAAAGTTTTTCTTGCCGCAGTAAATCTGGATATTCATGCTTTCAGGCTTCCTCCTGTCCGGATATCTTTTCCCAGCAGGCTGATTACCTTGCAGCTCCGGCTGTCCCGGAGTCTGGAAGCGATACGTTCCGTATATCTTTCCCGGAACTTGGCCATTTCCAGGTTGGTGGAAATCACAGTGGACAGGCCTTTGTTCTGCCGCTCATTCAGCAGGTTAAACAGTTGTTCCACCGTCACGTTCTGCATCAGCGGTTCACTGCCCAGGTCGTCTATCATCAGAACTTCAGCGTCCAGCAGCTCTGCTGCGCTGTCATCGTTTTCAAAATAGCTTTTCCGAAGGATCTCCAGCATCTTGTAAGCACTGATAATAAGAACATTCACGTCCCGTTCAATCAGTCTTTCCGCCATTGCGCGCAGCAGAAAGGTTTTACCCAGTCCTGTGCTTCCGGTCAGGAGCAGATCCCGGTATTCGCTTTCAGGATATTCGTTCGCCCATTTTTCACAGACAGTCCTGTACAGCTGCATCATTTCGCGCTGGGTGAAATCCAGCCCCGGTATTTTCTCGTCCGGAAATACAGATGCGTCGAAGGTTTCAAATGTTTCTGCGCGGCTCCCTGTCAGTCCGATTTTTTCTCTCAGTTTCTGCTGATAAGCCTTCTTCAGGCATTCACAGGGTTCCTTGATGGTCTCTCCGATCCTGCCGGTATCACGGCACACGGGGCATTTGTAAACAGGAGCAAGATAATCGGCGGGATAGCCTTTTTCCATCAGTGCGTTACGGATCTTTTCATTCAGCTTTTCCATCCGTTCCGGAAGATCATCAGCCCGTTTTCCGGCTCCCTGTACAATATTCCGGAGTGTACCGAAAACAAGCTCTTCACGTTCCATAGTCAGAGCAAAGATTTCCGGCTGTTCCAGCCTTATTTTATCTTTTCTGTCTTCTTCTGTCCGTTCGTTATCCGCCCTCATCCGGGCATATTCGTTCTCCAGTTCGATCAGCAGATCCTCACGCATCGGATTTACCTCCGTTTCCGTGCTTAAAGGCTTCCATTTCCCTGGCCAGTGTCTGCATCATCTCTTCCTGCACGCCGGAATAATCTCGCTGAGCAAAATCCTGCGCAGGCAGAACCTTTTCATTTTTCTTCGGTCCCGTTGTTTTCCTTTTTTCATGGTCTTTCCTGGCCTGTTCAGGAGTCCTGATTCCCTTTTCCTGATAGTCAGTCAGAATCTTGTCCAGGTAGGCCATCGGGGTTTTTGCTTCCGCAGCGTAAGGCGCGGCTGCCAGAATCATTTCCCGGCTGAACCCCATTTCATTTTCCCATTTGGCAATCATACTCCGGTCTGTTTTTCCGACCCGGTTTTCATCTGTACCCCATATTTTCCGGAGTTCGCGGATCAGCGCTGTCTGATCATGGAAGGCCTGTACATAGTCCTTCACATCTTTCGGCGTTTCCAGACCTTTCTCTTTCCATGCCTGCAGCAGTTTCAGCACCTCGCCGGTATCCTTGCCGCTGTGTCCGCATTCTCTGGCTGCTGTCAGAATGACTTCCTGCGGATAAAGCTCTGTCATACGGTCATACATCTGCAGGTTCCGGGGATTGACTTCCCCTTTGCCGATCTCCTTCAGCACTTCCCGCAGACCGTCCGCGCGCTGGGCGGAATGACGTATGGTATCGGGCGTCATTTCGCCCGCGTCCGGATTTTCCTGCCGCAGGCTGTTCAGAATTCCGTCCAGGTAACCCAGACTGGGATCCCCTTTGGCCGTCAGCTCCAGAGCGGCTTCCACGGCGTCATGGCTGAATCCCCATTCACGGGTCCACTTGCGGTAAAGGGAAACCTGTGCTTCTGAAGGAAGATACCGCTTTCCCATCTTTTTAAGGATCTTCCGGATACCGGTATAAGCCTGTTCATCCCGGGAGAAAAATTCTTCCGCTGCGTCAACAGACATGATTTTCTCGGAGGCCATCTGTACCGCTGTCTTTTCAGCGTCGCTGATCCGGAAATTCTTTCCTTTGATATCCACCATATGGTTCAGCAGCATGATGATCACTTCCGTCGGAAGTTTCAGTCCTTCATGCCATTCAAAACAGGCGCTCAGTTCACTTCCGTGCAGGCGCCTGACTTTGTCAAAGGCTTCATAGACGGCATTGCTGAAATCCTCATATTCCGGATCACAGTCGTCGTCAGAAACCAGGTTCTTCTGTTTGATATTGATATACTTCCACTGGGGCGGATTGTCGCTGATCCGGCGGACGAGGCGGCGTCTTTCCCAGTAGCGGAAAGCTGCCGCCACGTCCTCTTCCGTCATATTCAGCTCGTGGCACATCCGTGCCAGGCTCATGTCTTCCTCGGGATGATAACAGCGCATAAGCCCGTACAGGTAGACCTTTACATAGTCTCCCCTGGCGTCCGGAAGATAATCCAGTATAAACTGGTTTTCCACCGGAGTAATATCAAACATGGCGTACCGTTCATCAAACCCGAACATGAATGTTTTCCTTCCTGTCTTTTCAGCAGGGATGATCCTCCAGGATGGCAGCGGCTGCCTTTTTGCCGGCACCCATAGCCAGAATCACCGTTGCTGCGCCGGTCACGGCGTCTCCTCCGGCATAGACATTCTTCTTGCCGGTTCTGCCGTTCTCGTCGGTCTGTATGCCTCCCCACCGTTCTGTCGGCAGGTCAGGCGTAGTCTTCTTGATAAGAGGGTTGGGACTGTTGCCGATGGCGATAATGACAGTTTCCATCGGCAGCTCATACTCGCTGCCCTCAACCGGCACGGGACGACGGCGTCCGCGGTCATCCGGTTCGCCCAGCTGCATTTCAATGCAGCGGATGGCTTTAACAAATCCGTTCTCGTCTCCCTCAATGGAAGTAGGTGCGGTCAGCATATGGAACTGGATGCCCTCTTCTTTGGCGTGATGTACTTCTTCCGTCCGCGCAGGCATTTCAGCCTCGCTCCGGCGGTAAAGAATCGTCACCTCAGCTCCCAGGCGCTTTGCGCAGCGAGCTGCGTCCATGGCCACGTTGCCGCCGCCGACGACTGCCACATGCTTGCCGATTTTCACCGGAGTATCATGTTCCGGGAAAGTATAGGCTTTCATCAGGTTCAGCCGGGTCAGGAATTCGTTGGCGGAGTAAACGCCGCACAGGCTTTCGCCCGGAATCTTCTGGAAGTTCGGCAGACCGGCGCCGCTGCCGATAAAAACAGCGTCGTTCCCTTCCTCCAGCAGCTCGTCAACGGTGAATGCCTTACCGGCCACCGCATTGGTAATAATTTTGACTCCCAGTTCCTTCAGGCTGCTGATTTCTCTTTCAACCAGCGCCTTGGGCAGACGGAATTCGGGAATGCCGTACATCAGCACGCCGCCGGCAGTATGCAGCGCTTCGTATACCGTTACGTCCCATCCGGCTTTCGCCAGTTCGCCTGCGCAGGTCAGTCCCGCGGGACCGCTGCCGATCACAGCGGCGCGTTTGCCGCAGGGCGCTGCTTTGGCAGCGGATGCTTTCCCCTGCGCCATGGCCGTATCCGCAGCAAACCGTTCAAGGCGGCCGATGCCGACAGGCTCACCCTTGATTCCGCGCACGCACTTGCTTTCGCACTGGGATTCCTGCGGGCAGACTCTGCCGCAGATCGCGGGAAGGGCATTCTGTGAACGGATCACCTGATAGGCGCCGTTGAAATCTCCTTCCTTGATTTTGTCGATAAAATCAGGAATCGGAACATTCACAGGGCAGCCTGATACACAGGGCGCGTTTTTGCAGTGGAGGCAGCGCTGTGCTTCCTCCACGGCGATGTCAGCGGTATATCCGAGAGCAACCTCTTTAAAATTCCCCGCCCGTACCTGTGGATCCTGCTCGGGCATGGGATGTTTCTGAAGACTCATGTTAGCCATTTTACCGTTCCTCCCCTGTCAGCCTGCAAATATGTTTTTCTCTTGCTTTTGCCTCTTCGGGGCGGAACATGCGTCCCCGGGCCATTGCTTCGTCAAAGTCCACAAGATGTCCGTCGAAATCAGGTCCGTCCACGCATGCGAATTTAGTCTCTCCTCCGACAGTCAGGCGGCAGCCGCCGCACATGCCGGTTCCGTCAATCATGATAGGATTCATGCTGACAATCGTCCGGATCCTGGGCTCCCGGGTCATATCGCATACAGCTTTCATCATCGGCAGCGGACCGATGGCAATCACAGTATCGTAATTACGGCCGGCGTCCATCTGTTTTTGCAGCGCCTGTGTAACAAAACCTTTATTCCCGTTGCTGCCGTCATCTGTCATAATAATCAGGTTTGTACAGGCAGCTTCCAGTTCATCCTTCAGGATAATCAAATGTTCATTTCGGAATCCGACAATCAGATCCACTTCTGCTCCCGCGTCATGCAGCGCTTTGGCCTGCGGGTAGGCAATGGCAACTCCCAGACCGCCGCCGATCACGGCGCAGCGGTGGATGCCTTCTGTCTTGGTCGGCTCGCCCAGGGGCCCGACAAAGTCCAGGAGACTGTCACCCTCGTTCAGGGTATCCAGCTTTTCAGTCGTATAGCCGACCTTCTGGAAAATAATCGTTACAGTTCCTTTTTCCCGGTCATATCCGGCAATGGTCAGCGGGACCCGTTCCCCTTCTTCATCAATACGGAAGATGATGAACTGTCCGGGCATCGCTTTGCGGGCAACCAGGGGAGCTTCAATCTCCATCAGGGTTACCGTTTCGTTCAGAACGCGCTTTTTGACAATAGGATACATGACTGTCCCTCCGATATATATGGATGCAGTCTATTTTACTCTTTTCATTTTTCTTTATCAACTTTGTTTTCACCTTTCCTTCGTATTCTTTCCGTATTCTCCATCCATATAAAAAACAAATTGTTTTCTGCCGTTCGTTTGCTTCTTAAAAACATATATTTTACAAATAATTATGAATTCTGAATTATAAATTCTGAATTTTATATTTTCTATGCTGTACTTTTTCTTCTCTATCGCTTTATTTTCAAGCGGCTGTGTGCTATAATCACCGTGAAATAAGACGAAGGAGGGTTCCTGTCTATGCCACTCGTAACCACTACAGAAATGTTTAAGAAGGCCTATGACGGCGGCTACGCTGTCGGCGCTTTCAACGTCAACAACATGGAAATCATCCAGGGCATCACTGAAGCCGCCGGCGAGCTGAAGGCTCCCGTCATCCTGCAGGTTTCCAAGGGCGCCCGCGCCTATGCCAACCACACCTACCTGGTGAAGCTGGTTGAGGCTGCTGTGATTGAAAATCCCGAAATCCCGATCGCTCTGCATCTGGACCACGGCGACAGCTTCGAGCTCTGTAAGAGCTGCATCGACGGCGGTTTCACTTCCGTTATGATCGACGCTTCTTCCAAGCCCTATGAAGAAAACATCGCCCTGACCCGCAAGGTTGTCGAATATGCTCATGACCACGGCGTGGTTGTTGAAGCTGAGCTCGGCACCCTGGCCGGCGTTGAAGATGAAGTTTCCGTCGACGCTGACAAGGCCATGTACACCCATCCTGAAGAAGTCGTTGACTTCGCGACCCGCACCGGCTGCGACTCCCTGGCCATCGCCATCGGCACCAGCCACGGCGCCTACAAGTTCAAGCCCGGCACCAAGCCCCAGCTCCGTTTCGACGTGCTCGAAGAGTGCGCCAAGCAGCTGCCCGGCTTCCCGATCGTGCTCCACGGTTCTTCTTCCGTGCCGCAGGAATTCGTTGCCGAGATCAATAAGTACGGCGGCAACATGCCCGGTGCTATCGGCATTCCGGAAGAGCAGCTCCGTCAGGCTGCCCGCAGCGCTGTCTGCAAGATCAACATTGACTCCGACATCCGTCTGGCCATGACCGCTGTGATCCGTAAGTACTTCGCTGAGCATCCGGATCACTTCGATCCCCGTCAGTACCTCAAGCCCGCCCGTCAGGCCGTCAAGGATATGGTCGCTCATAAGATCGTTGACGTGCTCGGCTGCAACGGCAAAGCCTGATGCATTGATTCAGGAATCACAAAAGCACGCTGAAGAAATTCTTCAGCGTGCTTCTTTTTATGTTCTGGTTTTATTTCTTTGCCGATGGATCGTAATACCGTTCGGCTCTGGGTTCATATCTGTCACGGTACATTTTTTTCCGGCTTGTCTCTGCGCCGTTTGTATATTCCACAAGATAGCAGTCTACATTGCAGCCGTCTTTGGCTTTCGCGACAAGATCCCGGTCCGCCACAGGAACTGGATTCAGCGTACAGGGTATTGGCTCCTCCACAGTCTCCATGTCATAGGTAATGTTGCCCATATCCTTGCCGTAGATGGTTACTTCGCAGATCAGTTTTTTCTTTTCCTTTTTCGTTGCCGGTATGGTTTTGACATGGGCAACGATATAAATCGGTGCGTCTGAAGTATTCCGGAAAGAAAAATCTATTTTCTTTCCTCCCCTGAATTCAGACCAGTAAACCGTCGCGTCTTTTCCGTATTCGGTATAGGATACCGAATCGGAATGGGGTCTGCGCTCAAGGATCTGCATGCCCGCTCTTACGGCCGCCTGATAAAGCGTTGTGCTGGCCTGGCATACACCGCCGCCGTAGCCTTCCTCGTGTTCTCCGTATACATATTCCGTTGCGGGATAAAAGCCGCGTTCAGGTGTGCGTTTGCCGACAACCTTATTGAAGCTGAAGATCCCGTTCGGCTGGATCACGGATCCGTAGCTGTTGATGTAGTCGAACGCGAGACGGATATTGTTGTTCCGGTTTTCCTCTGAGTGCCTGCTGATCTCTGTTGTCGCGTATCCCCGTACCTTGTAATTCATGATCAGGTCAGATCTGAATACCGCGGGCGTTGTGATATCGGGAATCAGTTCTACCGTACCGCTTTCCATGGTAGAAACCATCTGGTACAGTTTCTGCCTGATAGGTTCAATATCAAGGTTGCGCCCGTATTCTTCTTCCGTGATGACAAAAGGATAATCCTGGTTCGGATCGAAAGCTGTCATCTCCGCGTTCACAGCCGGTTTATCAATGGCAGCTTTAATCTGCATCAGCTTCTCGTCAATGACGTGCGTATTGCCGTCAGGCTGGGCAGTATAGTCATTGTAAGTAGTCTGCTCAAGCTGCAGCATGGCAGCATAACGCTGTTCTATGTCGCCTTCTTTGCCCTGCTGCCATGCGCGGTACAGCACGCTCTGCGTGTCCACGCTGAAGCCCATCATATCCGCGTTGATTTCAAGTACGTCCTGACCGTTGTAGGTCAGCTGCACTTTCCACGCGTCATGCCGCTGCTGTATCTGGCTGTTTACGGAATTCGTTGCCTGTTCCGCCGTCATGCCGCCAAGATGAATACCGTCCACATAAACCCCGGGGCAGAACAGGTTGTTGTAGGCTTCCACTTTTTCGGTCATATTCCGGATGCGGATATGATTAGTGATCGAAAAGTAAGCGCCTGTTCCGGCTGCAGCAACGATCAGGATCAGGGTTAGGGCAAGCAGTACAGGATGTTTTTTATGCTGCTTTTTCTGCTTTCCTCTGTTGCCGGAAGGAACAATATATCCTCGCTGACTGCCGTTGAACGGCTGCTGCTGTCCGGTGTAATAGATGTTGTTCTGCGGGGAACTCTGACCGTTGCCGTATCCGTTGGGCGCCTGCTGCCAGGAGCCTTGCGGCTGTGGGTTTCTGGGAGGCACATATCCTCTGCTGGGGCCGGCAGCGTGATTCCTCATCATATTGCGCGCCGCGTCATCCACACGCTGTGGAATATTCCCGGCCGTACTGTTGTCAGATTTTCTTCTTCCGGCCATCACTGCCCGCCCCCTTTCTTTCGGATTTCTGATTGTCGGGTTTGATCAGTCCGGATTTGGTGTCAGTTATTTGCTTTTTCCTGTGCCGTCACCGGTGCTTCGTTATTTTCTTCCTGCACGGTTTCGGCTGTTTCGCTGACTGCTTCAGCCTGGGCTTCCTTGCTTTCCCGGATGATTTCCTCGGCTGTTCTCGGCTTGTCTTCCTTTGTAACTTCCGGAAGCTCGCCGGTTTCCATCAGCGACACAAACTCAGCGCGGTTCAGCGTCTCCTGTTCAAGCAGTGCCTGGGTCAGCTTTTCAAGGCGGTCCTGGTTGTCTGTCAGGATCTTCTTGGCCTTTTCGTAGCAGCGTGCCAGAATGGAGGCAACTTCCCGGTCGATCTTGGCTGCGATCTCTTCGCTGTACTCACGGCTCTGTCCGAATTCCATACCGACGAATACTTCCTGGTCGCTTCCCAGGTAGATCGTTCCGATATTGTCGCTCATGCCGAACTGGGTAACCATCTTCCGGCAGATTTCCGTCGCCCGCTTAAGATCGCTGGATGATCCCGTATAGATCTCGCCCAGTCCGACTTCTTCCGCGGCGTGTCCGCCCAGCATCATTGTAATCTGGTCAAGCAGCTGGCTGCGGCTCATGTTGTCATGTTCCTCAGCCGGCAGGGCCAGTGTATGTCCGGCAGCCTGCCCTCTGGGTACAATAGTGATCAGATGTACTTCGTCGCAGCCTTCCAGAAGATGGCCGATGATCGCATGGCCGCCTTCATGAATGGCTACCATCCGGCGATCCTTTTCATTTACCTTGTGGCTCTTCTTCTCAGGTCCCATCTGAACCCGGGCAATGGCGTCAATCAGCAGCTGCTGATCAATCAGTTTCTTCCTGGCGCGTGCAGCCAGTATAGCCGCTTCATTCATCACGTTTTCCAGATCCGCGCCTGTGGCATACGGCATCCGTTTTGCGATGTTATCCAGGTCAACGTTTGCGTCCAGTTTCTTTCCCTTGCTGTGAACCTTCAGGATTGCCACCCGGCCGTTCTGGTCGGGATAGTTAACTGTTACCTGCCGGTCAAAACGGCCGGGGCGCATCAGAGCCGGGTCGAGAATATCACGGCGGTTGGTTGCAGCCATCACAATAATGCCTTCATTCACCGCAAAACCGTCCATCTCAACCAGCAGCTGGTTCAGCGTCTGTTCACGTTCGTCATGTCCGCCGCCGAGTCCTGCGCCGCGGTGTCTGCCGACAGCGTCAATTTCATCAATAAATACAATTGCGGGTGCAACCTTCTTCGCCTGGTCAAACAGGTCGCGTACGCGGCTTGCGCCGACGCCGACGAACATTTCAACAAAATCACTGCCGCTGATGGAGAAGAAAGGTACGCCCGCTTCACCGGCCACAGCTTTCGCCAGCAGAGTTTTACCCGTTCCGGGAGGTCCTACAAGCAGTACTCCCTTCGGAATTCTGGCGCCCAGTTCAGTATAGTTCCTGGGATTCTTCAGGAAGTCAACCATTTCCTGAAGCTCTTCTTTTTCTTCATCCGCTCCGGCCACGTCTGCAAATGTGATCTTGTTTTTTGCAGGATCCTGCATACGGGCGCGGCTCTTGCCGAAATTCATGACCTTTCCGCCGCCGCCGGCTTGGGAGCGAATCATCACAAACCAGATTACACCCATAATGCCAAGCATAATCAGGTAAGGCAGGAAATCATACCACCACGGCACAACAACCGGTGCGCGGTATTCAAGCTCAAACGGCAGCTGGTCGACAGTCACCTGATCCAGCGGCACGTTCTTTTTGTTTGCCGTAATCTGCCGGACTGTTTCCAGAAAGTCTGTTCCGATGGTGGTTTCAAAATCGTAGTTCCGGTCCGGGAAATCGTCAGGCTGTACGGCGGATGTCTTTGTGACGCCAACCAGGGAGTTGTTTCTCACAGCAACCCTGGCAACCTTTCCGTCTTTGATCATCTCCAGCAGCTGAGGATATTCAATCCGGCGGCTCACCGTCTGATTCAGTCCGCCGTTAAGCAGAATAGCGATCAGAAGCAGTGTGGACAGAAGTACAACGTATCCGATGATTCCTCTGGATGGCCTTTTATTCAAAAGAGACTCCCCCTTTAACTAACTTATTTGTCTCCGTAAATTTTCGGAGAAAGAACGCCGATATCCGGCAGGTTGCGGTACGTCTGGTCGTAATCCAGGCCGTAGCCTACCACAAAGGCGTCCGGAATGTCAAAGCAGACATAATCCACCTTCAGATCGGGGACTGTGCGTCTCGCTGTCTTGTCAAGCAGAGCGGCAATCCGGATGGAGGCAGCGCCCCTGTGTTCCAGCATGCTTTTCAGGTAATTCAGCGTCACGCCGGTATCAACAATATCTTCTACAATAATAACGTCCTTGCCGACAATATCCTTGTCCAGGTCCTTCAGCACACGGACAACGCCGCTGGTTTTCGTCGCGCTGCCGTAACTGGATATGGCCATGAAGTCCGCGGTCAGAGGAAGGTCAATTTCCCGGATCAGATCAGAAAAGAAAAGTACGGCTCCCTTTAGAATACAGACCAGCACAGGTTCCTTGCCGGCGTAATCCTTTGTGATTCGCTGTCCAAGTTCCCTGACCTTTTCCGCAATTTCTTCCTTTGTAACAAGAACCTTGTCCAGGTCCCCGTAAATGTGTGCGCTTTGTTCCATGTATAAGACCCTCTCTTGTTTATTCTGTCCAGGGAGTCTCTCCGTACCATGTAATGCGTACGGGCGATTCTTCCCGGTTCCATCTGGGAATATTGCCTGCTCCGACGCCGCAGACCAGCAGCACTTCGCTGCCTCTGCATATCATCGGAATACTGTCCCGGAATGGTTCTCCGATCCGCCGGTCTGTCAGGTAATCCTGGAGTTTCCGGCTTCCGGAACTTCCGAATGGCCTGATTCTGTCCCCTGGCCTTCGGGTTCTGATTTCGCATCCCTCCAGAAAGTCTTCCGGAACTTCCTGTGTTTTTTTCCCGTCTCCGGGATTGCCTTCTGATTCACTGATCGTAATGCGGTACTCCCCGAACGCGGTTTCTTTGCCGGTAACGGGAACCGGCTCCTCCGGCTCTTTTTTCCCGGCTTTCTGCAGGATCAGGTATTTCCCGGTTCGGACGGCGTACGTATCGCCCGGCAGGTTTATTTTACCCTTTTCTGTATCCAGCAGCTTGTTCAGCGCTTCGGTCTGTGCCGCGTTCAGCGCGTGTTCCTGAAGAACCGGCCCCTCTTTGTTCCACCACAGCCGCAGCGTTCTCCTCCTCAGGGCGTCAGGTACAGCGGCTGTACCGGAAGCGTTCAGCATAGTGCCCCGGGCATTTTCACGGAGCAGCCTCTCCGCTTCATTGTTCAGTACGTCATTGTCGCCTGCAATCAATTCCGCAGTCCGGCAGATTTTGTCTGCCGCGGATCCGGATATTTTTTCCAACGCCGGAATCAGTTCATGCCGGATCCTGTTCCGGAGATAGGCCGTATCCGAATTGGATGTGTCCTCTCTCCATTCAATTCCGTCTTCCCGGAGCGCGTTCCGGATTTCATCCCTGCGGATCCGGATCATAGGACGCAGAATGCGGATCCCGTCAACCGTTTCGTCTGCCCGCATGCACTCCAGTCCTTCGGGGCCCGCGCCGCGCAGCAGCCGCATCAGGAAGGTTTCCGCCTGATCGTCTGCGTGATGAGCCAGAATCAGTCCGTCCGCGTCGAAGGTATTGTATCGTTCCCTGAAAAAACTGTATCTGGCCTGCCTCGCGGCAGCCTCATCGGTCCTGCCGTTCAGTTCCGCCCGGAACACAGTCAGGGGAATGCCTTCCGTCCTGCAAAAGTGCCGGCAGAATGCCTCGTCCTCATCAGAAGCCATCCCCCGCAGTCCATGATTTACGTGGATCGCTTCTGCGATGATGCTGCCGGCCCTGATATCCGGAAGCAGCATCGTCATCAGTGCCGTACTGTCCGCTCCTCCGGAAAACCCGATCAGATAATGTCCGGCTTGGATGGGATACAGCCTGTCTTTCAGGCGGTCGGTTGCTTTCATAATGCTCAGTTATCCGGTCTGTCCGGAGCGCCGCAGATATGGCAGGCCTTCAGATCATCGTGTTCCCCGTTCAGAAGCTGTGCGTAGGTAAACTGCCCTTGCAGCGGCACATATTTCTTGCCTACTGTTCTGCAGTTCGGATCCAGATGATATTTTTGTCCTTTATCCGGATTGTAATACAGGATAGTGGAAGCATATATATCAGGTGAGGGCGATGGTGTAACGACCGGGGTTACAGTAACTGGATCTTCTTCATTACTCGTGATACTGGAAGGATCAACATACCAAAGTCCATCGTCGGCTTTTTTCATACCGATTTCCATCTGGTATAAGCGCGCCGGCTGACCGTTGTTTCTGTCGATTTTGATATTTGTCGTAACGGTACGCATGGTGTCGTAAGGGGTTCCGGAAATATCCATCGGTTGAAATTCAATAGGAATGCAATTCT
>JAEEGK010020287.1_pt1 | contig 14152 bp, 8 predicted proteins | sample 8958771 | NCBI WGS metagenome assembly JAEEGK01 (sample SAMN16246547, study PRJNA631951) | gut metagenome | biome: gut microbiome; feature: rumen; material: SC-attached | host: Bos | place: Iran: Karaj | collected 2018-10
GCAGTTTTGCTTCCATCTCACTGCGAGGCCATTGAAAGCAACCATTATCTAGCCTCTTGTAAACCAAAAGAAAGCCATCGCTTTCCCATAGCAAACCTTTGATGCGATCACGCCGTCTGCCGCAGAATAGAAACAGGGCTGTGCTGAACGGATCAAGGTTTAACTGACCTTGTATAATTGAAGCAAGACCGTCGATTGAGCGGCGAAGGTCGGTATATCCGGTGATCAGATAGACCTGCTGACCGGCAGGCAGATCGTTCAGCATAGCGCATTCACCAATGCCAGCAGCGTATCCTTCGTAATGCTGGTCGGCAGTGAGATATGCAGACCGTTCTTCTCGATCCGGATATCTGCACTTTGCTGCTGCGGTACCGTCAGCGGGACGACCGCCTGTGCAGACTGGATATACTGTTTCCGGACTCTGCGCAGCCGGTAGTAGAAGCTCTTGGTTTTGATGCCGTTCTCCGCACACCATTGCGGAACGGTCAGTCCGCTTGCCTGCTGTGCTTCGAGTTGTTCCGCCCATTCACTAAGGCGTACATCCTGCTTTACTGCCGTGATCGCTGTTGTGGTTTCCGATTGCATACCGATTCCTCCTCGTGTCAGTCTAAAACACTCCAAATTAGTCCAATGACTTGCTTAGGACTCCATTATACCATTTTTGACACCGGAGGGGAAGACGCGAAACATTTTACCCTTACCTCCTTTGATTATTTTATGCCAATCCGGTCTGCCGTTTGGCATGTTTACACAATTCCCGCCAGCATCCGCAGCATCTGCCGCAGATCAAGCACGGTAATCATCCCGTCGCCGTTCATGTCAGCGCGGGTAAGGTTCTCTTCACTGAGAGGCGGCATGCTGTCCTCGCCGATGATTCTGGCAAGGAAAACCGCATCTGCAAGCGACACTCTGCTGTCGGTATTGACATCGCCGCTGAGCCATGCTTCATCGGCAATCGCGCCGCAGACCTTGCACACGCCGTCCGCATCCTCATGCTCACAAATCACAGCATAATATGCCGTGCGGCTGCCTATGTAATCCCCGATGCCAGTGACTTTCACAAAATATGTGCCGACATCATCCGCAGTCAGGTCGCCGGAAAGCTGATAATCCCGATTCTCCGTCAGCGTGACACCGTTGACTTGCACTGTGATCTGCGGAGAAACAGTGCTGCCGGTGAATATCAGATCGGGAATGCGGATAATTGCATCCGTGACCGTTTTCTCTGCGGGAACAGAAAGTATCACAGCATTTTCCGCCTCAAAGGGCAGGGCATATCGAATCTCCGCCGTGCCGTCCGCATCGGACACAAACTGTGTCAGATACAACAGATTCACCGGATGCAGCGGATCATCTGTGTTTTTGCTGAGCAGAACATAGAAATTGTAAACGGTATCAGCGAACAGACCGTCCAGCGCGGCTGTGGATACGGAATCAGTCTGATCTGCGGAATCCGGCTCGGTCTCAGGGAGCGAGCGGATCACCGCATCGCGCTCTGCCTGCACAGATTCAGCCGCTTCTGCGGTCGGCAGACCGGCGGGCTTTGCCTGCGCCGGCTGTGCGCTCCCGAAATGCTTTTCCGCTGAAAGGATCTCGATATTGTCCCCTATTCTGATTGCATTCCATTCTTCCTCTGTTCCGGGATAGTAGATGTCCTTTAAGCCGCTGCTGGCAAATACGCCGGATTCTATTTCCGTTACAGTTTTCGGAATCGAAATTGCAGTCAGCGCCCAACAGCCGTAAAATGTGTAGGAGTTAAGCACAGCCACCCCCTCAGGGAGATTGACCGATTGCAGTACGGAACAGGATTTGAATGCATCCTTCAATTCCGTGACTGTGCTCGGAAGTGTGACCTCGGGAAGCGATTTGCAGTTGGCAAAGGCACAGGAGCCGATGGATGTAACGCCCTCCGGGATTGAGACGGATTCCAGCGCTTTGCAGCCTGAAAGCACCTGATCTTCCACCGCAGTCACACCGTGCGGAAATGCAAATGCGGTCAGACCTTTACATCCTTCAAAAGCACGATCGCCGATCTCGGTAACATTTTCGGGAATTGTGATCTCTGTCAGACCTGCACACTCTGCAAATGCAGAACTGCCGATCACGGTGACACCGTCTGGAATTGCGATCTCAGTCAGACCCGCACACTTAGCAAATGCAGAATTGCCGATCACTGTCACACTATCAGGGATCACAACGGATGCGAGCGCAGTGCATTCATTGAAAACGCCGCTCAGTGCAGTGATGCCGTCCGGGATGCTGCACGCTTGCAGGCTGGAACACTTTGAGAACGCATTGTTCATTTCGGTCACGCTGTCCGGCACATTGACATTTTTTAGATTGACGCATTCCTGAAACGCACCGCTGATGTCGGTGACACCCTCCGGAAGCTGCACCGAAACAAGATTCTGATTGTACGCAAACGCACCCGCAATACTGTTCACGCCGTCCGGAACAGTATATTTCGCCCCTTCCTTTAACGGAGGATACAGCAGCATCTCTGTCATGTCGGCATTGTAGAGCACGCCGTCCTCAAGGCGGTAATAGGGATTCTCTTCGGAAAGCACAATTTCCTTCAAGCCTCTTAATCCGCTGAGGGAACCCATGTCATAGAAATGTGCCGTACTCGGTATCTGCACGGATGCAAGAGATCTGCAGAAGGCAAACACCATGTCAAGGGTCTCCACACCCTCGGGGATTTTGAGTGATTTCAGAGATGTGCAGTTTGCAAATGCACTGAAACCGATTTCGGAAACCGTATCGGGAATGGTGACGTTCTCCATTCTTTGGCAGTTGTAAAACGCTAGCTGCCCGATGGATGTTGTACCGTTTGAAATGAGCACCTGCACAATGCCGCGCTTATACAGTTCCCACGGCGGCGGATTGATAGAATCAAATGTCTTCATTTTGCCGATACCGGTAATCAGCAGGATGCCGCTTTCATCATAGTACGCCCATTTCAGATTGTCGCCCGAAGCGCCGCAGATGCCGGAAGCAGTGGGAACCTGTTCCAGCAGAATATCCTCTGTGCTTTTCAGCTTCATCGTGAGCGTGATCTCTGTATCGGGATCTGTCATGACGCCATTGCTCGTCGCCTGTTTGTAGCCAGTTTTGTTTGCACAGAGATGATAATCGCCTTTATAGAGCCGGATCACCGCGCAGCCGTCCTGCCCGGTAGAAACGGAATCATCCTTTGCCTGCCCGCAGGACAGCCCGACCTTTGCAAGCGGCGAACCGGATTCATCCTGCACCCGCACGGTGACAGGATAGGTCGGCGGATACATCGTCACCTCTGCGGCAATGAACGCATCCTCCGGATAATCGGTGACAATGATATGCTGTTCATTCTCCGCATAGCCGTCCGCAGTCACCGTATACGAAACATACTCCTGCGGAAGGAACACCTCGATCTTGCCCTCCGCATCGGTTTTCAGCGGTCCGGTCACGCGCTCTGCCGGCTTCAGCAAAGAGGTAAACTGCTTCACATTGCCGTGTGCATGGAATGTGATCTCTGCATCGCTGAGCGGATTGCCGTCATAGGAGAAGACTTGTATCACGGCACGGTGCAGATCATACGGACATTCACCTAAACCGAATTCCTTATGGTCAAAGGAAAAATAAAAATCACAGATCTTCGGCTTATATTCCAGCAATTTGAATTCCAATTCATCCAAGAGTGCCAGATCAATCTTAAAGCTCAGATCAAATACACCATGCAGCTCTCCTTCGAGACAGTTTCTGCAATCGTGCAGCATCGCCTGATTCTCTCTGTCGCTTGCGTAATGGATGAAATCAATCTCTTTTTCAAGCTTTGCCGTGACCTCCACGCCAACCTTTGCGGATGCCTCGAATTTTGCAATTTCGTCGCAAAGAACTATGACTCTCGGTCTCAGATCAAAACAGACAGAGAGCGTTGCCTCTGCTTTGACGCTGAATTCTGCTTTGGGGGATTCTGAGATATTCTGAATTTTGTCATCTGCTTCGGTATCCGCCCGAATGCCCACACTGCCGGAGAATTCGGCTGTCACTTCAATTTTGCCGCTGAGTTCAATCACAAGTGCCGGTGAGATTCCGACAAATACACCCGGGATCGGCTCAAAACCAATCTCCGTTGCCAACGGCAACGTAAAGGAAACCTTGCCGGAAGCAGTGATCTGGGCTTTTGCGGAATATTTCAGCGACAGCTCCAGATATGCTTCCAGAAAGAGCACGCTGTAATAATACTTCACCTCTGCAGAGACGGAAAGGCTCACCTCTCCGTTGATTTTCACCTGATAATTGAAGCCGCTGTCGGAGGGCTCTTCCTTTGGGAACTTTTCGTCCACGAATTTCTTTTTCAGTTCTTCGGTCGCGGAAACACCGGTTTCAATCTTTGAACGGCTGCGCACCCGGTCTGTATCTTCCGTCGTATGCACCAGCTCGACGCCCTCCGCCGGCTGCACATCGGCATCCTGCATGCCCTGTGCCGCCTCGATGCGCACATATTCAAATATCTCCTGCATATTCGTCTCGCCGCCGTGAATCGTGACAGTTGAGCCGTCTGTTTCCGTTGAGGCGACCTTGACGATCATGAGGTCATTCTCACTGTACTGATAGGAAAGCACATCGCCCGCTTGCAGCGAAAGCACCGTATCATCGGCATTTTCGATCACATATACATCGTTCGCATCGTCAGCCGAAATAACGGTGTCATAGCCCTCCTCTGGGTTGAGCATGACCGTGCCTTCCTTGAACACGGCGAAATTGTTCGCAGAATCATCATCGAAATTCAGCACAAGGTCTGCATCGAAATCATCAACCGTTTTCGCAAAGAATTCCTGCATTTTCTCCGTATAATTCGGGCAGCAGTAGACCGTGCTCAGCGGCGCGAGCGAATCTGAATCCACCAAATATGCCCGCACATAGAAATACTGCGGTATCTCGCCGAATTCGATTTCAATCTTCATTTCTCTGTCCTCCGGCGTGACCGCAGTGCGTCCGCTGGCAAGGAGCGTTTCTCCGGAATCATCGTAGATGCCGACAATCAGCGTGCAGTATCGCACGGTCTGGAAGGATACGTTTGCCAGATTGCCCTCCATCTCCACAGAAAAAACGGTGTTGCCGTTTCCTTGCAGTTGATCCCGCTGGGCAGCGGTCAGCTCATCGGCAAGCATCGCGCCGAAGGAGTTGGTTGCAGTGACAGACATATCGCCCATAGATACAGAAGTATCGGGTGCGTCGGTCTCTGTATTTGCGGATACCGGGATGGACGGAATCAACGCAGATACGGTCATTACGGCGGAGAGAACGAATGCGAACAATTTCTTCTGTTTCATAGAATCACCTCATGCAGTTTTTGTCTTTCATTTCATCAACAGAGGGACAGAACGTATAGTGAAACCTTTTGGTATTTGTATTCAAGATATAGTCGTAACATTGCTCGTCACCCACTAGAATGTTGGATCTATCTTCAACGGCGGAACCGAAATCCTCATCAGAGTACCCGCATAGATCGATAATGGAAGGATTATCCGCGACGGATTCGATCAGGTAGTTTTCTCCGGTGCAGTAATCAATAAAAATTTGAGGCTGGATATTATAGCAGAACACATTAAACATCAGCCCCGCACCATTGTCCTCAACGGACTGTGCCTCCATGAGCACACCGGTAACCAGTAGATTATCGCCCTCAAAAATAGGTGTAACTCGATAGAGTACATGATTGCCGGTCATCCGAATATAGTCAGCCGTTTTATTCTCAAACGGAAGCATGCCAATTGTATTCATATAGCGTGTTCCTGTAATCAGGTTTGATAAATTGGCATTTTCGCCGGTAAGTTGATAGCCGATCAGGTGGCACCGATTGAAGAGATAGTTGCCTTCAACAATTCCGTCATATCTGACCAGCTGCCAGCCAGACGGCTTGATCATGCCGATACCCTCGCGTTTTTCAGTTGGCATTAGTTCCTGTCCGATACATGCAATACACTCACCGCATCTGCCAAGCGTGTCAAGAGGAGAATAATACTCAAAAGCCTCCGTAGGATAGTCATTCAGATTGAAAAACGGTGTATTGTCATTTACCGTTGCATACGGCTGTATACTATATGGAGGGATAGCTTCAAACCAGTTAGTAACAGAAACTGGCTCCGTATCCTGTAATGCTGAAGTGGATGTGACGGTCGTTTCGGTCGTGTGAATATGTGTATCCACAGTAGAGAAATCCGTGACCGTTATTGTTGTTTCCTCAAACTGCAAGGATGATGTGGTTTGTGTAGTGCTCTCGTTCCATTCCGAGAAGGATAGTGTTGTTTGAAGGAAAGTAGAATCCATCAGGTCGCCGATGGGGATTGTGCAGTCAGATTCGTATTCAGTATTGCCGAACCCAACGGAGCGATTGATCTGTTCAGTGTATTCTCCGTTACATGCGCAAAAGCAGAAGAGCACACTCAAGGCAGTTAGAATACATATTATTCGATGGACCTGTCTCATAGCTCTCACCTTCTTTCGCCAAAAGGCTTTGTCAAGGTCATACTTGTCTTTTATAACTATTATACTATTATATATTATACACGAAATAACGATGCTAGTCAATGAAGAATCTGTGAATTGTCATGCTGCACAACAAAACTATGCAATTCGCTTGTGACCATGTTCCGTTTTTGTCATAATGCCCAAACATAAAAGCTTATGAAATGCAAGAGCACATGAGATTTTGCAGTTATCCGATTCTCCAAGCGTGAATTCCGCACGAACGGAGGGATTACGAATATCCCGCTGTATCTTGCGAACCGGGTGCAAGAGATGTTGGAAAACAAATAAACAAAGTAATGAGGGCGCTGATGCGCCCCCGTAAATCATTTGTTTTTTCGCCTTCGTTTAGGTTTCTCGACAATCTCATTGTTGATATCAAGTGTATACTTTGCATTCCATGCATCACTATCCTGTTTGATTTGTTGTGTTACCGATTCTCCGAGCACCGGATGATTGGCTAACGCCCCAGCCAACGGCGCGTTAGCTGACATACTGATCCTGAACAAATCTTCCCATGAAAAGCTCTTGCCTATGATAGTTGATTCTGATGCGGCAGAATCCCGTCGGAAACTGTGCAGCATTTCGCCGTTTTGTGCTTTGCGGAAAGCAGATTCCAGCATTTCTTCAGATTGCTTGACTGCGAATTGATTCAAAACAGCACACACACAGCGCAGGAAAAAGAGATAATCGGCTTGCGTTTGAAGCAGTGGCTGTACTTCTGCTGCCATTTTTTCGGCAGCCGAGAGAAGATCGGCATTATGCACCAATGCATTCTCAGTATCCGAACCGCTGCAAAGGGACGGCAGTAGCGGTCTTGTCATTTGATACAGAGTATTGGTCTCATTTCTGAAATAAAAAGCAGCCGCGACAGAATCGTAGTTCAATCGCATCTTGAGAAACGAGATCCATTGACGATACGATGTTTCCGTGATTTCCGCTCGCATCAAAAGGTCATGCAGCCGGCTCTGAAGCAATGAATACAGAATCCAGATTTCGGCATAATCCTTTTCAAGGAGCAGCTCATATCGCCCGGCAAACCATTTTTTGACTGGTCTATCCCGGATATCCAGTGATACTGAAGCTGCAAGAATCATACGAATGATCGGTGCTTCGGATACCGGTGCCAAAATGGTTCTGCTGCTTTTCTGAAATATAGCAAAATCATTCCTGCATATTTTTTCAATCAGATAATGATACTGTTTTCTCAGTATTACTTTCTGAGCATCACGATCACGTTTGTTTTCGAGCTTATGCTTCACTCCTGGTCTTGTACCGATAGACAGCTCATCACAGATTGCATCAAATATTTTTGCAGACTTTATCATTTTACAAGGCTCAGAATCCTGCGTTCCGCTCCAAACAGCCAAACTCTCATAAGCATCTTGATCCGTTGATTCAGCAGTTGCTTCTTGCGTATGACCATTATAATGGAACGTGCTGAGCTGCTGCAGTATTTCCGCGAAATCATCCGGACGAAGCTCCAGATATCTGACAGTATCTTTCTGCTCTGCTGATAACAGCGGAGATCGTGCAATCACTAGAACAACTGTGTGATTGCTGTCTTCGGATACGATTCTTTTCGCAGTATCCACTAACAATGCGTGCAAGCGCAGTTCGCTCATGAAAAGATGCGGATCCTTCACTGCAAGAAAGCAACGCTGACGGCAAAAAGGCTCAGACGAAATGGATTCCATACACCTTTGCAGATGATTCAGTTCCCGATTCTCTGTACTGTCCTTTGTTCGGAAATCGCAGAGCCTTTGTATCTCACTCCATTCATAGCCGATTGCATACTGATTCTCTGTCATGATTTTCCATATGGCATGATCAAGCAGTGCGAGTAATTCATCGCTCCAATGACAGCATGTAATATATATCACCGGGCACTCCGTTTTTACAGCTTCAAGTAAACCCTGATAAAAGCTCATTTCGCTGTCCCTCCCCACATATCACGGCTTCTTTGATTCCATTATAGCATACACGCGGGCAGATTGCAAGAGAGCGCTACATTGTAAGGAAGGGGGGGGATGTCACGCTGCCGATGCAGGACGAACGATACAAAAAAACGGGAGCAGCATCAAGCTGCTCCCGTTCTTATGCACCATTTCCGATATGCCACGGAAGCGCAAAATAAGCGCATAAAATCGCAACATTATCTGGGGAGAGGGTGTTTCGTGAGAACTCTTGCTATGATGTTGGATTCCGTGGGAACTAATGCAAAATCATTCAGAAAGAAAAATCAACGTATCTACGCGGTTCCGAATGCGTTTGGGGCCTATATACGCACATTTGTGGGAACTTTTTTGTGGGAACTCGCGTGGGAACTCAGCCTGAAAAAGGCTTCAAAATACGGAAAAATCCTTCTATTTTCGGAAAAACATTTCCGTTGAAAAATAAGAAAAATGCCCTAAACACGTCTTTTCACGTATCTAGGACATTTCACAAAAGTGAGAAATGAGGGGTTCGAACTTTTCTTTTCTTTTTCAAAGTGTCGTATTTGCGTGTTTTTCCGCCGTAAAAATCGCGTCGAGTGCACGTCGGGTGCACGGAGTACAATTTCTGACTTCCAGACCCCCGATTTTAAGCGATTTAAGTGGCAGAAATGAGGGTTTTACGCCCTCAGTATATCGTTGAAGAAATCGTCGATCTGCTTGTCAACACGTTTGCGTTCATCGGTGAATGTATGCTGATAAACATTCTTGAGTGTCGCGTTGGTAGACCATCCGCCGCGTTCCATTGCATACTTGTCCGGGACGCCGAGCATGAGCATAATCGAAGCGTTCAAGTGCCGCAGATCATGAAACGTCATCTCGTAACCGTTGGCTGCCGTCAGCTTCTTGAAGTGTTTCCGGATCACCTGATAGCTCTGCGGAACAATGAAGTCATCCTCGTGTTTATGCGGAATTGCCTGGATCAACTGAAGAAGATACTCCGGGAGCACGAGCTGCCGCGTGGACTTGAACGTCTTGTTGACATCACGGACAACATCTTTGCAATCCAGATACAGCTTGCTCCGTCTGACCGTCAGCACTCCGTTTTTCAGATCACCGAACTGCAAACCGCGAACTTCACTCACTCTCAAAGAAAGCCACATTGCCAGCATACACGGAAGCTCAATATCCGTCCCGCGAATCATGTGAATGACCTGTGCTGCGGTCGGAAGCTCCTTGATTTTCGGCTTCTTCGGCGGAAACGAGATATTCAAATCAAGCCGAACACCGTAAAGCTTCGCTGCGGAGACGATCAGATTTTTGGCATCAATAATCGTTTTCCGTCCTCTGGTCCGTGCATCCTCATTGATCGCTTTCTGCATATCGCAGCTGTTCAGTTCGTGAATATCAATCTCCATGATACTTTGAAGCCGGTTTTTCCGGATGATCTCGTAACCGTGAATTGTGGAGGGGGACAGGACATTCCGCTTCATGTCAATGTATTCGTCCACAGCCTGTCCGACGGTGATGCGGCTTTGTGCCTCCTTCATCTCCTCAACATATTCATCGGCCATTCGCTCAGCTTCCCAGCGTGTCTTCGCGGTATATGAGTGCCTTGTCTTCTTGCCGTCCTTGTCATAAGTAAAGAACTGGATCCGCCATTTGCCGGATGGCATTTTGTGCGCTGTTGCCATAGTATACTCCTTTCAAACAGGTGCATACCATAACCCTCATTCCCAGTATACACCATATCATCAAAAAAGTAAAGCCCTTTTTTATAAGTAGCAAGTGACCTTTGCAGCGTGTAGGCGTGTATTCCGCCTGAACACACGGGATCCCGCGTGTAAATCCGCGTGTCATACACGTGAGTCTACACGCCGGAAAACCCGCAATGAAGCCATTTACACGCTTACACGGCAATACTCGCCCTTACCTTATAACAAGTATTCACGCCTTTGAATCCGCGAACCCGCTTGCCCTGATCGTTCAGCACATTGAAGTCATAACTGATGCCAAACCGTACTTCATTTGTTTTCAATATGGTAATAAACGAGTCGCGTTTCAGTGCGGTCAAGGCATTGTCCCTGCACCACCACTCATAGACAGCATAGAAATCCGAACAGGTTACACTTTTTTCTTTCCCGTACACAACAGCTCCTTCGTCTGTCATAAAGTCAAAGACATTGCAGTTCTCCGAAACAGCTTCACGGTTATTTCTGCGCGTGCGTTCGGAGATCGTGAATTGATAGTTGTTTTGCAACAGTCGCTGCAATCCGTCAAACATCCAGCGGAAGATCGCGTCCTTCTCGGTTTTCAGTTTCTCTGCAAGAAACGGATCGTCCTGGCGTCCTTCCGGTTTCGGCTTGGTTGTCAGGATCAGCAAGCGCCGGGCAAATCCGTCCGACTTATCATAGAGCGCTCGCGGCGAACCGTTGCCGAATGCAATGAACCGTGCGTGCAGCTTCGTCTGAAAACTCTGCTTGCCTTTCGCTTCCACATCGACCGGTATCTCAGCCGTCACCAGCTTCTTGATGTCCGCAGTCGATTTGAGTGCAGACAGCTCCATGTCATCATCCAGACAGAGCAGCTTGTCCACAAGATTGAAAGAAAAGAATCTGTCAGAGCCGACGCGCTGGAACTTCGCTTCGATCATCGCGTCACCAAAGATCTCACGCAGCACACATCCAAGCCGTGACTTTCCCTCTCCTCCATTGCCGATCAGGAACAGCATCGTCTGTCCTTTTGTTGACGGAATCAGACAATAGCCGAGATACTCCTGCAAGGTTTGAATGTCCTCTGGTTCGAGAAGTTCGTTCAGAAATGACAGAAAGCGATCCGGTCGATGGGGTGAGTCAGGCTCATAGCATACCCGAAGCCGATTGACGCAGAACTGCTTTTCCGCACTCCATGTACCGTCCGCTTTGAGCACACCGTTTTGTAAATGGATCTCATCCGGAACGATTGCGAGCGGCTCGCTGAAACAAACCATCTTCATTGTCTCGAACACATCGCGTACCTTCCGTGAGATCTGTGTTGCATAATACGGCGTCAGCATTCCGGCAATTTCCGATCTGATCGTATCGTCCTGCACCAAACCGTCAATGTCATAGAACCGTCCGTTGATACACTTCATCGGATGCCGCTCCTGAAATTCTTTGCAGAATAGAATCTCGTGGATTGCCTTTTCGCTGATTGCCCACTCCGGAGCATCGTTGGCAGCACCTATCTGCTGCTGTTCACGCAATGGCATTCACTCCTTCCCGTCGTCTATGTTTCCTCATGTCGCAAATATTTTTTCGTCTACATCGGCATCACCTCCTTAAAGGAATCGCGTGAAGGGTTCGGGAAATCTCCCGATTGCGGAGCAAGAAGCATGACAGAGTGAAAATATTTTTTCGGAAACTATCATGTGCCTGCCGTCAAGGTCGCAGACTTTGCCCATGAAATGAAACGAATGTGAAATGCTCCTGTTTTGATAACCCGAATCGGGTTGTCAAAACGGATATTGGGTAGCACCTATCTATTGGGGCACTTTTTGAGCGCTTCCACACATTTTTCACAGCGTCCTTTGTGATATGAGCTGGTGACTGCATCATACTTCTCAATAAAATGGAAACGATTTTGAAAAAGCCGCAAGAAAAAATCGAAACGATTTGAACGAATAGTAATCGAATATGTATTTGCGAGACATGCTCATTTCGATTGAACCGTGCACCGTTCGTGCACTTTTCGGTTCGCATAACATAGCAAGGAACATCCGTTCTGCATCAATGTATATCATATTATATCAAACATTCGTTCCGCTGTCAAGAGGCAAAATGCAGGATGAGCATTTTTCTGCACATCTTTTTCTGTTAAGAGAAAACGCAGACTCGTTCCGACCAGATATTTCCTATTGACATTTCCGTAAGAATGAGATATAATATACTCACAAGTTACTAACTCGTAATCCACTAAGTCATAATATACGAAAGGAGTGCGCATCATGTTCTATTGCCGTGAACAAGAACTGCAAAAACTAAATCACCGGTATTCAGACAGCCGTTTTGAATGCGTTGTCATCTACGGGCGCAGACGTGTCGGCAAGACTGCGCTCATCAAGGAATTCTGCAAGGATAAGCCGGTCATTTTCTTTTCTGCGCTGAATGCCACTTCGCAGGAGAATCTCGAAAGCCTGTCCGCTGCAATCTTTGCGTACCAGCATCCGGATCTAGCCGGAAACGATGCTCCGGTCTATCCGAGCTTTGACGCCGCCTTACAGGAGATCACGCGGCTGGCAGAATCGCAGCGGATCATTTTCGTGATCGACGAATACCCGTATCTTGCCAAAGCGTATAAATCATTCTCGTCGCGGTTGCAGCATATCATTGACCACACATGGCAGAACTCGCAGCTGTTTCTGATCCTCTGCGGTTCGTCCATGAGTTTCATGGAGAAGCAGGTACTCGGATATGAGAGTCCGCTGTACGGTCGGCGCACGGCGCAATTCAAACTGGAGGCGCTGCACTATCGTGAGATCAAAGCGTTTCATCCTGACATGACACCAGAACAACTTTCGCTGATCTACGGGATCACCGGCGGCATTCCGCATTATATCAACAAGCTCGGCGTGCGCGGCGATATTGATGCTGCACTATTGGAAAACTTCTTTGAGCCGTCAGCATATCTGTTTGAGGAACCGGAGAATCTTTTGAAGCAGGAGCTGCGTGAACCGGCTGTGTATAATTCGATCATCACGGCGATTGCAGGCGGCGCATCCCGTGCAAATGAGATTGCCACAAAGGTCGGCATCGAATCCGCCAAATGCGCAAAGTATCTGAACGTGCTCCTGGAGCTCAGCATTCTGCAAAAGGAAACGCCCCTGACCGAAAAGCCGGGACGTAAGACGATATACACGATCAAAGATCAGTTTTTCAGGTTCTGGTATCGGTTCGTACCGCGTAATATGACAGCGATCAGTTCCGGAAGAATTGCAAATGTATACGAGCGCGCAGTCAAGGCCCATCTGCATGATCACATGGGGCTTGTGTTTGAGGAGATGTGCAAAGAGTATTTACTGTATTATGCAGACAATCTTCCGATTGAGCTTTCTGACATCGGACAGTGGTGGGGAACAGATAATGCGGCACGGAAAGAAGTGCAGATCGACATCGTCGGCAGCCAAACCGAAAGCAGCGAATATCTGATTGGCTCGTGCAAATACCGCAATGAGAAGATCGGCACGGATGAACTCGGTCTGCTCCGGCATTATGCAAACGTATTCGGCAAGGGCAGCAGGTATCATTATTATATTTTCGCGCTCGGCGGCTTTACGGAACCGCTGCTTGAGTGCGGCAGGCGCGGAGAGGTCACGCTTTTGACTTTGGATGATCTGTATTGAAAGATCATGAATACGCAAGCGAATGAAAACGGGAACCGGCTTTTCGTCGGCTCCCGTTTCGTCTTTCGTATTGAAAAAGAAGGTGATAATCCCGTGAAAACAGCAAGGGTATTTTTCTTTTTCAATCATGTTACTGCCTGGAAAGTCCTCAAAGGGCTGCAATCAGAAACTTATTGATACTCTAACCCAATATCAGTATTGCACGCCCGTTTCCTGTATATGCCGCCCCCAGAACCGCACCTGCACGGGGTGCAAACCGCGCCTTGCCGGACGTTGAACCGCATCTTGCCGGAGCAAAACCGCACCCGAAGCAGGAGCCTGTCAGAAT
>JAEEGK010020293.1_pt1 | contig 14149 bp, 11 predicted proteins | sample 8958771 | NCBI WGS metagenome assembly JAEEGK01 (sample SAMN16246547, study PRJNA631951) | gut metagenome | biome: gut microbiome; feature: rumen; material: SC-attached | host: Bos | place: Iran: Karaj | collected 2018-10
GGAACTCGCCAAGGATCTGGGCATTTCCGTCAAGGAAGTCGAGAAGCGCGGCGCTTCCCTCCACGAGGTGAACCCGATGATGGGTCACCGCGGTGTCCGTCTGCACGTGAGTTTCCCGCTGATCGCCGAGACCCAGTACCGTGCCATCTTCACCGCTGCCGCCGAACTCCAGAAGGAAGGCCTGCACCCGCACCCGGAGATCATGATCCCGGTCACCATCTCCGCCCGTGAACTCAGTTTCCAGAAGGCCATCTGCGAGAAGATCAAGGCCGAGGTCCAAGCCACCGTGGGCACGCTCCTCAGTTACCAGTTCGGTACGATGATCGAGATCCCGCGCGCCGCCCTGACCGCCGACCGCATGGCCCGCGAGGCCCAGTTCTTCAGTTTCGGCACGAACGACCTCACCCAGATGACGTTCGGCTTCAGCCGCGACGACATCGGCACCTTCATGGGTGACTACCTCGGCAACAAGATCCTGGACGCCGACCCGTTCCAGACCATCGACACCAAGGCCGTCGGCCAACTGGTGAAGATCGGCGTGGACAAGGGCCGTTCCTTCCGCCAGGGCCTCATGTGCGGCATCTGCGGCGAGCACGGCGGCGATCCGAAGTCCATCGAGTTCTTCAACACGATCGGCATCGACTACGTCTCCTGCTCCCCGTTCCGCGTCCCCATCGCCCGTCTCGCCGCCGCCCAGGCCGAGATCAAGCAGAATCCGAACGCGTAAGCGAAGCGCGGCACACAACCAAAAGCCAGTCCCGGTCGGGGCTGGCTTTTATTTGCTATCAACGGGAGACTTTAGCACGGCGGAAGTAACATTCAGGGCCGTTTTTGCTCCCTGCGGCGTGCTCCAGCATGGCTGAGGGAACGGTTCAAGGCGTTTTTGTCACTTCACACGTGCTGGAAGTTATCTCGACTTCGTAAGACGGAAATTCCTACGCATAGTGACCCAGTCGCTCTCTTTTGAAAGTGATCCACTACTTTAAAAAACCGTCAGTGACCATCGAAACCACCTGGCATCACGTCACTGCTTGGGAAAGCGAAGACTTCAAGGAAATAGGGTCTTATTCACATTTCCGGAATCATTTCTTATATTTGCATATATCAAGCAATTAACACAATCTGACTCTTAATCCTTTCGAATTATGAAACGTTTTCTTTTTTCGATACTGTTTGTCTTGACAATAGTATCTGCTTGTTCCAAAACGGGTCCCTCCAGTTTTGCAGATGAGATTATTGGCCAATGGGAAGGAATCAAAGGGGAATGCTACGAGAACGGAAAACTCGTTGAGACAGAACTCATGGAAGAGTCCATTTCTCTGACATTTGCATCAAATGGGAACTATTTTATTGAAGCAGATGGAAGTATTGAGGATTCAGGAACATTCGTTGTTTCTGATTCATATCTTACCATCGTATCCACGGAATATGGTGGGGCCCATACTACCATCTTAAAGATTCAGACGTTGAATAGGAAAGAACTGATTCTCATTGAGCCGAAGGGCCAAAAAGAGTATTGGACGTATTTTTCTAGGGCCCGTTGAGAATTCACTTCTTTATGAGACATTATGGTCATCCTCAATCGAGGGTGACCTTTTTTCTTTTCGTAAACGAGTCCAACGATCCAATTGAATGACTCGAAAAGATCTTTTCTTATTATATAAAGACCCGTGATGCAATGTATCCAGTAGATGATTTACCCAGAAACTCCTGGGGCTCTTTTTTTCTAGTAGCCAGACCATCCAACTGGAACCACTGTTCCATTCTTTTGAGGATTGCAGATGAGTTCATTTAATTCAGTATTATTTGAAACATCTAGAGAAGACAAGTTGTTATTATCACAATACAAGTACTCTAACAATTGATTTCTAGATACATCTAAATCTGTCAAAGAATTATCTGAACAGTCCAAATGCTTTAATTGTGGATTCTTGGAGACATCCAGAGAGGTCAAATTGCAGTTGCTACACCCCAACTTTTCAAGTTTAGTATTATTTAAGACATTCAAAGAAGCCATCATGCAATAATGTACCCACAATTCTTGTAAGTTGCCACAATTTGACACATTAACAGTAGTAATGGAACTCTGTTGACAATTCAGATTCTCAAGTTTCGTACAATTAGATAAATCAAATGAGGTCATTGCATCAATACCAACACATTGTATTTTTGTAAGTTGTGAGTTCTTCGAGAACTTAATAGATGAAAGAGGGTTATTATGGTTGCATGTGCGCCTTCACCTCAAAAGAAGGCGGAGACTCTTATAAAAGAAGCACTTTTGAAGGATTTGGTCCTTCCTGACACATATGAGCCTGTTGAGACGACACTTGATAGCGCCTTTGCACCTTACCATGATCCGGCATTTGTGAATAAGGTCCTTGATTTGGTTAGTAAAAACGCTGATTATGAACAGTTGCAGGAACAATTGAATCGCTTAAAATCAAATATTGCTATCTGGTCTGGACCGTATATGACCGCTTTTGGGAAAGAACAGTATCGCCAGGCAAAAGAGGAATTTGAAGCGACACAGGCCAAGGTTGATGCGTTGACAAGTCGCCTCCAGAAAATCGGAGCGGAGATTTCCGATGAACTTCAAAAGGAGCCTGTGTTTATCGGTTGCAGAGCGTATCATCGCTATCGTGCTAACAACAATGCCGGGAATACCCTATTGGGTGAAGAGTATTTTCTTTTTGATAAAGATGTAACCACAATAATCTCACGATGGGACGAGGACGAGATCGATATCTACAATGAGTTTTTGAAACAAGTCTCTGAATTGACCGATAACGTCCAGTAATCACCTTGACATTTATTGAAGGCGGCTATCTCAAAGGATGGCCGTCTTTTTTTCTAGCAAAGAAAAAAAGAATTGGACCAAAATCCAATCCTTTCAAATAGCATTAGTCAGATACAACCTTGAACGGTATGTTTACAGCGGAAACGTAAGTTATTGATTTTCATTCCCGTCTCGCCGCCGCCCAGGCCGAGATCAAGCAGAATCCGAACGCGTAAGGGAAGCGCGGCACACAACCAAAAGCCAGTCCCGGTCGGGGCTGGCTTTTTCGTAAGCAAAAAGGGCCGATTCTGCTCACGAGATGCCCAGAAATGTGGTTTCGTAAGCAGAAAAGGGCTTATTTGCTCACGAGACGGTCACCGGCGAAAGAAAAAAGTGCAAATCGGGGTAGATTTGCACTTTTGTCGGGCAAAAAAGCAGAAATAAGTGCGAGAAGGCCAGTTTTTACACTTATTCCAGCGGGCGGGCCGGAGGAGCGATTCCTGCGGGCGAGCGGCCGGAGCCGGCGTTGCGGAGCGGGCGGGCGGCCAAGCCGGCCGGGCAAGATGATCTACTTCACCACCCGCCAATAGTTCTCCTTGCGGGGCTTCGGGTCGCGGGCGGGGCCGGCGGGATAGCCGAGGGCGAGGGCGCCGATGCCGATGAGGCCTTCCGGAAGGCCGAGTTCCTGCATCAGGGCCTTGCCTTCGTCGGTGGCGAACATCTCGCGTTCGCGGTTGATCCAGCAAGAGCCGAGGCCGATGGCATGGGCGGCGTTCATCATGTTGCCGAGCACGAGCGAGCCGTCAGGGACGGAGTTCGCCCAGACGGCCGGGTCCGAGCCGAAAACCAGCACGTAGGTGGGCGCGCCGTAGAAGGGGTCGATGTCCCGGCCCCAGACCGCCGCGTTCATCCGGGAAATCTTCTTCAGGAGAGCGGGATTCTGCACGGCCACGATCCAGGGATCCTGGCGTCCCATGCCCGTCGGGGCCCATGTGCCCGCTTCCAGCACGGTCCTGAGTTCATCATCGGTAATCTGCTCCGGCTTGTAGGAGCGGATGCTTCTGCGCTTCAAGAGCGCCTCGATCACTTCGTTTTGCATGTCGGTGAAACCAGTGGTTAAAAAGTCCTTTCGAATTCCTTCGTCCCGTTGGGATGGAAAGTCCGCACGGTGATGTGTCCGTGGGAGTAGGTGAAATCCAGGCGGTGAGCCTCGTCGTTGACGATGATGGGGAAAGCATTCCCCATCGTCCCTTTCTCGCAGAGCATGAACTGATGCAGGTCCGCCCCGATCATCAGGTCGATGCCGGCCCGGTTCAGCATCGGCACGAAATGGACGTTCAGCCAGCGCTGGAGGAGGTAGTCCGTCTTGTCCGGATGGTCGATCATCGGCACGTGCAGCAGGCACACCTTGACAGGCGCCCTGCGGAACCATCGCTCCTGCAGGGCCTTCTTCGCCCATTCGATCTGCTCGTTCAGGTACTCTTCGTACACATCCTTCCCGCTGTAGAGGATGGACCGGTTCTTCCCGGTTTCACCCGCATCGAAGACGATGAAGGCCACGGGGCCCTGGCGGAAGGTGTAGTAGAACGGGGCCGGATCCTCGTTCGGGAACACATCGGCCATCAGTTCCACGTTGTTGCCGCGCCCCTCGTGGTTCCCCCGCCCGAACAGGACGGGAATCCCGGCGGGAAGGTTCCCCAGCGGGTCCAGGGTGTAACGGATGTAGGTATCCAGGTCGTAGTTACCCGCCGAAACGATGTCACCGTTCAGGAACAGGAAATCCGTCGATGCGGAATCCACCTGCGCGACGAGGGCCTCGTACTGCGGGAGGCGCATGTGGATGTCGTTGAAGACCGAGAAACGGCACTCCGAGGCCTTCTGGTCGAAGATGCGGACACTCTGCCACTCCCCTTCATAGACCTCCCCGAATTCGGGATTGCGCGCATTGGAGTCGTCCTTGATATCCTGGCCGCACACACGGTAGCGGAGGATTGCCCCACTCTGGAGACCGCCGATGCGGATGCTGTGCAGACGGTGGAAGACGCGCCGGCCGGCGAAAGTCTCCCAGACCTTCGTCCCGTCGGCCAGTTCCACCCATGCCATCCCCGGCACGTCGCTGGTCCAAAGAATCGTGATGCGGTCCGTCCGGGCCTCCGTCACCCACGGGCCGGACTTCACGCCTCCGGCCATAACGTTCAGGCAGAGCGTAGCGCTCAGCAGGATAAGCAGTAACTTTTTCATAGGATCCGGGCGATGCGTTCAGCGTCGTCGTTATTGGACAAATATAACCATTTTTCGGAAAAACTAATCCCCCGCCGGCTCTTTGCTCCCTGACTGGGCGACGGTCTGGGCGAGTTTTTCGATGTTGAGGCTGCGGGCGGAGGCATCGACGATGTCCTTATAGACGCCGCCTTTTCGGTAGAGTTCGTCGGGGTCGCCGCTCTGCTGCACATGGCCTTCCTGCAGCGCATAGACCATCTCGCTGTCGATGATCTGGGAGATGGAATGGGAGATGATGATCACGGTGCGGTCCTTCTTGATCGCGTCGATGGCGGACTTGATCTGTTCCGTGGCGATGGCGTCCAGCGACGCCGTGGGCTCGTCCAGGAAGATGATGGGCGGGTTCTTGAGGAACATCCGCGCGATGGCGATGCGCTGCTGCTGGCCGCCGGACAGGTGGGTGGCGGCCGTGTCGAAGCCCTTCGGCAGGGCCGCGATCTGGTCGTAGATGCTGGCCTTGCGCGCCGCCTCATACACCTCTTCCAGGGTGGCGTCCGGCTTTCCGTACCGGATGTTCTCCACGACCGTTCCGTCGAAGATATGGTTCTTCTGCAGGACCAGGCCGATGTTCTCCCGCAGGTAGTGCGTATCCCACTCCCGGAGGTCCACCCCGTCCAGGGTGATGGTGCCGCAGTCCGGCTCGTAGAACTTGTCCAGCAGGTTCACGATGGTCGATTTTCCCGCTCCGCTGAGCCCGACCAGTGCCGTGATCTTGCCGCTGTCCACCTTCAGCGATACATCGTACAGGGCCTTGGTGCCGTTGGGATAGGTGAAATCCACATTCTTCATCTCGAAGTTGCCTTCCACCTTCTCCGGACGGTAGCCGCCCGAAGGTTCCAACTCGCCTTCGGCATCGACGATGTCGAAGTAGCCCTCCGCATACACCAGGGCGTCGTTCAGGTCGTCGAAGATGCGCTGGAGGGAGGTGATCGGGGCCGTCACGTTGGAGAACAGCATGATGTGGTACATGATCTTGCCGATCGTCATCCCGGGATAGCCGCTGAGGACGAGATAGGAGGTGAGGATGATGATGAGCACCGTGCCGGTCTGGCTCACGAAACTCTTCAGGGCGTCGAAACCGAAGGAGGCGCGCCGGATGCTGAGTTGGTTGCCGTAGTAGCCTTCCTGGAGTTCCGTCTGCTTCCCCAGTTCGATTTCCTCCCGGTTGAAGGACTTGACGACATTCATGCTCTCGAGGATGTTCATGATGCTGCCGCTCCGCCGCTCGTTGAAACCGCGCATGTTCTTGCGGGAACTCTTCAGTTTCTTTCCCTGCAGCGACGTGATCCAGAAATAGACGGGGACGATGGCCAGGGCCGTCAGGCCCACGTACACGTTGGCCGCGAAAATGAGGATGAGCGCCAGGACGGAACTCACGATCATCGGCAGCAGGTTGATGAAGAAGTTCTGGATGGTGCGCGAGATGCTGCTGGCGCCCTGGTCGATGCGCGCCTGGAGCATGCCGGGGGCGTTGTCGCTCCGGGCGAAAAAGGCCATGCGATACTGGAGGATCCGTTCCACGACGCCCAGGGACAGCCGCTGGGAGATGTTGATCCGGAGTTTCTCACCGAAGATACTCTGCCCGAAAGAGATGCCGGCCCGGAGGATTTCCTTCCCGAGCAGGACGATACTGACGATGGTCAATATCTTCGCCGCCTTCGCCCACGTGAATTCCGGCGATCCCACCAGGGCATTGATGGCATCCACGGTCCGGTCCAGCACGACGGCGTTCACCTGCGCGAGCAGGGAGCCGAGGAGGGTGAGGGACAGGGTGGCAAGCAGCAGGAAGCGGTGAGGCTTCACATAGGGGACGATTCTCCTGAATAACTGGGCAAGGGTCATGGCGCTGGATCTTCAACGGATACAAAGATAGCAAATCCGTTGAAAATACTGATAATCAGCGCACCATCTCCCAGAGCACCACGCCCACGGAGACGGAGACGTTCAGCGAATGCTTGGTGCCGTACTGAGGAATCTCAAGGGACAGGTCGCAGGCATCGACCACATCCTGGCGGACACCGTAGACTTCGTTGCCGAAGACGAGGGCATACTTGCGGCCGGGCTCCCGGCGGAAGTCCGCACCGAGTTTCTGCGAATGGACCGTCTGTTCCACCGCCACGAGGGTGTATCCCTGTCCGCGAAGGGCGGCCACGGCCTCCATCGTGTCGTCGAAATGTTCCCACGGAACCGCGTCCTCGGCCCCCAGGGCCGATTTCCGGATCTCCGCGGAAGGCGGGACGGCGGAGATGCCGCAGAGAAAGACCTTGTCGATGCCGAAGGAGTCCGCAGTCCGGAAAGCGGAGCCCACGTTGTGCGCGCTGCGGATGTTGTCCAGCACCACCACGAGGCCGGAAGGCGGAAGTTCCTTATACTCAGCAGCCGAGATGCGGCCCAGTTCGATGTTCAGCAATTTTCTGTCTTTCATCGCCCCAAAGTTACGAAAAAAAGGGTTATATTTGTGAATACAACAAAACCAACTGTATGAAACAGGATCTTCAGGTCTTCGACCTTATCAAGAAAGAAAGAGAGCGCCAGTCTTCCGGCCTCGAACTCATCGCCTCTGAAAATTACGTCTCCGACCAGGTCATGGCAGCCATGGGCTCCATCTGCACCAACAAGTACGCCGAGGGCTATCCCGGCAAGCGCTACTACGGCGGCTGCGAAGTGGTGGACCAGATCGAGCAGATCGCCATCGACCGCCTCTGCAAACTCTACGACGCGGAATATGCCAATGTCCAGCCGCATTCCGGCGCCCAGGCGAACATGGCCGTCACGATGGCCTGCCTCCGTCCCGGCGACGTGTTCATGGGCCTGGACCTGTCCATGGGCGGCCACCTCACCCACGGCTCTCCCGTGAATGCCTCCGGCATCCTGTACAAGCCGGTCGCCTACGGGCTGAACCCGGAAACCGGCTGCGTGGACTATGACGAAATGGAGCGCAAGGCCCTCGAGTGCAAGCCCAAACTCATCATCGGCGGCGCCTCGGCCTACTCCCGCGAATGGGACTACGAACGGATGCGCAAGATCGCCGACGAGGTGGGCGCCATCCTCTGGATCGACATGGCCCATACCGCCGGCCTCATCGCCGCCGGTCTCCTGAAGAACCCGGTCAAATACGCGCACATCGTCACCTCCACCACCCACAAGACCCTCCGCGGACCACGCGGCGGCATCATCCTGATGGGCAAGGACTTCGACAACCCGTGGGGCCTCACCACCCCGAAGGGCGAGATCAAGAAGATGAGCGCCATCCTGAACTCCAGCGTGTTCCCCGGCATCCAGGGCGGACCGCTCGAGCACGTGATCGCCGCCAAGGCCGTGGCCTTCTACGAGGCCGCCCAGCCCGAATACGTCGCCTACCAGAAGCAGGTGATCGCGAACGCCGCCACCATGTGCGCCGAATTCATCCGCAGGGGCTACAAGATCATCTCCGGCGGTACCGACAACCACCTGATGCTCATCGACCTCCGCACCAAGTTCCCGGACCTCACCGGCCGCGTCGCGGAGAAGGAACTCGTCAGGGCCGACATCACCGTGAACAAGAACATGGTCCCGTTCGACAGCCGCAGCCCGTTCCAGACCAGCGGTCTGCGCGTGGGCACCCCGGCCATCACCTCCCGCGGTTTCGTGGAGAAGGACATGCTGGACATCGTGGAACTGATCGACACCGTCCTCACTTCCGCCAATGCGCACTTCGCCGCCCTGACGGCGAAGGAGCCCTCCGAAGAGCAACTCGCCGAGCGGGCGGCGCATGAGAAAGTCCTCAAGGACGTGGTCCACAAGGTCAACATGATGACTGCGGGCCGTCCCTTGAACCGGTACTAGTTGCTCCCTACCGTCGTAATGATAATCACACCGTTGGCTCCCTGCATCCCATAGATGGCAGTGGAGCCATCTTTGATGACGTCCACGGACTTGACGAAGGTCGGATCCAGGTTGGACAGGTCCGTCACCTGCACGCCGTCCACGAGGATGAGCGGGTCGAAATTGTCGGAATTCGTACCGATGCCCCGGATGATGATCCGGTTGTCCGGTGTCACCTGGACCCCGGGCACGCGGCCGCGCAGGTAGTCGTACATGTTGGAATAGGTCTGCGCCTCGGTCTTCCGGACCTTGACGTTGGAAACGGCCGCCGTGAGTTTGTCCTTCTCCTGGGTGCCGTAGCCGACCTCGACCCGGTCACCATCCCGGGCGGTCTTGTTGGAAGTTCCACAACCTGCCAGGCAGGCAATCATCGAGACAACAAAGAGAATCTTTTTCATATCGTACTGATTATTTATATCCTTTCGATATCGCCGGAGGCAATCCAGCCGCGGCGGCCGTCGGCCAGTTCGATGTCGGTGAAGCCGGACACTTCGTCCAGGACCTTCACCTTCGTCCCCTCATGCAGGATGAAGAGGGACTTCGCGGCTTCGCTGGACGGCGAACTCGTGACGGAGGTCACGGGACGCATCACGATGGCCGTGTCGTGACGCTCGGCCGCTGCCTTCTGGCTGAGGGCGAAGCCCCAGGCCGCCAGGGCCAGCAGCAGCGCCGCGATGCCCGTGAAGAACCCGGTACGGCGGACGCGGGCGGACGGCCCGAGCAGGAACAGCAGGCCCAGCGCCAGGGCCGATGCCAGCAGGAACAGGGACAGTCCCGCCCAGGCATTGGAGGGCAGCAGGTAGTTCACCTTCCGCGCCCAGGTCTTGAGGATGAACTCCGGGACTTCGTCGATGCGGTCCTGCGTCAGGTTCCGCGCGAAGTCCAGGTTATAGCGGATGTCCGCATCGGAAGGATCCAGGCGGAGGGCGCGTTCATAGAACAGGATGGCCTTCGCGATGTCGCCCGACTTGTACCAGGCGTTACCCAGGTTGAAATACAGTTCCTTGGAGCGGAGGCCGGTCGCGGCGACGTCCGACCAGTCCTGGGCGGCCTGGTCCCAGTCGCCGGCCGAATAGGCCTCGACACCCGCCTTCCACAGGGAATCGGGATAATCCTCGGCGGCCTGCGCCCCCAGCGGGAGCATCAGCAGGAGCGCCAATAAAGTGGCGGCGGGAGCGGCAGAGACACCTTTCTTCATGGATGCGTCGATGGCGGTGATGACGGAAATGGCCTGCTGGTAGTGGGCATTCATCGCCTCATGCCCGGAGTCCGGGGCATAACGGGCGTATTCGCAGGCGTCCAGCAGGTCGGTGAACGCGGTGACCGTCTCGGGAGCGACACCCCGGGCGGAAAGCGCCGCGGCGATGTTGTCCTTGTTCTGGTCGGCCACGTCCATCGTGAGTTTGTCGGCCACGAATCCCACGAGCGCGCGGTGCAACTCCTCGTAGAAGGCCGTATAGAGGTTCTTGCCCAGGAAGTCCCCGGCCTGTTTCAGGCGCTTCAGGGCCTCGCGGGTCGCCTTGCGGTTCCGGCTTCCGGCGACATCGGCACGACGGGCGGCGAGTTTCCGCAGGGAAAGCCACACGGCCGCGGCGGCAAGGAGCAGCAGCGCAACCAGGATCCAGTAGGCCGGTTTGCCCACGAAGAAGCCCTTATTCTCCGACAAGGAAGTCTTCGTCTTGATGAAACGGATGTCCTCGCCCAGGTTCTTCACGCCCTTGCGGTCCACCGTCAGCGTTCCGGCGCCGTCCTGGACGGGCTGCGCCGCGCCCGCGGCACCCCGCTCCACCGTCAGGTGCAGGGAATCCGTCTGGGCCGTCGCATAGCGGTGCGCCTTCACGTCATAGTAGGAGAAACGCACCGGCGGCAGGACGAAGTCGCCCGGGCTGCGGGGGATGAAGGGATATTCGAAGGTCTTGGAGCCGCTGGTACCGCTCTTGTCCGTCCCGGAAGTGGCCTTCACGTCATAGACCTCGAAGTCCGGCGGGAAATCCAGTTTGGGCGCCTCCACCAGGGAAACGTTGCCCTTGCCCGTGACCGTGACGATGAGCGATGCCGCATCATGCGTCTTCAAGGCGTCCTTGCTCAGTTTAGCGCTCACGGAGTATTCGCCCACGGCGCCGGCGAAGCCGGCCGGAGCGCCGCCCGGCAGGGCGGAAACCTTGACGTTCACCGCGGGCGTGGAGACACGCTGCCGCTGGGTCACGTAGTCATTCTCGAAGAATTCGTCAAAGATGGAACCTGTCCGGGGCCGCTGCGTGCGGACATTCACCAGGCACACGATTTCCGAAGGGTCGATCGTCAGGGTGCCCGCCTTCTGCGGAATCAGCACCCATCGGCGCAGGACGGCGGAATTGTACATCTTGTCGCCCACCTGTTCCCGCTGGAATTCGATGCTTTGCGGCGTGTCCACCTCCTGGCTCCAGAACCCGTTGAACTTCGGGAACCGGGCGTCCTCGAAGCCTGTGAGGTTCGCCCGCTGATAGATCTTGAGGGTAGCCGTGATGGGCTCGCCCACCATGGCCTCCCGCTTGGAGAGGTTCAGCCGCATGAACAGTTCGCCGGTATCGTTCGAGGCGGACGGGCGGGCCTGCTGCTGTCCACCTCCCTGGGAGGATCCGCTCTGGCCCTGTCCCTGGGCATTACCGGCTTCGCCTCCCTCCACGACGGTGATCTGGACCGAACGGGAATGGATCTGGTCGCCCTTGACGGTGGCCGTAGCCGGAGAGAACGTGAAGGTGCCGGTCCTCTTGGCCTGCAGGATGTAGGTGTAGGAAGTCTGGGACGAACGGGTGGTCTTGCCGTTCACGATGGATACGCTGGTGGAAGTACCTTTCTGGGGGCCCCAGACCAGGTTGAAGTCATCGCCCGGAGCCCATTGGAACTCCGAAGGGGCGTGCTCGCCCTCGACGATGAAGACGACGTTGAACCGTTCGGACAACTCCACGATATTGTGCACCTCCACCCGGATGGTCGATTGGGCCCATCCGGAGATCACCGTCCATAACGCCACGAAGGCTGCGATCCATCTTTTCATAACGCGACTACCAATTCTTCTCTTTCTGGCGGGCCTTCAGCACGGCCGCCTTCTCCTTGTTCACCTTGTCCTGGGTTTCCTTCTCCTTGGCCTGGATGGCCTGGAGCATCTGCTGGGCCTGCTGGGGGGAGATTTCCGAACCGTTGTAAGGCTTCGGCTGCTGCCCCTGGTCCTGCTGGTCCTGGTTCTGGTCCTGGTTCTGCTGATCCTGGTTCTGGTCCTGATCCTGCTTGTCCTGGTTCTGATCCTGATTCTGGTCCTGGTTCTGGTCGTCATTGCCGCCACCGCCGCCGTCGGGATTGTTCTCCAGCATCTTCCGGGCATAGACATAGTTCTCCTTCGCCTCCAGGTCGTCCGGATTGATGATCAACGCCTGCACGAAGGCTTCCATCGCCGCCCGGTACTGCTTCTGCTGCAACGCGGCGTCGCCCGCGTTGAAGAAGGTGTCGAAACCCTGGGCGTTCTGCTTCCTGACGCTGCGGGTCTCGGGGACATGCCGGAGCGCCTGCTGGTAGAACTTGCCGGCCTCGGCGAAATTGCCCTGCCGATACAGGTTGTTTCCCAGGTTGTAAGCCGATGCGACGGAGGTGCTGTCGGCATTCAGGCCCTTGCGGTAACTGATGTCGGCATCGCCGTATTTTGCCTTGGCGAACTGGCGGTTTCCCCGGCGGACATCCTTCTTGTCCACCTGGGCCACGGCCGAAACGCTCAGCAAAAGGAACAGGATCGTCAGAAACTTCCTCATTGGTCAAACCATTTCTTCTTCGGACGGCGCTCGCCGATGAGCATCTCGATCACCAGCAGCGCCAGCGCAATCGCGAAGAAATACATATACTGTTCGTCGTACTCCTCGAACACGAGCGAGCCGAACTCCTCGTCCTCCATCCGGCGGATGTCGTCGATGATGGGGTTCAGGCCGAACTCGTCGTTCCCGGCATGGACATAGGCGCCGTTGCCGGCCTTCGCCACCTTCCGGAGCATGTCCTCATCGAGTTTGGTCACGACGATCTCGCCGTTCTTATCCTTCATCAGGGAGCCCTCGAAAGGAATCGGCTGACCCTCGGAAGAGCCCACGCCCACGGTATAGACGCGGATGCCGTTCTCGGCGGCTTCCTTCGCGGCGGCCACGGGATCGTCCTCGTGGTTCTCGCCGTCGGATATGACGATGATCACCCGGCTCTTCTCGCTCTGGGCGCTGAAACTCTTGATGGCCGTGAAGATCGCATCGCCCATCGCCGTCCCCTGGATCGGAACGGACCCCGTGTCGATGCTGCCGAGGAACATCTTGGCGGACACGTAGTCCGTTGTCACCGGCAACTGCACGAAGGAGGAACCGGCGAAGATGATGAGGCCGATGCGGTCGTCCTTCAACTTGTCCGCCAGGCGGGAAATAGCCAGTTTGGCGCGGTCCAGCCGGTTCGGGGAGTAGTCCTCCGCCAGCATCGAGTTGGACACGTCCAGACAGATCACGATCTCCGCCCCGCGGGTTTTCCGCTCGGACAGTTTGGCGCCGATCTGCGGCCGGGCCAGGCCGATGACGAAGAACGCGAAGGCCAGGCTGAACAGCACCATCCGCACCCAGCCCTTGGAACCGGACCACGACGGCATGAGCGCCTTCACGAGCGACTCGTCGCCGAACTTCCGCAACCGCCGTGTACGCAGCGACCGCCAGATCCCGTATCCGACGAGGAACAGGGGAACCAGCAGGAGCAGGTACAGGAACCGATATTGTGCAAAAACCAGCATATCCTAAGGCAATCTTCTGAGCAGGGCTCTGACCAACACTTCCAGCAATAGGCACACGAGCGCCCAGATCGCGAACCGCGGGAACAGGTCCTTGTAGATCGGGAAACTGTCCACGGTGGTACGGGTCTTCTCCATCCGGCCGATCTCGCCGTAGATTTCGGCCAGTTTGGTGTTGTCGTCGGCCCGGAAATACTTTCCGCCGGTCTCCGCCGCGATCTGTTTCAGGAGCGGTTCGTCGATTTCGACCTTCATGTTCTGCACGTCCGGACCCCAGGGGGTCATGACCGGGTACGGGGCCTCCCCTTCCCGGCCGACGCCGATGGTATAGACGCGGATGCCATAGGTCTTGGCGATCTCGGCGGCCATCGCCGGATCCACCTCGCCCCGGTTGTTCACACCGTCCGTGAGGAGGATGGTCACCCGGCTCTTCGCATCGGAGCCCTTCA
>JAEEGK010020294.1_pt1 | contig 14148 bp, 7 predicted proteins | sample 8958771 | NCBI WGS metagenome assembly JAEEGK01 (sample SAMN16246547, study PRJNA631951) | gut metagenome | biome: gut microbiome; feature: rumen; material: SC-attached | host: Bos | place: Iran: Karaj | collected 2018-10
TTTTGGGTATTGGGAATTGGGGATTGGGCCCAATCCCCAATCCCCAATCCCCAATCCCCAATCCCCAATCCCCATGAATATTATCATTAATTTAATAATATAAAAAAGTTTATTAATAATTAATTTAATATTATTCAAAAAAAAATTATAATTTAAAAAATAAATTTATATTAAAATAAATGTCAGATTCATTACTCAAAAAGATGTCTAAAAAAATGAGAGGAAATTTTGAACATTTTGAATATAATAATTTGAATTATAATTTTAATAGGTATCATTTAATTAGAAATACTTTAAATGTAGATAATTCATATAAAAAATATATAGAGAATGTTAGAGATGATTTAAATGAAGGAAAAATAGAAAATGAAAAAGAAAAAATTTTTGATAATATTTTAAAAAATTTTCAAAATTAAAATATATTAAATAATAAAAATATAAAAAATATTATTAAAAATATAAAATTAATTTATAAATATTTAAATTATTAATTCAATAAAAATAATTATTTCATAAATATTTTTCCCAAAAAATTTTTTAATGATTTTTTTCAATATTAATAAAAATTAGTATTGTTTTTTATTATAACAGTTTAAAATATTAAATTCAGAATTAAAATAAATTATTATAATTTATATAAAAGAAATTTTATTAAAATATCTGAAAAAATATTCTAAAAAATAATAAATTATTTCATTGATAAATAATAATTTCTTATTATATAATTTATAAAAAAATAATTAATTTTTAAATATTAAATTATAATTATTTCTTATAATAATGGGAAATGACACATTAATTAATAATTATTTATCTAAAAAACATGAAAAAGAAATAATTAATGATATAATTCAAAAAGAATATAATAATAATAATATTATTATAAATAATTCAAACTTTACTATATATGATGTATTAGAAATTAGACTAAAAAATATCTTTTCTAGTGCTTGTCAAAATGAATATTTTATTTTAAATAAAAATGAATTCAATTTAATTGTAAAAATAGGTAATGATAAAATATTAAATAATTTATTTGATGCTTTTTCTGTTAAAAATAAAATGAATTTTTATAATTTTAAATTATTTTATATATTTTTTGAATCAAATTATAAAGAAGATTTTTTAGTTTTATGTTCCTATTTAATCTTTGGAAAAAAAAATTATATTGATGAAAAAAACTATAATAAAAATGTAGAAGATATTTTTTATGATTCAGAAAACTTAAAATCAATATTTATTTATGATAAATTTATTAAATCTATAAAAGAAAAAATTAAAGAAAAAGAATTATTAAGTAAAAAATTATTTTTAGAAAAAGTAAAATTATCTAAATCAGAATTAGAAGAAGAAACTGAAACAAAAAAAAAAGGTAAAACTAAAAAATCAAAAAATAAAAATAATTCAGAATCTGAATCTGTAAAATTTAATTTAATGAAATTAGAAGGTTCATCTACATTTGAAACTCAAGATATGAAAAGTATTGATTTAAATAATATAAATTTTTGTTGTGATTGTGATATAAATCTAGAAAATGATAAAATTGAAAAAGAAATTGAAAATTTAAATTCAATGAAATCATCATTTAATTTTTTAAGTTTTTTACAATTAGAAAATTATTTAGATGAATTAAATATTGATAAATTTTTTCAAAAAATTATATTTAATTATTTTAAAAATTTAACTTATAAAGAACAAATAAATTTCGAAACATTTAAAAATTTTATTTTGAATTTTATTAATTTTAAAAAAGATTTGAATGAAATAGAAGTAAATAATAAAAGAAAAAAATTTATTTTTACAATGTTGTCTTTTCCTAATCAAACTATTAAAAAAAATGTAATATTAGATAATTTAGATTTAAAAAATTTAAATTCAAATTTAGAAACATTTAATGATAATCAATTTTTAGATATTAAAGAATTTGATGAAAATGAAGAAACACAAGAAAAAATTTTTAATGAATTTGGAGAAAAAATAAATTACATTTTTAAGTTAATGGATTTAATAAGTTTAATTCCTTATAAAAATTTTAATGTAAGAACTGAAAATATGGATACAAAAAGAAAAATTTTAAATATGGAATTAAAAAATCTTTCTATCAAAGAATATTTTAATAAAGTTTTTCTAACAGAAAGAGTATTTTATATTATAAATAGTAGTTTTTGGGAAGAATTTTATATTAATAAAAAAGATGTATTTGAAATCAATAATGAAGAAATTATTGAAAATAATAGATTAAAAAAAGGAAAAATATATACTAAAGATTTTTATATAGTGAATAATAGAATATATGAAATATTAAAAAATCAATTTGTTTTAAAAAATAACTTAAAATTATATAAATATGAAAATGAAACAGATGAAAATGAAATAATTGATTTTTCTAATGAAATAACAAATGGTTTTTTTATATTAGAAAAACTAATTGAAATTGAAGTAAATAATAATAATAAAAATAACATAAATGAACAAAATAAAAATGAAAAAGAAAATTTAAATGAAAGTAATAAAAATGAAGTAAATAATGAAAAAAATAATGAAGAAAATAAAAATAATAATAATGAAAATAAAAATAAAGAAAATTCTGATATAAATAATGAAAAAAATATTCCATTGATTAAAAAGAAAAAAATATTACATATTCTTGATTTTCAACCAATTTTTATATATATAACTAATATGGATTTTTATATAGATTATGTTAAAGAAAAAAAAGCCGAAAAAATGTATAAAAAAAAATATCATATTTTTTCCACTTTAAAAAATATGTTAATTAAAATGGAATATAATAATAATAGACAATATGAAATATATAAAATAAAATCTCAAATAGAATTGGATATAAATAAATTTGATGAATTTCTAAAAAAAAATTGTAATATTAATAATATTAATGATAAAGAAAATAAAATGAGAGAAATAGATAGAAATATTTCATTTATTCCAATTTGTAGAAAAGAAAAAATTGTTGAAATTATTAATGAAATTTTTCGTACAATAACAAACTCATTTGGAATAAATAATTTTAAAATTTATATTTACAAAGAAAATCAATTATTAGATCAAGATTATATATTATCAAATTTAAAAGATATTAATATATCTGAAGATACTTTGGTATATTTTGCTCAATATCATAATAGAAATGAAACAGAATATGATATAAGTAAAAGAAATAATAAAAAGAAAGAAAAAAATAATAATGATATAAATGAATTTGAAGTAATTGATAATAATGATATACCAAAAGAAGAATCAAAACTTCAAAAAAAAGAACAAGAAAAAATGAGAAAAGAATTAAAAAAAAAAGAAGATGAAAAAAAAAAGGAATTAGAAAAGAAACAAAAAGAAGAAGAAAAAAAAGAAAAAGAAAAAGAAAAAAAACTTGAAGAAGAATTAAAAATAAAAATGAAAGAAGTAATTCATCCTCCATTTGGTCTAAAAAATTTTGGAAATACTTGTTATTTTAATTCTATTTCTCAGATTTTTTTTAATTGTCCTCCTTTACAAAATTTATTTATAAATAATCCAAAAATAAAATATTTTATAAATAAAAATAATAAATTTGGTCAAAAAGGAAAATTTTTAAGCCTATTTTTAAATATGTATACAATTCAAAGAGGACAGGTTAATGAAGGAATAAATAATCTCAAAAAATTTGTAGGAAAAATAAATTCAGATTTTGATAATAATATGCAACAAGATGCAAATGAATTATTAATTTTATTTTTAGAAAATTTACATGAAGAATTAAACTTAAAAAGTGAAAGAAAATACATAGAAGATAATGATAAATTATATTTATATAATACAGAAGATGAAATAGGAAATATTCATTGGAGTAATTCACAAAGAAGAGCAAGTAGCTTTATAAATTCTTTATTTATGTTTCAATTAAAATCTAATTTAAGATGTACAGTATGTAAAAAGAAAAAAGTAAATTTTGAAACAAATTATGTTATTGATTTACCTTTATTAATGAATAGAGTTGTTAAATGTGAAATTAAATTATATAAATTACCTTATTATTTAAAAGTTTATTTAGATATAATAAATGAAAAATTTCATCAATATAATATTGATAATAAAATGAATAGTAATAATGAAGTAAATGTTTTGAAAGATAATTTAAAAGAATATTATTTAAAATTTACAAAAGAAGAATTACAAAGAGAAAAATATGATGTTAATATATATAAATTTGTTGTTGATATTGAACGAGAAGAAAAATTTGGAACTATAGTAAAAATATTAAAAGGTATTCAAAAATTAGATTTAGAATATTATGAAAAAGAAAAAAATATAGAAAAAAAAATAGATGAAGATGATATTAAAGAATATATTATTGATGAATATTCATCTTTAATAGTTGAATGTAAAGGTGCTATTAGAGGTTATGAAGAGTCAATTGAAAAATATATATCTCAAAATGATCAATTATATATAGAAATACATGAAGTATTAAATACAAAAGGTTTATTTAAATTATTTGGAATAGATAATAAATTAAATTATTTATATTATGAATTTAATAGGGAAAATATAAAAAGTTTTGAAAATTGTATTGAAAAAACTAATAATATAAACAATAATATAGAAAATGCAATAATAAGCTCTTCAAATTATTTATCATATTATCTTAAAAATCCTAATAATATTAAATTAATTAACTTACCTATTGAAATAGTCATACCAGTCTTTCATTTTTGTTATGGAAAAATTAATCAAAATTATTTATTTAATAGATATGATATAAGCAAATTAAATCTACCTAATCAATTTGTAATAATAAATAAAACAAATAATCAAAATCATTTTATATTTCCTGTATTTCTTTATTCTTATATTTGGATATTAAATTATCACTATATTAATATTGCAAATAAAAAATCTGATGAATTTTGGTGGTTAAATAATCGTTCTAAAAATAAATGTTATCCATTTGTATTACGTATGGTAAAATTTGAAAATAAATTTTCAAATCAACCTAAATGCGCAATTTGTCCTTGGTTTAGATTTTGTCCTGGTTGCATTATAAACCCTTTTAAAGAAGAACCTCTTCAATTACCAGTTAATTGTTCTATTGTTGTTGATTGGTGTTATAGAATTTTAACAAATGAAATATCTTCTAGAGCTACAAAAAATATATATGAAATTAATTATGAAGAAATGAAAGAATATTTTGAAAGTAGTTTTGAAAAAAAAAATATGTCTATTGAAGATTGTTATAATTTATTTTGTGCAGAAGAAAAATTAGAAGATGAATTAACATGTAATTATTGTAATGATAGAAAATTTTTTACAAAATATTATGAAATGCATAGATTACCATATATATTAATATTATCATTAAAAAGATTTAAGTATAATGAAGTGAATAGATTTAAATTAAGTCAAATGATTAAATATCCATTAAAAAATTTTGTATTAAAAAATAAATCATATGATTTATATGGTGTAGTTAATCATTATGGGGGTATTAATTCAGGACATTATATAGCAATTGTTAAAAATGGTAATAGATGGTTGACATGTGATGATAGTAATGTATATGAAATAGAAGAAAATAGAGTTATGAATTCGAATGCCTATATTTTAGTTTATATATTAAATGAAAAAATTGAAGATTATGATAAATATTATAATAATTTAAAAGATATAATGGATAATATAATTGAAGATGAAAAACATTTTATTGAAATAAAAAAAAGTAATAATTTTTATGAAGGGGAACCTGTTAAAACTGATTATGGAGAAGGATATGTTATGAATGATAGTTTACAAAATGATAAATATGTGAGAGTAAAATTAGAATATTTTTATATTAGTGTTATAAAAAGTAAGGTAATTAAGCAAACAGTTTTAAATTATAAGGAGAAATAAAAATAAAAAAAAATTAAAAAACTTATAAATATTAATAATATTAATATTTAATAATAGATTAAATATTATTTATTTAAAAAATAATTATTAATTAATATTATTATTTCAATGTTTTGTTTTTTATTTTTAAATTATTTTTTTAAATTTATTTATATTTATTGTTCTTCTTCTTTCTTTTTTAAAGCCTCTTCTTTTCTTTTTTGTTTTGCTGCCTTTTTAGCTGCTCTTTTTGCTTTATTATCTTTCTTTTTTTTCTCTTGTTTTTTTGTTCTTTTATAATTTGGTAAATAATTATCTAAATCTGATGATAATAATTCTTCTATATTTTTATCTGTTATTTTTTTATCACTTTCAAATTTACTAACATCTAAAGGTAATCCTGAAATAATTATAGGTCCCTCATTTCTTACAGCTATTGTATATGTAAATTGAGCAACAATTTCTCCTTTTTTTTCAGTTAAAACAGGATATCCATGTAATAATTCATTTTTTATACATTCATTCAATCCTAATTTCATAACTGTATTTAATTTTTCTATAGGTTGTTTTAATTTAATATTTTCTTCTTTATCAAATACATTAAAAGTAAATGGGAAAGAATAAAAATTACCTTCAACAACAGATAATAATTTTCTTCCTGAATCTGTTCTTAATTTATATGTAGTTTCAAGAGCTCTTTTATAAACAGTTGTTTTAATATCAGTTTCCTTAGGTTTTCCTTCTCCAGTAGATACAATAACATCCATTGCAAATACATCACCATATTCAAATTTTCTTTGATCTACCTTATGTTCAAAAGTTTCTTTATTAATAATTGTTTCCATACAATCTACAATATATCTTTTCATTCTATGAGATAAAACTCCTTCTATAGGATTTACTTTAAATTCTGAACAAATTGTTGCTGTGGCATTTGTTACATCATTATTTGTTGGTCCATTAACTTTCATTAATCTTAATGCGGCTTGAATACTATTATATGCGGCTAATATTACATCTGCTTTTTTTCCTGTAATTTTATCTGGTTTATCAGTTACTACAATAGTATGTGCTACAATTGAGGCGAATCCATTTATTTGAACACCTAATTCAACTTTAGCAACGTCTCCTTCTGATAATGTTTTATATTCATGGGGGTCATCACTTAATTCTAAAGGGGCTGAATAATTTCCACAAACCTCATTTACACTTATTGTTGTAGGGAATGCGACTCCTTTTATAAATTTTTTTTTGATATATATTTTTGATAATTTTTCTTTAATTAATTTATCTGATTCAGTACATAATTCATTTAAATTTGCACCTACTTTACATTTATCTATTAGCGCTTGTAATGCCTCATCAGCTATCCTTCCAGCATCTTGTAAATAAGAAAAGGCTCTTGGGTCTTTTGAAAAATCTTCTCCTATTTCATCTTCTTCAACTTCTTCTTCGACTTCTTCTTCTACTTCTTCAGCTTCTTCTTCTTTTTCTTTTTCATAAATTAATAATTTGGTATCATTTTTATCATTTTTATCCATATTTTAAATAAAATTAATAAATAAAGATAATTTATTTAATAAATTAATAAAATAATAAAATAATTAAATTTATAATAATAAAAAATATTCTAATAAAATATCTTTTTATTTTTTATTAAATGTTATTATATTTTTAATAAATATTAATTTTTAGAATTTAATGACTGAAATCGAAAATATTTTTGTAAATCGAAAACAATCTTCTTCTTCAATGAATAATCTCTCTGTTTCAGAGTCTATTGAAAAAATAAGTAAAAAACGTTCTAAAAGTATTGAAAAATTAACTAAAATGATTGAGTTTGATGATGAAAAAACAGATAATATTTTTAATAGAGAAACTTTTTCAAAATCTTTAAAAAATCCTGTTGAAAAATTAAATTTTAATTTTTTTAATGATGATAATTTATTTGTAAAACCAGAAAATAAAACATTAGATAATATGATAGAAAGCAAAAATAATATTTCAATTAATTCAAATTCTTTAAGAAATAATTATTCTTTAATTACAGAAAGAACTTCAAATAGTTTAAATAAAATTGATAGTGAAAAAATATCATTTTCATCAAAAACTTCTTTAGATAAAATAATAAATGAAAAAGAAAAAAAAAGTATAAATAGTTGTGATGTTAATTATAATAATTCAAGTTATAATATATTAAATAGCCAAAATATTATATTTACAAGAAAATCACAAAAAATGCTTGTTAATAGCACTCCTCAATATAATTTATTATTATTTGATGGATTTGGAAATAAAGAAATACTATCTATTTATAACAATTTTGTTGAAATGGCAAAAGAACAATTTAGTTGCAGAGAAATACAAAATAAAATAGCTAATAATCCTAAAATAATTAATTTATTATATCCTAAATTATTTGAGAATATAAATGAATTAATAATAGATCCTTTTGGAAATTATTTAATTCAAAGTTTTTTACCATATTTAAATGAAACACAAACATATGACTTATTAAATGAAATATCAAATGATTTAAATAAAATTTGTGTAAATTGTCATGGAACAAGAGTTATTCAAAAATTAATTGATTGTAACACAAATTCTCAAAATATAATTTTAAGTTTATTAAATTTTATTAAACCAATATTTGCAAATTTAATTAATGATATAAATGCATGTCATATAATTAAAAAAATATTAGCATTAAATCAAATATATTTTACTTTTTATATATATGAATTAATAAAATATAATTTTTTCCAAATTGCAACACATAAACATGGATGTTGTGCAATTCAAAAAATAATTGAAAGTGGTGATAAGCATTTTACTGAAATGCTTATAAAATATATCATTCAAAATTCTTCTAAATTAATTTGTCATCAATATGGAAATTATTTAATTGTTTTTTTATTAAAATTAAAAAATGAAATTTATACATATCAAATTTTGAAAGTTATTGTTTATTATTTTTATGAATTTGCAACTCAAAAATATTCAAGTACTGTTTTAGAAAAATGTTTTGAATTATGTGATGAAAATTCAAAAACAATTTTATATCAATGTTTATGTAATAATGATATGTTAAAAAAAATAATTTTAGATCAATATGGAAATTTTGTTATTCAAAAAGCAATAAAAATGAGTAATAATAATAATATAAGAAATTATTTATTTCAATTAATTGTTCCATTAATTAGTGTCATTAAAAAATCAAAATATGGAAATCAAGTATATTCAAGATTATGTAATGAATTTCCTAAATTAAAAAATATTAATAATAATAATAAAAATAATTTTATTAATTCAAATGGTTGTGAAAATAATATTACAGATAATAATTTTCTTGAAAATAATAATAATATAATTATTTAAAATATCAAATAATATTTGTATATATTATTTATATAAATTTGAAATTATTATTTAAATGATTTTATAATTTTTAATATTTAATTGTAATTATGATATGAATATATCGATAAATAAATATTAATTATTTATAAATTAAGTGAATATATAATGAGTTATAAATTAAATATAAAATAATCAAATATATTCATATTAAATTATATATTAATAGAAAAGAAAACTAGGAAATTTTTAAAATATTTTATATTAAATTAATTTAAATTATTAAATTTTTTATTATTTATATAATAAATATATTTAATTTTAATTTATTTAATTAAATATAACTTATTAATAAATAAAAAAAATGATTTCCTTTGATCAAAAAACTGATATGTATCGTCCATCAAATCGTGTTCTTCCAATTCCAGAGGTAGATATAGTTAAAACTTTAGATAATTTTACTGTCGATGATGTTATAGAAAAAATTCAAAAAGTAACAAAACAAAAAAGTTTAAGAATTTCTGAATTTATGAGAGATTATGACCCATTAAGAAGTGGTTCAATAAAAAAACATCAATTTCTTTCAAGTCTTTCAATGTTAAAAGTTTATTTATCTAGAAAAGAAGCAGAAATGTTATGTAATAAATATGAAAATCCTGAACCAGGAAAAGAAGGAGAAGTATTATGGACAAAATTTGCAGATGATGTTGATATAGTTTTTGTTGTTAAACATTTAGAACAAAGAAGTGATATAAAAGAAGTAATGGATATTACAAAAAAAGATTTTGCTTTAAATGAATTAAGTTTACCTGATCAAGCAACTTTACAAGATATATTAAAAGATTTAAAATCATTTTTTGAAGTAAATAGAATTGAACCAAAACCAATGTTTTATAATTATGATCATTTAAAAAGAGGAAAAGTTTTAAAACCACAATTTAAAAGAGTTTTACATTCTATGAAATTTTTTATAACAGACCCTCAATTAGAAGTTTTTATGAAAAAATATGGAGACCCTATTTCAGGAGATATTGATTATGTAGGTATATTAAATGATGTTAGTTCATTTGGAGAAAATAAAAACAATGGAAATGAAGAACACAAAATGCAAAAAATAAATGAAAAAGAATTTATTCCAACATTAAGTTCAGCTAATAATTTTTACACATATCAAACTCATTTTTTGAATTTAGATTTTAATATAAAAGATATAATGGATAAAATAAAAAATACAGTGAAAATAAAACGTATAAGATTAAGTGAATTTTTTGAAGATTTTGACCCTTTAAGAAAAGGAACATGTACAAAAGCAAAATTTAGAACTGCATTAGATATGGCAAATCTTAATTTGCGTGCAGAAGAATTTGATGTATTAGAAAAATACTTTAATGTTCCTGAAGAAGAAGATAAAGTATTTTATAAAGATTTAATTGAAGAAGTTGAAACTGTTTTTACTGTTAAAGGATTAGAAAAAGATCCATTATTAAGACCAACTGAATTCAAAACACCTGATTTCCTTAACCCTGAAATGAGACTTAATAAAGAAGAAGAAATATTCCTTGATCAAACTATGAGAAAATTAGCTAATTTGGTAAGAAAATATCGTGTTAATCCTAAAACATTCTTTAGAGATGCAGATAGAGCTAATATGGGAATAATTGCATCTTCAAAATTTGCTAGTACTTTAAGTTTTAATAAATTAGATGTATCTGAAAAAGAAATGAACATTCTTATTAAAAGATTTTATAGTGGTAATATGATAGAAATAAATTATTATGATTTTGATAATATTTTAAAGAAATATGTTAATATAATAGAAGAAGAAAAAGAAAAAGAAGGTAGTTAAATATCATAATAATATATTTTTTATTTTTTAAAATATAAAGAAATTAATTATAATTTTTATTAAAAATAATATATTATATTAATTTATTTAATTTATGCATTTTAAAAATGAATGAAAATGAAATTAATGATATTATAACTTCATCACATGATATTAGCAAAGAAACAATAAATTCAGACAATATTAATACTGGAGATACAATAGGATTTAAAATTTTTTTTATTTCTATGAGTATTGTATGTTCAATATTTGGTATATTTCTATTAATTAATAAAGATTATTATTTTTCAAATGATTATAATTTTAAATATTTAAATCTTTTAATTATTTTTGTTTATGTTTATACAATTGGAATATTATCAGCTATATTAATTTCATTTGTATTATCTATTTTTATATTTATTATATTAAAAATTATTAATTGTTGTAAAAAGAAAAAACAAAATAATATGAATTTAGGAAACAATATTGATGAACTTTCTTTTATAAATTTATGGATTTCAATTTCAACTTTAATTATAATTTTTTTATATTTATTAACATTATTGTATGGTATTTTCTTAATTATAAAAATGAGAAAAAATATTAATTATAAAGATTACTTAAAATTCTTTTTTTTATATTCATTTATTATAATAAATATATTATTAGGATTTTCATTATTTATATTATTTTTAAAAAAATTATTTACTAAACAAAAAACTTCTAATAGAGTAAAACATTATAAACTTGAAGAAGAATACTTAGAAAATATTGAAAAAGAAATTAATCAAGCTTTTAATAATAATTAATAATTTAATAATAAAATTAATATCATTTTTATAATATATTATTTAAAATTAATATTTTAATGTAAATAAAAAAATAATATTATAAAATTTAATTATATAATTTTTTATAAATATAAAATATTATTTATATATGATAAATAATATTATATATCCTAATTTACTTTATATTAATAAATATATAATAATATTAACAATAAATATTAAATAAGTTGTTTTTTTATTATTTTAAAAAATTCATTTATATAATTTTTATAATTATCACTCATTTCATTATCTAACTCTCTTCCTTTTTTCTCAATAGCTATACATATATTTTTAATATCATTATCTTTTAAATTTAAAGATTTCATAATTTCAGAAAAAATTTTATATAATTTCATACATATTCTTTTTCTTAAATATGGACTTTTAATATTTTTATTATTATTATTTATATGATTTTTTGATAATAATTTAACTTCATCATATAAATTATCATTCGAAAAATTACCTAAATTTACACTATTTAAAATTTTACAAATATTTTCATTATTTAATGGCTTTAATTGATATTTTTGATTGTTATTTTTTTCATTTACTTCTAACTCATTTGAAGAAATATTAAAAAATTCATCATTATTCAAACTTTCACTTCCCGATAAATTAGAATTTTTTTTAAAAGTTGAAGATATAGAAGAACTAATAACTAATTCATTATAATAATTATTTATTAAATCAATTAATTCCTTTTCTGAAGTATCTTCAAAATTTTCTTCTAAATCGATTACATTATCATTTTGAAAAATATCTTCGATTATTTTATCTTTTATAATATTATTTAATTCAATAAAAATTTCACTATTTATAATTTTTTCCGAAAAATTTCTAGAAGAATTTAAAAATCTATTTAATTTAATTAATAAATGAAATGAATTATTATTTAATTTAGTTTTACAAATATAATTTTTTATATTTTCTAAATGAGTAGATAATTCTTCGTTCGGTATATTTCTTTTATTATATATAAATTCATCTATTATTCTATTTAAATCATGAGGTAAATATTGTATTATTCTATTATTTGTATTATTATTTATAACATTTTGTTTACTATTATAATTATTGATATTATTGATATTATTTAAATTTAATTTTTTATTTTCATTTACTCTTTTATTTCCTAATAATTTATTATCTTTTTTTTTTATTTTAATTTCTTTTTCTTTTTCTTTATTAAGTTGTTCTAATAAACTAATTTGTTTATTACAAGAAATACCTTTTTTGCAAAAATTATAATGTTGTTGATAAGTCATTTCTCCTTTAGAAATTTTTTTTGCAATTTCAATTAAATGTAATAAATTATTTCTTTTTATTTTACTATATTCATTTAAATTTTCTTCAAATTTTTTTATTTTACTTATTCCAACTGTGGAATGTGTTAAATCTCCTATAAATTTTACTCCAATTTGAGTTTCTAAATTATTAGATTTCTTTGGTATTATTGATTCTATCTATATATAAATTATATATTTATATTTTATTTTACAACTGCTGGCCACCATGGATATCCTCTTAACTTTACCCATACTACTTCTTCTTCTTTTATTTGACCCTCCATTATTATAATTATTTTATTTATTTTTTAATTTTTTTATAAAATTTTTATTTTTTATTTAAATGAATACTGCTATAAAATAAAATTTAAATTTGATTTATTATGATTTAAATATCTTATTTGTATTTAAAAGACATCTAATTTTTGTCCATTTAAATAAATTTTTTTTTTAATTTTTAATTTTTGAAATTATTTTGAAGATTAAGAGGTTTATAAAATTTATTGATGAAGATTCTTTTAATCTTTTTATAAATTAATTTTTTTATTATTTTTTATAATAATAAATTAATTAATTAATTATTTAAATTATTTATAAGATTAAATAATTTTTCTGTTTGTTCTCTTATATTTATTACTTTATCATTTTTTAATTCTTGTATATTAATTAATATATTATTTAATTGTTCATTATTATAAAAAGTATATAATTTTTCAATTGTTCTTAAAATATACATTTTCAATGTAAAATTTTTATATTTTTTTAAACAATTTAATTGTAAAGGAATAATATCTTTTTCTATATCAATTATTATATTATTTTTAATTAAAATAATTATTAAATTTAAATTGTAGATCCTAATATCATTAGCTTTATCTTCAAAAAAAATTAAGATATATTTTTTTATTAATTCATTTATTTCATTACTATAATTTTTATTTTCAATAAATATTTGTATAATATTATCTAATCTTTT
>JAEEGK010020297.1_pt1 | contig 14148 bp, 12 predicted proteins | sample 8958771 | NCBI WGS metagenome assembly JAEEGK01 (sample SAMN16246547, study PRJNA631951) | gut metagenome | biome: gut microbiome; feature: rumen; material: SC-attached | host: Bos | place: Iran: Karaj | collected 2018-10
CAAGTATGGAGACTGCCACTATCACCGTTTTGAAGTTGTAAGTTCTAACAAAAAAATCGGTCTTGAAGAACTCCTCAACCTCTCTGCTGATTTTCCAAACAACTCTACGCCTATAAACATCATTGGGCTTGGAGACGAACATTCCGATTTCGGTTTGGCAGAAGCTACTATCGGAATAAATCTTACCCCACCAAACATCGGCAATTTTGCCATCATCCAGAATAACACCAAAGGTGGCCTTGCACTTACCAAAGACTGCGAAAACCTCGTAACCTGCATAGGCTACCCTGAACGCCTTATAAAGGTCCCCGGAGTAAAAGAAAACGGCTGGGTAGAAGCTATAAATACCTGGCTAGAAGTTTAAAAAGTTACTCCCTCGGCATTTTACTGCCGAGGGAGTTTTTTATTTAAGTAAATCTGAAATTTTTCTAAATATTTGAATCGTTTCTATTCTTGTAACTTCATTCGTTGGATTTATCTTATTGTTTTTATCTGTAGAATACACATTGTTCATAACAAACCAACAAACTGGTTCATATGCATATTCTTCAATTTCGTCTCTGTCAGCAGCATCTAACAAGAACATCCACATTCCAGTAAATCCTTTTCCTTGAGATTTTACATACTTATAGAGGATAGTTGCTAAATCTTGTTTTGTTACATTTGCATCAGGAGCGAATTTATTGTCTCCTATTCCGCTTACAAAACCATTTTTAGTTGCCCAAGCAATTGGAGCTGAATAATACTCTTCCTTATCCACGTCTTCAAAATCTGACAATCCTATTTCTTTTCCGTTTGCAAATTTGTATAGAACTGTAACTAACATGCCTCTTGTTATTTTTATATTAGGACCAAATTCTGTTTTAGATATTCCGCTAAATAATCTATTTTTTACTGCATACTTTACATCACTATAGAACGAATCAGTTTTAGATACATCTTCAAAGTTAATCAAAGATATTTCTTCATTATCTTCTTTAGCAGTAGCTGATTCATTATTTTCTTCAATAACGGTTTTTCCAGCTTTCGCAGTCTTAACTTCTATTGTATGGTTTGCTCTTACCTTTTCTATTATATAGCTATCTACAACTCCTATAGATTTACCATCTACCAAAACATCTGTTATTTTATACCCTTCATTTGCCTTAAATCTAAATTCCTTTGATTCATTCTTCTTCATACTTGCAGCATTAGGTGTAACTGTTCCGTTTTCAATATTTGTTGTTATTTTATAACTAGATGGGATTATACTACCAGAAGAAGATTTTCCGCTAGATGAAGAGGCACTATCAGTTGGTATAGTTTCTTTCAACTTCCATAAAATCTTAATATTAGCATCTTCAATTAATGTATATGTTGAGCCAACTTCATATCTTACCCCATTTATTTCTAATGCATCAAATTCATATCCTTCTGGAGCTATTGCAAAAGATTCTGGAACATCTAATATTGGTCCTTCTGTATTTGCATCTAATTGTTCAGATTCTTGGAACTCCGTTCCTGCGGTACCACCATTTAGATCAACTGTTAAAGTATATTTTACTGTTGTCACTGGTGTTAAAGTATCCCAACCAGCAATTAAAGAATGTGCTACATTTTCAATATTGGTTTCAGATGTAACAGGAGTTTTATATATAGAAAACTCATTTATTGTGTATCCATCATAATCATATGGATCAACATCTTTTGTAATTTCTACATCTATAAAATCAAGTACATACCAAATATCATAACTATTCGTTATTTCAACAACACCTTTAACATTATGTCCATCCTCAGAAATAGTATAGCAAGATGTTGGAATATAAGTATCATTTAAATCAACTCTTAATATTTCTGCATCAGGAACAGTTACATTAAATACTAATATATCTCCATAATTAAAATAGTGAACACCTGAATTGTGATGATTCATGTCGGCTGCTGGAGTCGCACGAACAACATAATTAGTTATTGTTGTATCATTGAAACACGCATTATCATCATAAACTACTCTGCTCTTAAACCAGCCTAAGAAATTTATTCCTTCTTCAGCAGGTTCTGGAATAGGCAACTCCCCATAAGTACCATCTTCTTCGACTTCTATACTTGTAGGAGTAACACTACCACCATTTGGATTTAAAGTTACTTCGTATGTAACTGGTGCATCTTCTTTACTTACTTCAACTAACATGACTCCATCTTCAGTAATGGATCCTGATGAAGTAACATTGCCTTCTTCATCAATTATAAAAGTACTATAAGTAGGAAGTACATAATTATTTGGAACAACAGTCACAGCTAAAGTATATTCTTCCCCTGTCTTTAATCCTTCTATTACATGTTTTTCGGTTGTTGACTCCCATTCTTCTACAACATTACCTTCTCTATCTAGTATTTGAATTGTGACTCCATCAAGTTCAGAACCATCTGAACTTTTTACACTCGACACTTCAACATGAGTTTTAGCAAATTCCACTAATAAAACTGTATTGCTATCTTCATCAGTTGTTGTACTTCCTGTAGAAGTAATTCCTCCGTCAGAATCTATAGTAAATGTTGTATCTGTTGCAATTGTATAACCTTCAGGTGCAACAATTACCCTTAGAATATACTCTTCATCACAATTTAATTCTTCTGCTTCGTAACCTTCGCTTGTTGAAATCCACTCTTTAACTACAGTTCCTTGACTATCTATTATTTGAATAGTTGCTCCTTCTATTTCCTCACCATTTGCAACATCTATAGCATACACTCTCGCTGTATAGGTTGTTGGTGTAACTTCAGGTAAATCTTCCATTGAATCAGTGGTATATACTTTTATATTGTCATAATACACGGTATTTGTTGCAATATTACCACCAGTTAAACTAAACCATTCAGGAGTTGCTGAAGCAGCTTCATAACCCTCATTATTAACAAAAGAATCATCTATACTTATATAAAATAAATTATTTGTTCTATCTAATATTAATTTAGTATCATACCAATTTCCATTTGAATATGTTAAATTTGTATCTGCATCCGTTGAAGTATCATTTTTTCCATACCAAAATCCATTATCCTCAAGGCCAAATCTGCAAACTGCATTTGTCCAAGTTCCTCCTGCAGAAGAAGATGCAATTGTGACACTACTAGGTGATGTTCCAGATACAGGTTTAACACTAGCTTCAATAACCATGTATTGTTCGTTATCTGGGGTAAAAGCATGTCTTACTTCTGAAGCCCATGAATTTCTTCCTTGCAATTGTAAAACTTTTCCTGTATAACCATCTATTTGTTCAGAAGATATTATTTTTTGATTTCCGCTTCCAGTACCCTCATATTTTAAAATATACTGAGTAACTGCGGAATTTGCTGCTGTATTCTCCTCATAAATTTCAAAATCATCATAATAATAAACATCATATGGCATCTCAACAGTTAATATATCACTTGTAACACCATTATCTACTAAAATATAAACATATTGTTCTCCTGAAGATAGTCCAGTTAAATCAATGCTATTTATACCAGCTACTGCATCATCATTTCCATATACCCCACTACTCGCCTCTTTAATATCACTTACTGAAGGTACATCATCATCATCTGTTACGTAATAATAATAAGTTCCAACAGAATCAGAATAAAATTTTACTGTTGCTTTTTTTGCAGAGGTTCTCCAAACACTACTACCTACAATTACTGGGCCCACTGTGGTTGTTGCTGCAAATGTTACATTCCCAAAGGCCATTGCAGCTACTAAAGTCATAACTACGAAAAATACTGTTTTTTTTACTAGTTTGTTTAACATTACGTAAACTCCCTCCTTTAATTTTTTGTTTTTAAGGAAGTCTGATTTCCTGCTTTGTTAATATGTTTTGTTCTCCTTAAAAAATTTATTTTTTAATTCTTTTATTTTCTTAAGTAAAACAATGCACCTACACTATATCATATAATCCTTATTTTTTCAAGGTTTTTGAAAAATAAACATAAAAAGTTTTCGGCTTTTTACGCACATAAAAAAAAGAATACCTTAAAATAAAGGTATTCTTTCTTTATTTTATTCTATTTTACGACTTCTTCTACAACTTTTATCATTTCATCCTCGGTTAAACGGGTAGTTTCAATATCTAAATAGTATTCACCTTTTTCGAGGTTAATAATATACCTATCTTCATACTGTGAAATTTTTACATTAGTTCCAGCAATCTTGGATTTATCATTAGATATCTCTTCGAAGAAATAATCTCTTAATGGAGTTCCTACTTCAGAAGCACTAACTTTAATACTTGTATTTTTCTCTACATCATGAAAATATAAAACATAATCATGAAGCAAATCAAATTCTTCACTTGAAGGATCTGTCTTTGTAGAAAGAGTAATAATATATTCTGGTTCTTTACCATTTAAGTTTGCAAGATTTATAAGTTCAGCTGGTAATTCCTCTTTAGTAATATCCATCGATTCTGCATTTATTTTGGTATGCGCCAAATTTTCTATTTTATTAATCTTAATATCCGAGGCATTAGAACTATCTCCATTTTCTTGTTGTGATTTTGGGCCACAGCCCACCACGCCGATAGCAACTACCAAACACATAATAACAAGCACCAATTTCATTTTTTTCATATAACTCATCCTTTCATAACAAATAATTAACTTTACTTCTCATTTTCCAAATATTATAAAAATCATTCCTCACTAAATATTTTACTTCTTTTAATATAAATTAATCAACTAATTATAAAAAATAACTATGTTTTAAATTATCGGTTAGTATTTCAATTTTATTTAATTAATTTGATATTTTTGTACTCATTCCATTCACAATTTTTAAAGCAATCGCCTATTACATAAAATATATAGTTTAAAATAAAAAAACCTGGTAGCCGTGTAGCTAACCAGGATTTTTTATTATTAATAATTTACCATCCTGTTCCATAATTAGTTATAGTATAGATATCATCTGCTTCGTTATATCTTAAAATTCCAAGTCTGTGAATATCACTTACCCAACCTGTCTCTTCGTTATATTCTCCATCAGCAATAGTAAATAAATTTATATCTGCACCTTCTACAGGCAATAAATACATTGATACTTCAAAAGGAATATCCTTCTCGCCTATATTTAAACTCTTAATAGCTTCATTTTGCTCAACTTCTTCTGCTGTGTACATCTTATCTACATATATTTTAGCAGAATCAAGTTGATCACCATAACTTGCTTTTAACAAACCATGTATCAAATGCTCTATTTTTTCTTCGTCACTTAATGTTTTAATATCAATTTCTCCTGCAGTTTTTGTTTCATCTACTACCGGCTCATTACTTGTATCTTTATCTTTGCCACATCCTACTAACCCAAAAGTAGCAATACAAATTACCATTAACAACAATACACTTTTAACAAATTTTTTCATAAAATAATACCCCTTCCTCTTATTAACTATATACAAAAAGGATTAAGCTGCAAATTTCACTTATATATATTACAACTTAACCCTTTCCATATATTATTTATTTCTCGTCTTTAATTGCGGCTTGTGCAGCAGCAAGTCTTGCAATAGGAACTCTGTAAGGTGAACAAGAAACATACGTTAAACCAACTCTGTGACAGAACTCTACAGATGAAGGATCTCCACCATGTTCTCCACAAATACCAAGTTTAATATCTGGTCTTGTAGCTCTACCTTTTGTTGCAGCCATTTCAACTAATTGTCCAACACCAACTTGGTCAATCTTAGCAAATGGATCTTGCTCGTAAATCTTCTTATCATAGTAAGCACCTAAGAACTTACCAGCATCATCTCTTGAGAAACCAAATGTCATTTGAGTTAAATCATTTGTACCAAATGAGAAGAATTCAGCTTCTTTTGCAATAGCATCAGCTGTTAAAGCAGCTCTAGGTATCTCAATCATAGTACCAACTTTGTATTTTAACTCAACTCCAGCATTTCTGATTACTTCATCAGCAACTTCGCAAACAATATCTTTTACATATTTTAATTCCTTAACCTCTCCAACTAATGGAATCATAATTTCAGGAACGATATGATATTCTGGATGAGCTTTATTTACATTAATAGCAGCCTTTATAACAGCTCTTGTTTGCATCTTTGCTATTTCTGGATAAGTAACGTCCAAACGGCATCCACGATGACCCATCATAGGGTTAAATTCGTGTAAGCTTGCAATTATATTCTTAATCTCTTGAACTGACTTTCCTTGAGTATTAGCAAGTAATTCAATATCTTTTTCCTCTGTTGGAACGAATTCATGTAGAGGAGGATCTAAGAAACGAATTGTAACAGGATATCCTTCCATAGCTTCATATAATTGCTCGAAGTCTCCTTGTTGCATAGGCTCTAATTTTGCTAAAGCTCTTTCTCTTTGTTCTACTGTATCTGAACAAATCATCTCACGAATAGCAGCGATTCTATCTGCTTCGAAGAACATATGCTCTGTACGACAAAGTCCAATACCTTCTGCACCAAGTTCACGAGCTTTTTTAGCATCTCTTGGTGTATCTGCATTTGTTCTAACACCTAATTTTCTATATTTATCTGCCCAAGCCATAATTCTTCCAAACTCACCAGTAATAGATGCATCAACCTTAGGAAGTAAGCCATCATAAATACAACCTGTTGAGCCATCTAAAGAAATTGTATCTCCTTCATGATATGTTTTACCATGTAAAACGAATGTCTTATTTTCTTCGTCCATAGCAATTTCAGAGCATCCAGATACACAACAAGTTCCCATTCCACGAGCAACAACAGCTGCGTGAGATGTCATACCACCACGAACTGTAAGTATACCTTGAGCAGCTTTCATTCCTTCTATATCTTCAGGAGAAGTTTCAAGTCTTACTAAAACTACTTTTTCTCCTCTTGCATTCCACTCTTTAGCATCTTCTGCAGTAAATACTATCTTACCAGCAGCAGCTCCAGGAGAAGCAGCTAAAGCTCTAGCAATAGGTTCAACTGTCTTTAATGCGTTAGGATCAAATTGAGGGTGTAACAATGAATCTAGGTTACGTGGATCTATCATTGCAACAGCTTCTTTATCTGTAATCATTCCTTCATCAACTAAATCACAAGCAATTTTTAATGCAGCTCTTGCTGTTCTCTTACCATTTCTTGTTTGAAGCATGTATAATTTACCATGTTCAACTGTAAATTCCATATCTTGCATATCTCTATAATGTTTTTCTAGAGTTTCGCAAACTTCTTTAAATTGAGCAAATGCTTCTGGGAATTTTTGCTCCATTTCAGTAATATGCATAGGTGTACGAACACCTGCAACAACGTCCTCTCCTTGTGCATTTGTTAAGAATTCACCAAATAAGCCTTTGTTACCAGTAGCAGGGTCACGAGTAAATGCAACACCAGTTCCACAATCGTCTCCCATATTACCGAATGCCATTGATTGAACGTTAACAGCAGTTCCCCATGAATAAGGGATATCGTTATCTCTTCTATATACATTAGCACGAGGATTGTCCCAAGATCTAAATACAGCCTTTATAGCTCCCATTAATTGTTCCTTAGGATCGCTAGGGAAATCTTGACCAATCTTACTCTTATATTCAGCTTTAAATTGGTTAGCTAATTCTTTTAAATCATCAGCAGTAAGTTCTACGTCTTGAGAAACGCCTCTTTCTGCCTTCATTTTATCTATAAGTTGCTCGAAATATTTCTTACCAACTTCCATAACTACATCTGAGTACATTTGAATAAATCTTCTATAGCAATCCCAAGCCCAACGTGGGTTCCCGGATTTATTAGCTAAAGTTTCAACAACTGTTTCATTTAAACCTAAGTTCAAAATTGTATCCATCATTCCAGGCATAGAAGCTCTAGCTCCAGAACGAACTGATACTAATAATGGGTTCTCTATATCTCCAAACTTCTTTCCTGTTATTTCTTCCATCTTTGAGATATATTCCATGATTTGTGCTTGAATCTCATCATTAATCTTCTTGCCATCTTCATAATATTTAGTACAAGCTTCAGTTGTAATAGTAAAACCTTGAGGAACTGGTAACCCTATATTGGTCATTTCTGCAAGGTTAGCACCTTTACCGCCGAGAAGATTTCTCATACTAGCGTTACCCTCGCTAAATAAGTAAACATACTTTTCTGCCATTATTACTACCTCCTAATTTATAATTTGTGAATACTCTCTCACAAGTGTTATCATATACTAAAGAAAATAAAAAATCCATATTTATTAAAAAAAAAGATAAATTTTTAAAATTTATCTTTTTAAGTCATATCTAAAACGCTTTATTCCTAGCGTTTCACAAATAGCTAATATCTTATCTGAAATACATAAAACTACTGATTCTTTATATCTTGGAACACTTAAATTAAGTGGAAACATGTGCTTTAATATCATATCTTTTTCAATAGAATTAAGTTCAAAGTCTTTTGTAGCATTTATTAAAGCTGTTTTTGGATGAGTAAATCCATGCCATTTGTGACTTTTATCATTAACATGCCAATCGTACAAAAAATAGTCATGGAGCAAAGCTCCACGAATAAGCGATTTTTTATCTACTTTAAGATTTAATTTCTCCGCAATACTAAAGCATAAACATGCAACATTAAATGAATGAACAAATACACTAGTTCGCCCATGTTGCATACATTCTTTTTCAATATCCATACCGCTTGAAGATATTATATCCATTCCATATAAATTAACTGCTTCTTCTGCCTTCATAAAATCCACCTTTTTTAATTACTCTTTCATTAATTTTACAAGCCTACTTGTGCCAAGTCTTGTCGCACCATTATCTACAAAAGCTTGCGCATCTTCAAAAGAAGATATACCGCCAGCTGCTTTTATACCCTGTCCATTTTTTATATTATCTCTAAATAACTTTATATCTTCAAGGGTTGCGCCTCCTGTAGAAAAACCAGTTGAAGTTTTTATATAGTCTGCATTTGAATTAGAAACTATCTCACACATCTTTATTTTTTCTTCTTCGGTCAAAAGACAAGTTTCAATTATTACTTTTAATATTTTGCCATCACAAGCAGACTTTATAAGGTTTATTTCTTCTAAAATCTCATCATATTTCTTTTCTTTCAGAAGCCCAATATTAATGACCATATCTATTTCATCTGCACCATTTTCTATTGCATCTTTAGTTTCGAATACTTTTACATTTGTAGTATTATACCCATTTGGGAAACCTATAACTGTACATACTTTCATTCTATTCTTAACATATTCCTTAGCTTTTTTTACATATGACGGCGGAATACAAACAGATGCTGTATTATACCTTATAGCATCATCACAAATAACTTTTATATCTTCCCACGTAGCTATCTGCTTAAGTAAAGTATGATCTACATATTTTAACAATTCTTCATGCATAATAATCCCTCCCAAATTTCCATCACATAAAATAGAACACTCACTTTATAGTAAGTGTTCTATTTATATAATTAAACTATTTAGCTTCAAATAAAGCACTAACTGATGCAAGAGTCTTAGTTGCATCAAATGGAATAAATACCTTGTTAGCAGGTCCTTCAGCGACTCTTTCAAGAGCTTCTAATGACTTAATTGCAACAAGTTTATCGTCTGGTTTAGCTTCCTTAATAGCTCCATAAATTAATTCTACTTCTTTAGCTTTAGCTTCAGCGATTTGACGAATAGCATCAGATTCACCAGTAGCCTCTAATATCTTAGCTTCTTTAATACCTTCAGCACGACGAATATTAGATTGTTTTTCAGCTTCTGCTTTTAAGATTGCAGCATCTTTCTCACCTTCAGCACGAGTAACAGCACTTTGCTTGTCTCCCTCAGCTTCTAGTATCTTAGCTCTCTTGTTTCTTTCAGCATTCATTTGTTTTTCCATCGCATCTCTAATATCCGGTGGAGGTGTAATATCTTTAACTTCAACTCTTTCAACTTTACAGCCCCATTGGTCTGTAGCTTCATCTAAAATCTGACGTAATTGGTCGTTAATCGAATCTCTTGAAGAGAACGTATCGTCTAAATCCATCTTACCAATAATATCTCTTATTGTTGTAATAGCGATATTTGCAATACCTTGATTTAAGTTAGCAATTTGATATACAGCTTTTAAAGAATCTGTGATTCTGTAGAATACGACTGTATCTATTCTAATTGTAACATTATCCTTGGTTATAACCCCTTGAGGAGGTACATCCATAATTTGTTGTTTTAAGTCAACAGTCTTTGCAACCCTATCTGTTATAGGGTTTACAAAATTCAAACCAGCATTTAGAGTTCTGTGATACTTACCTAATCTTTCAACTATTTTTTCTTCAGATGTTCTTACGATCTTAACACTATGATGTAAGATTATCCATGCTGCTATTATTATAACAACAGCCCATACTAATACTTGATCCATAAAAATCCTCCTTTACTAACTATCTCCTTTAATCTAATCGGTTATCGAATTAGAGAAATTAATATTATTATTTCAAATCTATTGTTGCTCAGTTTCTTCTTTTACAATAACCTTAACTCCATCTATCTTTAATACGATAACTTTGGCATCTTGAGGTATAACCTTGCTATCATCATCACTAACAGCACGCCATACTTCGCTACCAACTTTAACTTCTCCAGTTCCTTTTAAATTATCTATTTCTTTTATTACAACTGCAGTTTTCCCAATAGTTCCATTTGTATTCAACTCATCTTTTTCCTTATTCTTAAAAAGCTTATTAGTAAGGGGTTTCATAAAGATAAGTAGTATTACTGAAACAACTAAAAATACTATTATTTGTACTGTTATACTAGGTACAACAAGAGATAAAAGCATAGCGACTAATGCACCAACCGAAAACCAAAACAAGAAAAATACAGGGCAAACCAATTCGCCAACAAAAAACAAGACTGCTATAATTAACCAGTTAATAGCCATAATTCTCCCCCCTTTACCTCTAAATATACCAAAATAAAATATTTTTTTCAACAATATATGTAAAAAAGTAGCATAATAAATTTTGCCAATATATATTGACAATATTTGTCTTAAGTGATAACATATATAAAGTCATCGAGGTGTAGCGCAGCTGGTAGCGCACGTGGTTTGGGACCATGGGGCCGGGAGTTCAAGTCTCTTCACCCCGACCAAGAAGTATCTTGGGCCTTTAGCTCAGTTGGTTAGAGCGGTCGGCTCATAACCGATTGGTCCGCGGTTCGAGTCCGTGAAGGCCCACCACAAAAGTTTCGTTTATAATGCGGTCCGGTAGTTCAGTTGGTTAGAACGCCAGCCTGTCACGCTGGAGGTCATGGGTTCGAGCCCCATTCGGATCGCCATATTTATGCCTTGGTAGCTCAGCTGGTAGAGCAGGGGACTGAAAATCCCCGTGTCGGTGGTTCAACTCCGCCCCAAGGCACCAGCCCTGCTGGTGTAGCTCAATTGGCAGAGCAGCTGATTTGTAATCAGCAGGTTGTTGGTTCGATTCCGATCACCAGCTCCATCATCCGGAGAGATTCCCGAGTGGCCAAAGGGAGCAGACTGTAAATCTGTTGTCACCGACTTCGATGGTTCGAATCCATCTCTCTCCACCAAAAAAAAAGACCAATCAACATCGATTGGTCTTTTTTTTATCCCAATCGAATTTGCAAGCAACGATTTACAGCTGACGTAAAAAATGATATGATTACACTATGAAAAAGTTAAAGTTTAGCACGGATGAATTTGTTTTAGGACTGACGGTTGACGAACCGTCATTATTTCTACCTTGGTCTTTGATGGAAAAGGATCTGCCAGAACTATTGAAAGGATATAAATATGAAAAGGTAACAGACCACTACTATTACGCAAGGTCAGTTACATTATTTGATAAACAACTTCACGGAGATATTGGGTTTCACTTTAATTGGCACGGCAAACTGGAGATGTTGGAATTAAATAGCGCAGATATAGATTACTCTAACGAAGCGGCGCTCTTTCGCTCCTTTGAAAAAGTGCAAAAGACTTTGGAAAAGCGCTTTGGAAAACCTTCAAAATTGGCTTCTATACTATATTTTTTCACCAAAACAAATAGGCATGATAAAGAGTATGTATGGAAATTTAAAAAAGTAAAATTGATACACACCATATTTGATCGGTTTGGAATGGAAGAGCATTTGATGATATGCATAAAGGACGCTTATGAAACACTACATTATCGCAAAATTTAAGGATAAGAATGATACGGAGCGGCTGCTGCCGGAGATCAGGCGTTTGTTTGATAAAGCCTTGTTGATCGACGGGGTGACGGACGTGAAGGTGCATCCGTCAAATAGCGACAGGGAAAACCGCTATAGCATTATGATCGAAATGACCCTCACCCCCGCTGGGCTTCTTGCATACGACGTTTCGGATATGCACAAGGAATGGAAGCGGACGTACGGCGACAGGATCGAAAGCAAGGCGATATTCGATTGCGAGGAATAAGAAAGCGCGCTCCTATTTTTTGCCTATACTAAATTATGATTAAGCCGATGGCGTCTAAGTTGACTTTTTTGTTCAAATAAAATATAATATATCCAATGTAAAGGAGGTGCATTTTATGCCACAGGTTTCCCTTTGGGTATGGCTCGGCGTCGTGGTAGTTGCGACGGTCATTGAGCTTTGCACGATGGATATGACGTCGATCTGGTTTACCGCAGCCGGCATCGTAGCTTTGATATTAAGCGCATTTCCGAGCATCCCTTGGTGGGTGCAACTGATCGTGTTTATCGTACTTTCCGCGGTGTTTATCATCGGACTCCGTCCCATTTGTCGCAAGCTTATGCTCCGGCACATGAATGAGAAGACCAACGTCGACTCGTTGATCGGGAAAAAGGTTTTTATGTTGACTACGGCAAAATTCGGGCAAATGGGCTCGGTAAAGATCGCAGACGTCGTTTGGAGCGCAGTTCCCGAGGATGAGGTGCAAACCATCGAAGAAGGCTCCGTCGTCGAAGTTGTTGCCGTTAACGGTAACAAACTGATAGTAAAACTCATAGAAGTAGCAGATAACAAATAGGAGGATAATTTATGAACGCAGCAGAAATCGTATTGTTAGTTCTCGGTATCGTCATCCTTACCGTTTTGGTCACGGGTATCCGCGTGGTCAGGCAGGCAACGGTCGTGACGGTGGAACGTTTGGGAAAATATCGCAAGACTCTTGAAACGGGCGTCCATTACGTTTTGCCGATCTTTGATAAAACTTCGCGTCCGATCTCTCTCAAAGAGAGAGTGGCGGATTTTAAGCCGCAACCCGTTATCACCAAAGATAACGTCACGATGCAGATCGATACCGTCGTTTACTACCAAGTCACCGACGCAAAACTTTATACTTACGGCGTCGACAGACCCATCTCGGCAATCGAAAACCTTACCGCAACGACGCTTCGTAACATCGTCGGTGAGCTTGAACTTGACGAAACGTTGACCTCTCGTGATACCGTCAATTCCAAGATGCGCATCATCCTTGACGAAGCGACCGATCCGTGGGGCATCAAGATCAACCGCGTGGAGCTCAAAAACATACTTCCCCCGAAAGACATTCAGGAAGCGATGGAAAAGCAGATGCGCGCCGAGCGTGAGCGCAGGGAGGCCATCCTGCGCGCAGAAGGTGAAAAGAAGAGCAACATCCTCGTAGCGGAAGGTGAAAAGCAAGCCAAGATCCTCCGCGCCGAGGCGGATAAGGAGTCCAAGATCCTGCAAGCGGAAGCGGAAAAGGCTGCCTTGATCGCGGAAGCGGAAGGTAAAGCTACCGCCGTAGACCTTATCAACAAGGCAAACCCCAACAACGCTTATCTTACGCTTGAAGGGGACAGGGCGTTGATCGAGCTTTCCAAAGGGGAGTCCACCAAGATCATCATTCCTGCCGAACTTCAAAACATCACCGCTACTTTGGCGGCTTTGAAAGAAGGGGTCGTGAACGATAAGAAGCAAAAATAATCACCCAAATAAAAGCAAAGCCTCGCAGAAAACTTGCGAGGCTTTTTTTATGAAGTGAGTTTGGTTTTCAAATAGGATAGTATCTTACTTTCCAAGCGGGATACCTGCACTTGCGAAACGCCAAGTATTTCCGCAACTTCGCTTTGAGTCTTGTCGCGGTAATAGCGCAGCAGGATGATCTTTTTGTCCCGCTCGTCCAGGCTTTTTATAAGGTCGTTAAGCATAATATGATCTATAAGATCATCCGT